>VOFI01003356.1_pt1 | contig 20089 bp, 42 predicted proteins | sample 5384131 | NCBI WGS metagenome assembly VOFI01 (sample SAMN12384728, study PRJNA508395) | human gut metagenome | isolation source: healthy gut H | host: Homo sapiens
TCTGGAAATATCTGGATCGATTTTATCGCTCCAGGAAGCAACAAAGAACCGCCCTTCAGAACTTGATGGATTTATTCCATGTAAAACCGGAAGAAATGTTGCATTCGGAGATGGGATTACAATGACATTGAAATGCTGCAGCTTGTCAAAACTCTATGCCATATGTCCAACGCAGCTCCTGGAATTTCTTACTATTCTACCTATGTGACAGATTCTGTGGAGGACGTACTGGAAGACATTCTTGCACAGGTACGTTAACTCTGTAGCAAAAAGGGATGACATCTGCATCAGTCCATGTAGTCGTCATCCTTTTCACATTTTATTTGATATGTTATCTCTCTTATCTCCGATCATATCCACGTCTCTGGTGGCGTCCGCAACTTCAAACTCTGGTGGTTCAGCCGCCCATCACGATCGTTTTCGCACTCTCACGCTGCACGCACTCCTTTGACCTTGTTTGCTGCAAGAGATATTCCCAGTCCTGTACCGCAAATCAAGATTCCACAGTCCACTTCTTTTTGCAACAACTGCACGACCTACTGCTTCCCCATACTTCGGATAGTCACAGCTTTCAGATGAATCCGTTCCGAAATCTACGACTTCATGTCCTTTTTCTTTCAGAAATTCGATGATTTCTGCTTTTAATTCAATGCTGAATGGTCATTTCAATTCCAATTCTCATGATCTCTCTCCTCGTATCTCTTTCTTTTCCAATTCTCTTCTATTGTCCAATATCCAAAGATAATTGTCAAGTCATCTGCTGTTGCTGCTGCATAACAGTCTTTGTAACACCGTCTGGAAGCTTGTCTGCTGCTCCTTTTACAGGAACTACTACTGGTGTATCAGATTCTTTTCCGGACTCTTTGTCTGTTGTCTTGTTGTTCAGACAGATATCAACTACTTCGTCAGAATACATGAATTTCACAAATTCTTTTTTGCAAGATCCATGTTCGGTGCATCAGCAGGTACCCACATCTGCTCTGTAAATGTGTATACAGACTGTGATTCATCTTCGCCCATTTCGAACACCCATCATACCCCATTCGTAATCTGCCGGAGTAGAAGCTGCCATCTCACCGATTACCCAGTTTCCGTTTGGCATAAATAATGCTTTTCCATCGATTACGTTCTGCTGATTGATCTTGAATCCACCGTCAGCGTTTGCATTGGAAACTGTATCTTCCTGTGTATAGTCTTTTCCTACAAGTTTTGCAACTGTATCAAGAACTTTCTTTCCTTCATCAGATGTCCATGTATTTGCATCATATTTTAATGCATCATTGTAGAAATCAAGTCCGCCTGCCTGTGCGAGCATTGCATAGATTGTAGCATCAAAGTATCCTGTTGTAGGGAATGTAAAGAGTGCATGTCCGTCTTTTTTAGCCTGCTCGCCACCTGTGCGAAGAACTCATCCCATGTTGTCGGGATCTCGTACTGTTTTCCTTCACCTACCAATGTCGCATTGTACCAGAATCCTGTCGGTGTGTAGAAAATCGGTGCCAGATAGATCTTTCCGTCTCCGTATGGCTGTGCATCTGTACCATCCAGGATACCATCCAGCATCTTGTCTTTCAGTTCGTCATCGAATACATCAGAGATATCCGCAATCGCTTCTTCCTTCAGCATTGTCTCTGTGAATCCACTTGGCTGTCCCAGGTTGTAATATACAACGTCCGGTACATCTCCATTCTGAATTGCTTTTGTCAGGTCTTTGTCCAGTTCAGGAGACATCTCAAGTTCTACTTTTACTCCATCATGAGACTCTTCAAATGCTTTCGCGATATCTTCCCAGATCTGAGTTCCGTTACCACCTTCGAACGCAGCAACTTTCAGGACTGTCTCTTCTGAGCCTTTGTCAGCATCTTTTTCCTGAATCCTGCCTGAATCATCACCGATCCGCATCCGGCCAGCATAGAAGTTGCCATGGCGGAAACAAGTGCGAGTGCCATCAGTTTTTCTAACCACTTTCTTTTTTTTTCATCTTATATCCTCCCTGTCGATTTGATAACTTTATGATAGCTCATTTGCCTATATTTTTTCTATTCGGAAGTTGGCTTGATTTTTTATAATTATTGCTATTTCACCTTAGTTTTTTAATAAAAACTTTTTTCTTTGTAAATCAAGTCATTTTAATAAGTATAACTTTATATTTTTTATCACTTTTACACAATTTATTTTTTTTTTTTCGACAATCAAATCATGGAAACCTGTTTATTTTAGACAAATTCCGACATTATACGGATTTGCGGATATTTTGTTTCTTATTCTTCACTTCCGGTCAACAGACGGATGGGTTCTTTTTAGGTTTTGCCAATAATTTTTCCACATTTGGTCCGGCTGATTTCACAGAAAGAAACGCCTGTACTGCATTCTGCACCGGATTGTTGATACTGGAAAGTAAGTATAAAATACTCAGCATTGCATTTGCAGATACTTTTCCTTTTGCAGCCGTCCAGGCACAGAATAAAATCTGAAAAACAACGTCCCATATGTCAATGAGAGAGCAAACACTTCACCGCTGCTTTCACAGAATCGGGAGTGATAATGAGGCTCTTCCACATCCTTTACACAACTTCAAACAACTCTTCCGTTTCTTTTCCAATTTGAAAACATTGAATCACTTCAAATCCTCCAAAGAAATCTTTCAGTTTCCCTGTATACTGTTCTAAGTTCCGGTAAAACCTTCCCTCAGCTTCGAAATCACATTTCCAAATAAAAACGGTACTGCAACCGGTATCCACACTGTCAGCAGAACCATACCTGCCACCCGGCCATCGTAAGAGCAAAAGTACTGCCAGACAGCCAAGAAAAACAAAGCTCCGCTGAATAATCTCCGGAATCTTCGCAAAATAGTTATTCTCCAAATTTGTTACATCATTATTCAGTATTGAGAGATACATCCCACTGTTGTTGCTCGTAAACTGGATCATATCCTCGATCCAGCACTGCATCGAACACATCCCTCTTCAGCTGTATATTGATCCGCTTCAGAAATGTCCTCCGAAAGTAAGCGCAGGCATTCTGACTGACTGCATAATAAAAAACAGTAAACAAAAGAATCCCTGCCAGTCTCAAAATCGCTGCCTTTGTCATATCTCCCGGCAATTCTCCAATTTTCTGAAACACAAATGCCCACATCGTTTCCCCCATTCCCGCCAGAATGGAACATAAGATCACACCTGCCAGATGCCCCTTATTTCTTTGAAAATAAACATGAATCGAACCTGTTTTCTGTATCATAATGTCCTCCCCTGCTAATGATTCACGGTATAGAGGCTATAGAAAAATTGCTTTTTTCTTCATCAACTCTTCAAATGTCCCCATCTCCACAATCTTTCCCTGATGCATGGTCAAAATGCAGTCATACTGTCTCAAAATCGACTCATGAAATCGATGTGTTACATTCAATATGGTGGTCTCTTTTGACTTAAAGATCAACTGCCTGATCTGCATGGAAAGTTCTGCATCCAGACTGGACGTTGCCTCATCCAGCAATAACACTTCTGCCCTGGTTAAATTGCCCTTTGCAATCGCGATCCGCTGTTTTTCCCCACCGGAAAAATTATTGCCATTTTCGCAAACCATCTGCTCTGTCCCCAATGGATTGTCTTCTACGATTTTCTCAAGTCCTGCCTTTTTACTGCAGCTTTGATTTCTTCATCCGATATTCCTGAAACATCGTAATGTTTGCCCGCAATGTATCTTCAAACAAAAACACATTCTGATGGATCATGGCTATTTTCCGACTTAGACTTTTTTCTTTCTATCATCCGAAGTTCCTGTTCTCCTATGAGAATTTCTCTCTCGTAGTCTTTATAATAGTTCGCCAGCAGCTTCAACAACGTTGATTTTTCCGCATCCGCTGCTTCCCACAATGGCATACTTTTTCCCTTTCTCAAAGCACATATTCACCCCATGTAAGACCTCTTTTGCTTTCGTGTAGCCAAATCGTACCTCTTTCAACTCCAACGGCATGACTGATTTTACCGATTCCCCTGTTTTCTTCGATTCTTCCGGTCTTTCCTTTGAAAAGCGTCTCCACCTTTCTTTTGCATTTGGAATTGCTGCCTTGACATCCAAAAGCAGATATGCAATCTCCCGGATGGGATTGTTGACACTGGAGATCAATAAAAAATACTCAGCAGCATCCGCTCTGAAATACTTCCGATAAATACCAGATACGCTGAGACAACTAGCTGTATACTCAAGCATCAGATACGTCAGCAATAACGTCAATATTCCGTATGGATTCTGATATCGTCTTCCCTCATAACGCCGTTTCTCCACATCTTCCACACTTTTCGCAAACCGTTTTTTCACTTCGTCCTCAACCTGAAAACTATGAATCACTTCAAAACCACCCATCCAGTCTTTCAGCTTCCGATTGTAATTCTCAAGTTCTTCATATAATGCTTTGGTCTTCTGTGACAATTTCTCTCCGATTAAAAATGGAACCGCCACCGGGAGTAATGCCGTCAAAATCACCAGACACACGATCCTGACGTCATAATAGCAGAGTACACCCGCACAAGTCAGAAATACAAATCCATTTTGTAAAATCTCCGGAATCTTCGCAAAATAGTTGTTCTCCAGATTTGTTACGTCATTGTTTAACACAGACAGATATACCGCGCTGTTTTTCTCCGTAAACTTTGCCACACCTTTTTTTTCATCAGCGCATGGAATACATCCTGTTTCAATTGTGTATTGATCTGTTTTAACAACCTTCTCTGAAAATAAAACATCAGCTGTTGACTGACCACAAAAATACAGCAGACACAATCCTGCAGACAGACATAATTGCTGGATGGAGGTGTCTGCCGTTCCTCCTGCAAATCCACTGGCCTGTTCAAATAAAATGACCAGAGCATGTAAGAGGTTCCACTCATGATTGAAAAAATAACAAATCCTGTAAGGATCCCCTTATTTCTTCCGAAGTAGCCGTGTACGAAAATCTGTTCTTGCATATCACATTTCCCTTTCACAGTTCTCATTATCAAAGAAAACGCAAAAAAATCCCATGACGTAATCGAAAAACATCTTTCCCGATTTCGTCATGGAATTCTTTCTTATTGTATGTTAATGTATCTTTTTCCTTCGATGGCCAGTTTTTCTGTATATAATATTTCAAAGAATTTTGCAATTCCAGATCACCGAACATTTCACTCAAAGCATATGCCTGTTCAAATTGCTCTTTTTTCACATCCTGCCCGGCCTCTTTCATGGCATAGAATCCGGTTTGCAAACAGCATATTCAACGGTCCCTGTCCTTTTCCAAAACCATTCGATTCCCTCGATCTGCCAGTGCAATTCCTTCTTTGGTTTTTCCAACATCAGGAAGTGTGTTTGCCAGATTGCTCCGATCAGCATCACTTCTTTGAAATGATTTTCCATCCCCGATCCTACTTCTTCCATAATCCTTCAAAAGCAGCTCCCAGATTTCTACTGCTTTTTTTTTCACCACGGATTTTTTCTGCAAGAGCAATCTGCTGTAAAAGTATTGTCTCTGTATTTGTAAATACATGTGCACGCTCTTCTAAAACATCCGTTGTTCCATCGGTTCTTTCCGTGTGTAAGACAATGTTTTTCTATGCCGTCCGATCCATTCATCTTCTAAAAAACTTTCCCTTTTGGTACTCCAGGACAGGTTCTGTATCCTTCCGTATACTGTCTGTTAATCTTTTTACTCAAATCCAGTTTTTCTTCCAGCCTTTGCTGGCACATCTCCCAGGCTTTCAGATTGGAAGCCGACACCGCTGCTCTTAGTTCTTGCACCAACTCCAGCACCGCAAAATCCTCAGTCCACACCTCTCCCATATAGTACCCCTGACCGTATTTTCAACCTGACTTCAATGCTTCCAGATTTTTCTGAGACTCGGACTTCGCTTTCCTGTTTCGATTCTGAATACGTCTCCGGCATGTACAGATTCCTTCTGCTGATTTCTTCCTGCGACGCTCCTTGCTCCACTCTGGCTGAAAGCAAAATTTCAGGTATTAAAAAAGATTCTGTGGGATCTCAATTCCCCATTCTGCCTGCGGAATTTCCCACGCCATATTCCTGATACATCGCTTCCAAAATCTTTTTTCCAAACTTGATAAGAAACAGCCTCGAACTCTTTTTCCCAGACAGATTGCATCCTTCCTCATATACCCAAGCAATTCCACCGTATACTCAAACCTCTGATCTTTTCTGCTGTTTTCAAATGCTTCTCTGCACAACAAATACCGTTTCTGTGCATTTGCCTCTCCAGTCACATACCGACAATATAGACACACCGCTCGCGGAAAAATCTGATTTTTTGCCTGAATATCCGTCATATGTTCCTGAATATAACTTAGAACATCTTCCAGCAATTGGCACCCTGTCCTGCCCGCGTTTCCATCTGACGCTGTGCATATAAAAGCAGAAGTTCTAATTCTTGTATACTAAACAATCCCTCAGCAGCAATCCTTCCTGTAAAATCTGGATTTGTCAACCGGATCGCCTCCTCCAGAGAAGAAATCTCCCCCTCTTTCCCATTGACGATTTCCTGTATATACTGATAAAACTGCTCCTGCAAAACCAGGTTGACACTTGCGTCCTGTGCTTCTTTTCTCAAAATGAGTTCCTGTACCAGAGCAATATTTTTCTTTCTTAAAGTCTCTTTTTACCTTGCTTTTCCACTCAAAATACGCATACTCCTGACAGGAAATCATCGTAACTAACTTATCGGATGATTTTCCCAAACGTTCAATCAGCGTATTCATCAACAGCCGATCCGGTATCCGCTCTCCATTTTCATAACGCGAAAGAGCGGAAACAGCACACACTCCTCTGCATAACCGCTCTTGACTGATCCCCCGCTTTTCCCGCTCTTTTTCTCAGAAATCCTGAAAACATATTTTCCATTTCCCTAAATTCTCATCCCTTTTTTCTAATTCCAACAGATATCGCTTTACCTCTACTCCACAAGCAAATCCTGAAATATCTCCGCTCTTATGAATTACTCTGTGACATGGGATAATCAGCAAAATCGGATTCTTATTATTGGCCTGCCCTACAGCACGTACTGCCTTCTCATTTCCGATTACAGCCGCAATCTCCTGATAGCTTCTCGTCTCTCCATATGGTATCTTCTGCAGCTCCTGCCAGACACTCTGTTGGAATTGCGTTCCCTGATATTTCAACGGCACATCGAATTGCTTCCTTCTACCCGTCAAATATTCATTCACCTGCGTATAGACCTCATACAGAAAATCAGAATGCAATTCATTCTTCATGGTTTGCACAGAATTTGCTTCCCAAAAGAGCTTTGTCAGCTTCTTTTCTTCTTCCCGTATGGTAAGAAAACCAATCGGGGTGTTGAATGTATATGAATCCGTCATATCCTGTTCCTCCTACTGCTCATCACATTTTCAAAAAAGCACAACAACCGATTTCATCTACCTTTTTCAGTCCCAACGACTGATAAAATAAAATCGTCTTTTTCTGTATTGTCTGTCATCAGTTCAATCTGATACACATCCTCACATCGCTCTAAAACCGCACGCATTAGTTGACTCCCGATGCCCTTTCGTTGATATTCCGGACGCACCAGTAAATCCTGAATTAAAATGACCGATGCACCATCCCCAACAACTCTGACCATGCCGATCAATTGCTTTCCTTCAAAAGCAGCAATCTTTAAAATGAATTCTCATATGCACGCTCCAGCATTTTGAGGATTCCTTGTATAATTTTCCCAGCCAACACTGGTGTAAAGTGATAAAATTTCTTCCTGATTGAAATCTGTGTATTCCCGTAGTTCCATGCAAATTCCTCCTGTTGGTATCCATTTTATAATCAATTCAGCTTTGCTCAAAGAACAGCTTTTACGGTATGATTTTTGGGGTAAAATCCGGATTTTCCACTGTGTCCATGTGGTTTTTAGGAATTTTGTTATCAATCAAAAAGTCTTGTGATATCCTGATATCGGTTGATTATACGATAAATCTCTACGTACTCGTTACCAATCTTGTGAGAATCACATATTCTTCCCATATCGCATATTTATAGTCTGTCCGAAAGCTGACTCGTTTGGAGAGATTCGATCCCATTTTCGGAAACATCTGAAGATTCTCAAATTTACCATAAAGCTCTTTTATAGTCTTCGTAGCATATTCTTCGTTATCTTCGGCAATATAATCCCTGATATTCTTCAGATCTCTTACAACAATCGGATTAATCCGCAGTTTTAACATTTTATTCCCCCATCAGTGCCTTCAATTCATCTAGATTCAACCAACCATCTCCATCTTTCACTGCTTCTTCAGCTTCCTGTAACTTCATCAGAAGCTTTTTTTCTCTGCTCGATCACGTTCATAATCTTCAATATCCATGACTACAAAACGTCCTCTGCCATTCTTAGTCAAATATACTGGTTCTCCTTTATGACAGTTTTTCAGGACTTCATTATAATTTCTCAAATCAGATACTGGTAAAATATTTGCCATATTCTTTCAACCCTTCCTTTGATTTTAAATTGTTTCTGATACTTCTATTATACACAATAAGCTGTAAAATTCAACGTAGATTTTTTACAGCTTTTGTCTCACATGGTTGATAGGGCTTTCTTTTTCAATTGAATAAATCCAGAAACTTTTCCCCCTGGTTTTATCATGGTCTTACACACTTTCCTGCCATTGATTTCATCAAAAACAGAAAACCCCAGAAACCTTACGGTTTCCGGGGTATCTTTATTTGAACATAATGTCATCTTGCGATAACAAATCTATATTCAGATTGTATTACTCGATGATTGTAGCAACCTTTCCAGATCCTACTGTACGTCCACCTTCACGGTATCAGAATGGCATGTTGCAGAGGCTAAATGGTTGTTTTTTCGTTCATTTTGTGCAGAAAAATACGAATTTTCCGCTGTGTCCGTGTGGTTTTGGGAATTTTGTTATCATGGTGTTATCATTGTTCACTAACAGAATATGTATCTACAAACGTTTTTATTTCTCCTATTCGATTCTTTAAATATTCCGTTGTTTCTTTTCTTTCAAAACACTTACGGTCCATAATATCAATTCACCATCTTTCGATGCAATATATGCCACTATTCCACAAAAAAGTCTTTCACATTCATTGTCATTTTTCAAGCACTTCTAAAATGTTTTTACAATAACCTTCCATTTTGGGCATTGAACCTTGGCATTTCTTCCGTAGATACCAGCATCCTGAATAACATCATTGCATGATATCTAGCTCTTCTATATTTTTTTATCAATCTTATGCGTTCTAAATAAATTTTCAATTTTGTACAGTGCCAAAGAGCTTACATAATATATAATCTCTTTATCTGCTGTTTTGAATATTTTGTTTCCAACTCGTTTAGCAACTGTTCCATATTGTCCAGATACACCACTAGGTTCATCTAAAAACATTGCAGCAACAGTTTTTTATCTGCATCGCAATTGTAACAATTTTATTTTTAGGAATATTACTGTCTCTATATTGACCCGTTCGTCTCTCATATACGAGAGAATCTTCATCCCTATATGTTTTATAGTATTCTTCCAATTTCTTCTGAAATGTTGATAATGCTTCCACTTTTTTTTTTATGGCAGTTTGACTATTTGTCGCTCTCGTAATATCATTTTTCAAATTTTCATCTTTAGTTGCAATAATTCTTATAGGAATAATCAGCTCATCAATTCCTTCTACACTATCCATATTTTCAATCAATACATTACTTGTTTGACAACCATTTACAATCTGATAATCTTCAATAGTAGCTATATCTCCTGAAATAATTATCGAAGAAGTGACTACTGTAATCCCATTATTTAACATACTAAATGCATTGACATTTCTCGTCTTAATGGTCTCTGTTATATTTTTATTAACATCTGATTTGGTCCTAAATAATCTCGTATATTATCTTCAAATACAGCTTTAGTAGCACCATTTTCATCTATAATCAGTTTTTTAAATTCTTTAAAAGGTAAAACCCCACTATATCCTACTTCATCATCATTTATCGAATACATGGTGATTCTCTTTTCAAACTTGAATGTAGACTTTAATTTTCTTTTTGTTTTTACGATATAAGTCTTGTATTTTTCGGAACCACAAGCTTCAAAACTAATATTAGAAAACAGGTTAGTTCCCCTGTAGGCTTTCCTTTCCCACATTAATTGTTGCTTGTAAATTTTCATCACCTGTCCACGTTCCCAAAGTAACATAATACAAAAAATAATTCTGGATTTTTCTTTAATTTATCTCCTTTGGAAAATATATATTCTTTCAGTTCAATAAAATGCTGCATTTCAGCTGTATGAAACATGCTTGTATCATCACCAAAATACAGTTTTGAATACGTCAATAAATTTCCAATTTCAGTATTATCAAAAGAGCTGATGTCTTCGCTTGAATCAACACAAATTTGACTGATATTGATTTGTTATACTCAATCAATGTATCAATATCTTCAATAGTATTTACAAATTTTTGATTTACAATAATCGCAATCCCGTCTATTCCTTGCGTCGCTTTCCCTGTAGTTATTTCTTCTAAGTCAAAATCATTTGAACCATATACATTATTCACAACACAATAATTCACAAAATATTCGAATAATTCTGAAGAATCATCGATATTCAAACTTTGATTACTCTTAAATGAATCAATCATGCTCTGTGTAATTCTATCCATAATTTTTTTCCTCCAATACTGTATTTTTTATGTGACTTCGTATAAATCACACTCCTTCCTTCTATCTTTGTATAATTTATACTATATGTCACATATATTTATATTATGCTTGCTTACCCATATCAAACAAAAAATATATAACTTCTACTCATTTTCAAATATCTTATCTAATACTTTCTCCATATCCTCAACCAGATTAACCACCAACGCATTTCCCATCATAAATCTACGTTTTCTCAATGGCATTTCAACAGTCTCTCCTTTAACCAAACAATATTTTGTATGATCAGTAGGAAATCCCTGAATACGTTCTGCCTCTGTCGCTGTAAGCAGTCTTACTCTTCCAGTCATCTTATCTCTCACAATATGAGTAGTTCTACTAAATCCACCTTCTGATGTCAACATTGTACGTGCCGGCTTATCTTCCTGATCAATCATGGAAATAGCACCCTCTGAGAATACATATTCATGACCTGTCGAACTTGTACGTAATAATTTTTTGCACCTTTCAGATACTGCCAGGTCTGTCTATCTTCCTTTGGAAGACGCTGCTCTATTTCATCACTGTGTGTAACCGTTGGATCTGTATAATATAACTTTTCTTCTGGAATAAAATACTGCTCTTCTACTTGTCCTGTTTCCATAACATCACCAAGAGTTATCTGCTTTCCATGATAATTCGGAACAGTCTTCATTGTGTATATTATTCCGTCTTTCATTATTCCAGAATTTTCAAATGCACATTGAAATGTTTCCGATACTTCACCTAGTTCTACCGGCAATTCCTTAATTTTCATCTTAGCAGATTCTACTTTATTTACCGGAAATGTTTCTGCAAAAAATCCTTCTTTTAAGACTGCATTTTCCATGCATTCTTGTTGCATTCTTCTTCCAACGCATCTGTATATCCAATTGTATTTAAAATTTTTGTTGCATATCTTGTATTATTCTTATAAGCAAAAATAAATGTTCTACGCCGCCTCTGCTGGTACCCATATTCTGCTGCGTTTATCACACGCCATTCCACGGTATATCCTTCATCACGAAAACATGCAAGTATCACGCCAAAATCTCTACCTCTTTGTTTTGCAGGAGATTTTAATAATCTATCAACATTTTCTAGTAATACAAATGGTGGTTTCTTTGTTTCAAGGTCTCACGTATTGACCACCATAAAATTCCCTTTTTTCCTTCAAGCCCTTTGGAAGTAGCTAACGAAGATGCTACTGAATAGTCCTGGCACGGGAACCCGCCGACCAACAAGTTAAAATCAGGAAGTGTTGTTTTATCTACATCTTCAATATTATAATTCGTAGTATCGTCACCATTATTATCTAATCGTGTTCCAAATCGATATACATAACAGTCATGTGCGTACTGTGTACTTTTCTCTGCTGGCTCCCACTGGCTAAACCAAACTGTATCCCATTTTTCTTTTTTACCATAATCTTCTGCTGTTCTTATATTATTAAGTCCACATCTAAATCCACCTACTCCGGCAAACAATTCGCAAACTGTTTTCTTCACTTTATATTACCTCTTCTTTTTATTATTCGAACGATCGTTCTTGAATATAATAACCTATTTTTATATTCTTGTAAAAAGATCCTTTTCTATTTTTAGTATGATTTTATAAAAATCTTTAATCTGTTGTTTCATATATTTTTATTAAACCAAAAGCACTGTTTGGTCATGTATTCTCCAGTAGGTATCGGAGTATCTTTCAATTCCGCTGGAATTTCTTTTAAAGTGATAACCTCTGCAGGATTTTTTAATTTTACTGAATTTGCATTTTCACAAAAATATTCGCTCTCTCCTGCCTTATTTTTTACATGGGCCACTTTATTAAAGCTACTCTTCGGGAAATTATTTTCATACACAAATATTAACCTTCCCGCTCTGTCGTGAGATAATTTCTGTTCTAACTTTATTCCATTTTTAATAACTCTTCTTGCTTCTTTCCAAACATCTTTTACTTTATTTACATCCTTTTTCGAATATACCATATAAGGGCATTATTCAATATTTCTTGCCCTTCTGAATTCTTTTTGAAAATATCACAAGTAAAAAACTTCGAATCTACCATTTCATCATAAGCAATAGATTCTGTCCAGTTCTTTTCTTTCAGTAATCCATCAAATCAAACGCCGAAAATGACATATCCTGCGTTGGTGTTCCTTTTTCGTCAACTGTAATGGTTCTTAATCTATAATTAGCTTTTGGAATTCATCTGTTTCTTCTAAATCATTTTCACTCTTGTATATCTGCTTAACAATATCGTTCTTTTCACTATATCCGTTACGATAATTAATTCTTTTTTTTTCAATGATTCAACTGTTCTTCCAAAATATGGTTTCAAAAGTTTCAATCAGAATATCATCAAATTCTTTTTTTCCTTTGGCAATACCGCACCTGGCAAAATATAAGATATTTCCTCTGGGGTAAGCATTCTCTCATTAAACAATTTTGTCATATACGACTTTTTAAATGAATACGCTCTTGGTTTTGCTTTCGGATATTTGTCATTATATTTTACTTTCTCATCTCCGCCGGCACCTTTTCTAGCAGGACTGAGATACATAAAAATCTCGTTCTGATAATTCATATTGCTTTACCCGCTTTTACATAACGTGCAATCTTTTCCCCAATCATGCTTTGAATAATCATCTGATCTCTTTCTGGTAATTCTTCCAACAGAATCTCGTCCACTTTCTCTACACTGAACTTTTCACGTTTTACACCTTTGATATACTGGTAATACATAACCAGCAGATGATGATTTTTTGTCCAGAATCTGCTCTCTTCATACTCATTCCAATTTTTCGTCTCTATAGTTGATTTTTCCAAGCGATAATCTCTCTTTTGCTCTATATCCCCTACTATTAATCAAAAATGGAGTTACTTTCAATTCAATGTCCCACATCTTTAAAAATCCGGTTCAGCTTCTTCATTGCATGCATAATTAAACCAGCCTTCTTCATAAGCTTGACCAATGTCTCCCTTTCCATGCTTCTCTTTTAATCCATTTTCTTGTTGAAATTTCTGAGCTAATTCAAAAATTTCTTTAAATGAATGTCCTATCGCTTCTTCCGCTCTCTGTTTTACTTCTTCTGAAGTTTTATATTCTTTATTACCCATTATCAATCCTCAATAAAATTTTATCCAACTGCGTCAAAATATAACTATTATTCAACCAGAAACATTGCTTTGGATACTGCCTTCCATCTGGAAGTTCGTAAGTATCTTTTTGAATTTTGTGCATGTGGTCTTACATGGCACACTGGATTTTCTGATGATTTTGGAAAATTATTATAATTTTTCCATTTATCTTTTCTATCTGAAGTCCTTCACGAAGCACTCTCTGCGTCCTTTCCCAAACTACCTTCACATTACCTTCCAAATCATCATATGGAATATTCCAAAACTGACAGCCTTTTAACCTTAACTCATCTTGTTGATCAAACTTATAAACTACAAACAAAAATCGAGTTTCACGTAGATAATTTCCAAATGTAGAATCTTCCCAGTCTTCCTCTACTAACTCTTTAAATTTGAAAGTTGGAAATGACATATTTTCCTTTATCTTATTATTTTTTTTCTCAATGCGTATCGTCTTGACTACCACATTTGCTTTTTCAAATTCTTCCGCGTGATTTCCTTTTTTATGCCTAACATCCGATATGCTAACATTGCCTCTAGGCTTTTCGGTTTCTTTTGATATTCTATATGGAATGTATTACATAAATCAGTAACCGACTGATCACAATACGCATCTATTTTTCCTACAACATAATCTTCAAAAAGATTCCTCTGCTGTACCCTTGATAATCGGTTCATATGTATTTTTCCCTGGAATAATGTAATTGTTCAGAACATATGTCATGTAAGAATTTTTAAATGCAAATGCCCGTGGTTTTGCTAATTCATCACTAAATGGCTGCTTTCTTCGGTCCTTTGACGTTGCTGCCTTCGGTGCTGCTCCCAGATACAACGTATCCCCTTCGGATAATTCATGTGCTTTTCCGTTTCTGATTTTCTCAACAATGACCTCAAAATCATGTGCTATGATTTTTATATCTTGCTCCGGCGGTGCAAACAGCTTCACATATCCAATACGATAATCTAACCGGTTCTTTATCTCTTGTTGATACAGATAATACACCAGTAAAATCAAGCGAGCCTTTTGCCACATGTGACTATCTTCAAATGTTTCATCAACAACTGAGAAATAATCAATCATGGTCAATATCAGTCTTTCCTTGGCTACCAGTGTCCCATTCTTATTTTGTTTATACGGTGTTACTTTTTTAGTTCTACACCTGCTTTATCAAAATCGGACGTGCATCATTATTCGTTTGATAGTGAAAGAATCTCTCTTCTATCAGTTCTCCTAAACCACCTTTTCGCTTCTTGTTCTCGTGCTTTTTACTTCATAATTTGTTGTCTCCCCTGACAACCATAGCTTTGGTGATGTCATCCTGCTTACACACATCTGCAAATGTTTTTCCGATCAACCTTTTTGCATATGTTTCAATTGAAATAGGATTCGCTTCATCATACTCTTCCAAATAATTCATCATTACATTTCCTCTTCATCGTTTACTTCTTCCAGTTTCGATCAAATATCGTCTCTTCTATCACTCTTAACGCACTGTTCTGTATCCTTCAGAATATCTTTTCCCAGAAATGTATCACAGTCCATCCCATAAAATTTAATTGATGGTCCTTTTTTCTTCATCTCTCTGATATTCCGCTCTATTTTCTTAACCCAATAATCTGGATTTTTTCCTTTTTTCTAATCGTGGCTTCAGTATTTCCCAATCTTTTCCATGGAAAATTCACTATCAAAAAATGGCAATACGATACTTCGTCAGAACAATATCCGGTCTCCCCGGCAATCCCTTGTAATTTTTCGATAACGGAATCCCCTATGCCATAGAGCCTTTCTCAACACAACCTCTATACTTGTATCTTTTCCACGTATTCTACTCATATTTTTATGACTTTTTTCTGTAACTTCGCCATGAAAACGCGGTTCTTTCTGTCGGCATAATTTTCTCACCCTCAATACCGTATAATCCATTTTATTGTATCAAACTAACAGCCACTATTCAATTCCCTGCAAACAGAAAAAAAAAGACACGTTTTTAATCAACGTGCCCCTTTCTCATATCATATTCGATTTTCTTTTTTATATGTGTTCTTTATGCATAAATTATTTCCAATAACACCATTTCTTCCGCAACATTCTTATTATTATTCATCCTCCTCACCCATTCCATCCGATCCGGCATCTTCAATTCTTCTGTCACTCCCCATTGTCCAGCTGTCTGCTCCACCAGCATCTCAACTTTTTTCTCTTGCTTCTTTATCGACCTGATTGAGCTGCTCCGTCAGTTTCCCGGTCAGTACCAGATACTGATACCTGGCACTCCTGTGTTCCTTCAGAAACTGTTTTCGCATTATTCCATATTTCCCATATGCGGGTTCTTCCTCATTGATTTCCAGATCTGGTAGATAATAATCTCCATGCAATGTATAGCTCAGTCCGTTCTTTTCATCATAAATTTGTTTCTTCATATTCTTACACCTCCATTCCTCTGTACTTTGCTTTATTCTTCTTAATTTGCGCATTGTGTTCTTCACTTCGTTCTTTCGCCCACGGTATACAATCTCTTTCTGACATGTATCCCGATTTTATTTTTCACTGGTTGCTTAGGAATTCTCTTCTGTCTTCCAGTTTTTTTCAATTCCGTTTCTGCTTTCCTCCGCACGTTTTTCCGCTATCTCTTTATCGTTTTTTTCTGGAACTGAATTTTTTCTTCTTCCAGTAGCTTAATATCTGCCCTTGCTTCCGCAATCTGAGAAGTCAATCCTTCATTCTCCACTGTCAGATTTTCTTTTTTTCCTGTTCCAGTTCCTGCACTTCCTTTTTTTTGCGTTCTTTTTTCTTGAAATTGTAAACATCCAGATGCTCCTCATGTGTACCTTTCTGTTCCCATTCAATTCCATGTTGCTTTGCAATTTCTGCCAGCACTTCTTTTTCATGATTTATCCACTGATTCAGTTCTGTATCATGCTTATTTCCACCTTGAAATCAAGACTTTTCAATGCCTGTTTCAGTGAAACTCTGGTATCCATTCCTTTTTCCCTTCCAGTTGGTCACATAAGGAACAAAGTCAATATGCAGATGCGGAGTAGCTTCGTCCTGATGCAGATAGCAACTAAATACCCGAAGTGACGGATTTCTTTTCTGGAAGTCTTTCATATATTCATCCAGTACCCTTACGGCCAAATCTCCCTCTGTCGTGCCAACTGCCATATCCTCACGATTACCAATCTGAAATATTACTTCATGGAACAACTTCTCCTGTTTACCCTGTCGGATTTTTTTCATAATAATTTGCAATCTGCCGGTCCTTTCTTTTTTCCCCGACATTGTATCGCTCCGCAGCATGGTCAAACAGTTTCTTATAAACTTCTTTCAGATTCTCATTATTATAACAAATGTTCAATTGCACTCTGTCCGGATCTACATTTTCTGCTACAAATTCATCTCCATTCTGGTCTGTACCCATTCATCATCTACCAGCACTTCCAGTCCTTCTCCGCAGTGAAATCCTGTATCAATCCATAAGTCTGATGATAATAATCCATATCTTCCATTACTGCTGTTATATCCTAATCTTCCCTGTTTCATTATTTTCTGCTCCATTCCTGTCTGTAAACGGAATTTGTAAACAGGGCTTAAAAGATTTTAAAAGTTAACTTTTAAGTTTTTCCTTTAAGTGCCGTTTACATCGTTTACAATAATCTTTACTCAAACGGTATTTTCAATTGTTCCGGTACTTCCATGAATTCGTCTTTGTCTTTTTTCTCAGTACCTTCTATTCGTTTCCATGACCGCTGGATGCCATATTCTTTTCCGAACCGATGTGTACCATGTGGTTTCCAGCCTTCAATCGCATTGTTCATAATATTTGCAATCTCTTTACCTTCCCACTGTTTCATTTCTCCAGTTCGGTGCAATGCATCATCAAACAGAATTCTTGTACATACATAATCGTCATCGTAGTCATCAAGAAATGCCTGTATGATTCCGGCATTGGTATCCTCCGGCATAAATTCTTTTCATCACACTGGAAAATCGTCTGTTTCCGGTTCTGTCCAGCGGAAGAAAATTCAGATCATTTGAAGTACCGCAAAATACACACTGTCTCGGTCTGTCTTCCGGGTGAACTTCATAAGGTACTTTGTAAGTTTCTTTCTGTCTGCTCAGAAATGATTTAATCTGTTCAATATTCTTTGCTGTGATAGTTGCCTTCATTTCTCCCATTTCGATAATCCAGTGGTTCTGCAGTTTTCTGTAAATATTTTCATCGTCCAGATGATCCAGATTGTCACTAAACCATTCTTCTTTTATCGCCAGATACTTGAAAAATGTGGACTTTCCGGCTCCCTGACTTCCAACCAGACACAGCATGATGTCATATTTTATTCCCGGTTCATAAATTCTTGAAATCGCTGCCAGCATATGCATTTTCATTACTCCGATTGTGTATTTGCTCTTTTCTGCTCCCAGAAAATGCGGAAGCATATTTTTCTATTCTTGGAATTCCGTCCCAAACCAGGATCTCCAGATAATCTCTGATTGGGTGATATTTATTTTCATTGGAAACAATATCTATTCCGCTTTGATCACACGCTCACTTGTTATTTCATAATGCTCTTCCAGATACATTTTCAGATTGTATTCGTCTGTTTTCTCCGCTCCCATGGCACCTCTTTACAGATGTCCATTGTTCAATGTCATTTCGTTTAATCGCTTTTTGTGCCGGATCATTTTGAAGTAACGCAGTTTCTGATTGTCTCTTTGTTCGCCCCCGTAGATCAGCATATTGCCACATGGCTGTGACGGATATCGTGCACTCTGATTGGTTTTGCATAATCGGTCATGCTTCATATTTCTTAAGATCGCTTTCTGTGCAATGTTCTCGCCACAATCGGAACAACCGCTGATCTCCGAAATCCACATAATGCTTTGCATTACCCTGCACCTCTTCCTTAAGAAAATTGGGAATATCAATGGTACGGACTGAATTTTCTGTTTTTGAGTATCAATCACATCTCTTTTCCTGATCCGGTTATAGGTCTTATTGATATTGATTCCTGTCCAGAACAGAATTTCAAATATCAGATAATCTTCACTCCCCCGGCTCAATCCCGGCGATAAATCTGTCGTATTCTGTCTTCGTCCAGAATTCCAGCTTGTTGGCGTCTGATTTCCCCATCTTTTTTACTTTCTTACATGGATTTTCCTTCAGATTGTAAATTTTCTGTGCATGATTAAACAGTGCATTTAATTGGTGCTGAATCATACGCTCATAAGTCTTGCTGTAGCCTTTTTTCCTGAATGGTGTTCTGCCACTAGATAATCTCTGCCGGTGTGATCTCATTCATTTTTCTTGTTCCAAAAATACGGAACAATGTGCTTGTTCATCATGTGCTGCTTGTTACGGATTGAATTTTCTTTCAGTTCATTCTTTTTTTATCTTCAAAATAGACTTGAATAAAACTGTTCATCTCCATCTTCATATCCGCCGCAGTCTTTCTTATGAACTCCTTTTCATAATTCAATGCTTCTTTCTTTGTCTTAAACCCTCTTTTCAGCTTCTGCGTCTTCTTTCCTGTCCAGTCAATATAACGGAAGCTCACATACCAGGTTCCCTGTTTTGTGTCTTTATAAGCTGACATCTTAAAACCTCCTTAACTGCTCTTTGCTGAGAGCATCCATAAAATTTTGTTTCCCAGTAGAGACGTGGAATCTTTCCACGAACTGCTACATATCCTTCCTTTGCCAGTTCATCATTAAGCTGTTTCAGAATCGAATATGCCTTACTACGCTTTTACACCCAGTTCATTCATAACATCATCTACTGTCATCATATAATTGGTTCTCATTCGCATCATTCACTTTTGTGCTAGAATAGAAGCACAAATATAATTGATAAGCAGCCATAATGGTAGGTAAAAAATCCGGGCATACCGGGAATTCAGAGGATACAGTCAGATACAATTAGCCGAAATTAATGTTGGAACGATAGAAAATATGAACTAGGAATACAGTCGAATCCAAAGCCTGTCCGGCACCAGTTAGAAAAGATAGCAACTGCACTGGGATTAAATGTCAGTGTTTTTTCTGGATTTTAATATTGAAACAGTTGGAGACGTACTCTCTCTATTGTTCTCTATTGATGATTCGGTAACCCTCTCACTTGCAGAAACACCCGATCAGAAGGTTGAGCTGACATTCGATAATCCTACAATGCAGGACTTTTCAGGAAATGGTGTCAATTTAAAAATGTCTATAAAAGGAAAAAGCTGAGATATTAGCTATCGAAGATGAAGATA
>VOFI01002758.1_pt1 | contig 20073 bp, 23 predicted proteins | sample 5384131 | NCBI WGS metagenome assembly VOFI01 (sample SAMN12384728, study PRJNA508395) | human gut metagenome | isolation source: healthy gut H | host: Homo sapiens
GGGCTGATTCACAGGTCTCACAGAGATGTTCTGTGGCTTGATGGTGCTTGAAACCTTCTATCATGGCTTGGGCACGGGGTGAAGCCAGAATTTCTTCCAGCGATTGTTCAAGCAGGTTCCCAAGTGCTACATCTCCGTTGTGGTCCAAACAGCAGGGTACCAATGTTCCGTCTGCCAATACGCCTATCTGTTTGAGTAGGGCTTTACAGAAAACTTCTCTTTTTTCTTCTCTGATACCTGATTTCTGATTTCCTTTTATCATTTCCTTTTCTTCGATATGATTATCAAAGTTGGGCCATTCGAATTTCCTGTCAAACTCCAGATAGAGATTATTGGCAAGTCTGTAACCGTCAGGTCGTTCTTTCCAGGGTTTGGGGACAAATCTTTCGATGTGCTCCATTACTTCTTCATTTTCCCGGTCTTTTCCTCCTTGGTTCCAAAGTCTGAGAACTATGCAGGTTCCTTTCTCTGCTGCTTGGGTTGAAAAAATCATCACCTCGTTCATGTAACTGGCAAGCTCTCCCTTGGCATTACTCTCGTGTGAGTGGAGCGAGAGCTGTATTTTGTGGGGAAGTGTGTCAAGGAGATCCATAGCTTTGGGTAGCAGAGTGCCGTTGGATGTAAGTACGGTTTTGAAACCTTTCTCTCTTGCCATATTGATAAACTCGGGTAGAAGAGGGTGTAGTAGGGGTTCGCCCATAATGTGGAAATATAGGAAACAGACCTTCCCGCGTATCTTGTCGGTGAGCTGGTCGAATTCCTCAGCACTCAACTGTCTTTTCTTCCTTGTATGTTTTGGACAGAAGTGGCAGTTGAGATTACATGTATTAGTGATTTCTATGTAACAGCGATCTATCATTGTCATGTCTTTTCTTGCATATAGCTTACTTTTTAGCAAAGTTACATGTTTTCTTTGATATGACCAAATAATATAGCATAATTTTGCATTTGAAGTCTTCTTGTCATGGATAGTGAATGAATATGAAGGAAATATACAAATACGGAAATAAAAAAAGCCTTCTGAAATTTCTTTCAGAAGGCTCTTGCGGAGAGACAGGCTCTCGAACTTATACTTTCACAGAATATCATAAAACTGCAAACGACTGATAATCAAGTGTAAATTACAATATAGAGTAAAAGTAAATGTTTCTAAATGTCTTTTGCTATCTCAATAATTGGGTGTATATTTGGGTGTAGAATTTCAAACGCACCCAATTATGAATATCAAGCGCAACATCATTTTTGCATTGGAGAGCCGGAAAAAGAACGGTGTGCCAATCGTAGAGAACGTACCCATCCGTATGCGTGTCATCTTTGCCAGCCAACGCATCGAGTTTACAACGGGCTACCGGATTGACGTAGCCAAATGGGATGCAGATAAGCAGCGGGTAAAGAACGGATGTACCAACAAGCTAAAGCAAAGTGCAGCCGAAATCAATACGGACTTGCTGAAATACTATGCCGAAATCCAGAATATTTTCAAGGAATTTGAGGTGCAGGAGGTCATGCCAACGACCCAACAGTTGAAGGAAGCTTTCAACATGAGAATGAAAGACACCAGCGAAGAACAGCCGGAAGAAGCCCCTGTCAGCTTTTGGGAGGTGTTCGATGAGTTTGTAAAAGAGTGCGGTAACCAGAATAACTGGACGGCATCCACCTATGAAAAATTTGCAGCAGTGAGGAACCACCTCAAAGAGTTCAAGGAGGATGCAACGTTCAACTATTTCGACGAGTTTGGATTGAACGAATACGTCAACTTCCTGCGTGATACCAAGGATATGAGAAACAGCACCATCGGCAAGCAAATGGGATTCCTCAAATGGTTCCTGCGCTGGAGCTTCAAGAAAGGACATCATCAGAACATTGCATACGATACGTTCAAACCGAAACTGAAAACCACCTCGAAAAAAGTAATCTTCCTGACTTGGGATGAACTGAACAAGCTGAAAGACTACCAGATACCCAAGGATAAGCAATACCTGGAACGTGTGCGTGATGTTTTCCTGTTCTGTTGCTTTACGAGTTTGCGGTATTCGGATGTTCGCAATCTGAAAAGAAGCGATGTGAAGTCCGACCACATCGAAATAACCACAGTCAAGACTGCCGACAGCCTGACGATTGAACTGAACAAATACAGCAAAGCCATACTGGACAAATACAAGGACATCCATTTCGAGAATTACATGGCTCTGCCCGTCATCAGCAACCAGAAGATGAACGATTACCTGAAAGAGCTGGGCGAACTGGCAGAAATCAACGAGCCTGTACGGGAAACCTACTACAAGGGAAATGAACGTATTGATGAAGTCACACCCAAATACGCTTTGCTCAGTACCCATGCAGGAAGAAGGACATTCATCTGCAATGCGCTGGCTCTCGGAATCCCGGCACAGGTGGTCATGAAATGGACGGGACACAGCGACTACAAAGCTATGAAACCCTACATTGACATAGCGGATGATATTAAGGCAAATGCCATGAACAAGTTTAATCAACTATAAAAGTATCAAACAGTTTCATAGATAGTTACCAATGACTATATTTGTAGAAATTATCATCACAATATGAACAACAAGGAATCCAACATAGAGAACATTCATTCAAGCGGTCGGTTCGGAAATAGAACAGGCACAAGTAAGGCTGATTGTTGCAGCCAATGCACAAATGCTGTTCCATTACTGGAAGATAGGCAATTACATCCTTTATCACCAGCAGCTGCACGGATGGGGAAGCAAAATCATCAAGCAGTTGGCAAAGGCTATCCGACTGCATTACCCTGAAAAGAAAGGCTATTCGGAACGTAACCTCACCTATATGTGCCAGTTTGCAAAAGCATATCCTTTAAGAGCGTTGCAAAGTTTCATAGAAACAGATGCAAGCCTGTCTGTCCCAACCATACAGAGTGTGACCAATGAAGTATTGAAACTGAATGACAAGCAATTTACGCAGGAACTTACTGCGCAAATGCAATCGATTGATTGTCAATCATTAGCAATTACGCAGGAAGTTCCTGCGCAATTTGAAGATGTGGGAAAAACCGTGTCTGCCATTTACAGGATGGGAATCAGGGAAATAGAAGAAATTTTCTTGACCTCTCCTATAGCCAAAATAAACTGGACAAGCCAAATGACTATACTTGATAGTTCGCTACCTTTAGGTCTAAGCTACTGGTACATGAAGCAGTCTGTAGAAATGGGATGGAGCAGCAATGTATTGAAATTACAGATTGACAGTGATTTGTATAGCCGACAAATCAGCAACAACAAGGTAAACAATTTCACGACCACACTTCCGGCTCCACAAAGCGACCTTGCCAATTACCTACTCAAAGACCCGTACATCTTTGATTTGGCAGGAGCCAAAGAAAAAGCAGACGAAAGGGATATTGAAGAACAACTGGTAAAACACGTTACCCGCTACCTGTTGGAAATGGGCAACGGTTTTGCCTTCGTTGCCCGGCAGAAGCACTTCCAAATAGGAAACAGCGATTTCTTTGCCGACCTGATTCTATATTCCATTCCGTTGCACGCATATATTGTCATAGAATTGAAAGCTACCCCATTCAAACCGGAGTATGCAGGACAACTGAACTTCTACATCAATGTGGTGGATGATAAACTGAGGGGAGAGAATGACAACAAGACTATCGGGTTGTTGCTATGCAAGGGAAAAGACGAAGTTGTGGCACAATACGCATTGACAGGCTATGACCAGCCCATCGGCATCAGCGATTACCAATTGAGCAAAGCGATTCCCGAGAAACTGAAATCAGCGTTGCCCAGCGTGGAAGAAGTGGAAGAAGAACTGGCCTCTTTCCTTGACAAAGACAATAACACTCAAAAATAGTTGCGTCCATGAAAGATGTAATTACAACGCTGATTCCCCGATACGGAGAATTGAACAGAATATATAAAGACTGGTTTGATAATAAAGGTTTCTCTTTTGAAAAGCAGAAATTCATTACCAAGTTCTATCTGGACTACAATGATGTAACGGTTCTTGAAACAGCCATTCTTGAACTGGTGTTTCATCTTCCACAGGAGCAATACACACTGATTCTGAATAGCCTGAAAAAAGGAAGTATGCGAAAACATAAGTTATTACAAGAAAGGATGTATGCCGGATGAACAGACCGTTTACAATATCTGCTTCCGAGTTTCAGAAATCTATAAAGAAGCCATAGAAGAACAGCAATACAAGACGACCAAGCTCCATGCTCCGCTAAACGAAGCATACCACCGATACGATTCCATAGGTTATCGGGAACACACTGCAGAGGATGAAAAGCGTGCGGAAATGGAATATGAACGGTGCAAAGATGAATACGAGGAGAAAAAACAAGCTGACCGAACTCTACGATCTGCAAAAACAGACCAGAGAGAAAGCCCTGCAATATGCAAAAAGCCGTTTCAATGAAATCTATCGGCTGGGCTGCCACCTCAAAGAGACATTGGCGAAATATGTATTTGATGAAACAAACGAGCCGGAAGAGCCAGCCGAACAAGAACCAAATGCCCCCAACATACAGGAAGAAGTGCTGGGAACGAAACAGACTGAGTATTTCAATATGGAACTGCTTTCGCTCATTCATGTAACCTGCGTGGGAGAACAGTTCGAGAATATTTCCGAACATGATTTCTATACCTGCATGAACCTGCTACCAAGCGACACCAAACCCCAAATCGACCGAGAGAAAAAATACGTACCTGCTATCTGATATTCCTGATGAGCGAAAAACTGCCCAAACAGGACAGGGAGAATTGGAAGAGGAATATCCTGAAAATATTGGATATTGAGGAAAGCTACTACAAGTCAAAGTACAAAGAGCCTGTTTCCGATTTCCCCAGTGACAGCAACCGGAAATTTGCCAAAGAAATGGATGGTATATTCCGATAATCTGTGATATGCCCTGACATTTTACGAAACAACCACTTTTACCACTCAAATTAAATCTTTGAGTGGTATTTTTATTATCTGATATTCAGATAAATAACAAGATATTCCATTTATATCAACCACATCCTTACCACTTACAACCCTACCTAATTTTGCATCGTTCGAGAACAGAGATAACAGCCAGTGCGCAGGGCTGATTGTTAAACGACTAAATAGATTGAACGATGAAAATCTTCAAGAATTATTATCAAAACCCGTCTGGCAGATGACAGGTGAAGAGTTCATATTCCTAAGTAAGCACGCTTCCCGTCAAACGGAAACGCAGCCACAGCCCATTACAGACACAGAAAGAAAATATGTGTACGGAATACTGGGCATAGCCAAACTGTTCGGGTGCAGCCTACCCACCGCCAACCGTATCAAGAAAAGCGGAAAGATTGACAAGGCAATCACTCAGATAGGACGTAAGATTATCGTGGATGTTGAGCTTGCCCTTGAACTGGCTGGAAAGAAAACAGGAGGACGGAAATAACGGGAGGCATGGCTATGGACTATATGAAAGAGACTAAGGAAATATCGGCTGAAGAAGCCATAATCCTTTGGCAAGCCTCACGTTTGAGCCTGTCGAAAAGTTATGAGAAAGCACCTGAAATCCTTAAAGTACATGATTCTGTCATTGGGACATTGGGTAATTTCAGCGCATCCATCGGCAAAGCCAAAAGTAAAAAAACGTTCAATGTATCGGCTATCGTAGCCGCTGCATTGAAGAACGGCACGGTGCTGCGGTATGTGGCTGAACTGCCTGAAGATAAGCGGAAAGTGCTTTATGTTGATACAGAGCAAAGCCCTTACCATTGTCTGAAAGTCATGACGCGCATTTTGCGAATGGCTGGTTTGCCAGATGATAGGGACAATGAGAATCTTGAATTTCTTGCCTTAAGAAAATACACGCCTGAGCAGCGTATCAGGATTGTGGAACAGGCTATTTACAATACACCCGAAATCGGTCTTGTAATTATAGACGGCATACGGGATATGGTGTATGACATCAACAGCCCCAGTGAATCAACACGCATCATATCCAAGCTGATGCAGTGGACGGACGACAGGCAGATACATATCCATACGATACTGCATCAGAACAAAGGGGATGAGAACGCAAGAGGGCACATTGGTACGGAGTTGAACAACAAGGCGGAAACCGTATTGCAGGTAGAAAAGGACAAGGGCAACGGTGACATCAGCCATGTTTCAGCCATTCACATCCGGGCAATGGACTTTGAGCCTTTCGCATTCCGTATCAACGACAAAGCCCTTCCCGAACTCATTGAGGGATACAAACCTGAAACAAAGAAGCCGGGAAGACCCGAAGAAGAGAAGTTCGACCCTTACAGGCATATCACCGAGCAGCAGCACCGTATCGCATTGGAAGCCGTTTTCGGGCTGAAAGAGGAATACGGCTACAAGGAACTGGAAGATGCCTTAATCAAGACCTATATGTCAGTGGGTGTAAAGCTGAACCATAAAAAGGCGGTATCGCTCATCACCATGCTCCGCAACAAACGGATGATAGTGCAGGAGACAGGCAGAAAATACACATTCATGCCTGACTTCCACTATTAGCCCATTTCCCTGCAATCACTTCACTTTATTCTCGGGGTGTATATATTAGGAATATAGTGAAGTGCTTGGGGAATGGGACTAAATCACTTCACTTTATTACCGTATCCTATATATACGAGAATTTAGTGAAGTGATTATAGACCGTACTTCCTAAAAAGGTACGGGCAAAAAAGAAAAAATAAACCAATTCACCAACTACTAAAACAATCATTTTATGGATATACAGACAGCCAAGCAAATCAGAATAGCGGATTATCTGCATAGTTTAGGATATTCTCCCGTCAAGCAACAAGGTGTCAATCTGTGGTATAAATCACCGTTAAGGGAAGAAGCCGAAGCCTCGTTCAAGGTAAATACCGAACGTGAACAATGGTATGACTTCGGTTTGGGTAAAGGTGGTGGTATCATAGAACTGGCTGCACACCTGTACGCTACCGACCATGTACCTTACATCTTGAAACGGATAGCAGAGCAGACACCGCACGTGCGCCCGGTATCTTTCTCTTTTGGAAAGCAAAACTCTTCCGAGCCGAGCTTCCAACAGTTGGAGATTGTTCCGCTGTCATCTACTGCCCTGCTTGCCTACTTACAAGGTAGAGGAATTAACATAAAACTGGCGAAAAGAGAATGTAGTGAAGCACGTTCTTTGCCATCGCCTTTCCCAATGGTTCGTGTGGATATGAAATCCGCAACCGCTATTTCAAAGGGCTGCATCGCCCCAAAGGAAATCTCCCACATCAGGCAGTCGGGAAAAGCGAGGAATACCTGTTATGTGTTCGAGGGATTTATGGACTACCTCTCCTTTTTGACATTGAGACAAGAGAGCTGCCCAAATTATCCGGAATTGGACGGGCAGGACTACATTGTATTGAACTCCGTATCGAATGTAAACAAGGCTCTCTATCCGTTGGGCAATTACGAACGCATCCACTGCTTTTTCGACAACGACCATGCAGGACTGGAAGCACTCCGGCAAATCCGCATGGAATACGGCAGAGAGCGGTACCTCCGGGACGCTTCGCAGATTTACAGAGGATGCAAGGACTTGAACGAATACTTACAGAAACAGATTGAAAGAAAAAAGGCAGCTCCAGTCCGCCAAAGGGGTGCGCAGCCAATCACCGGAAAAAAGAAGAACGGCTTCCAGTTATAGCCCACTATAACTACACGCTTCGCTTTCGTAGTTGTGGGCTCTCCCGGGGGATTGGGCTTTGCCCTAATGACCCACTCAGGGCGTTTCACCCCTGAGAACCCCGAGCAAGAGTGACCCTCTCTTTGCAATCTCCGCTTATGGGTTACCCCTAAGAACCCCTCTGCGAAAGCGAGCAAAGTAAATCAATTGTAAACAAAGGAAAAGAAGCATATGGCAACAAAATCAAGCATACATATCAAGCCTTGCAACATCGCATCGAGCGAGGCACACAACCGAAGGACTGCCGAGTATATGCGTAATATCGGGGAGTCCAGAATCTATGTCGTTCCCGAACTTTCCACCGATAACGAACAGTGGATAAATCCCGACAAATTTTCGGCACTCCCGAACTGCGAACTCATTTTCCGATATTCTCCTGATGGAACGTGGACAGACAAACTCAAACAGGTAAAAGCTGGAACGAAAGATTTCATCATTGAGAAGCAGAAACGAACTGCAACGTATAGAAGGAAACCAAGCGACACAACAAACTGCCGAACAGGAAAAGATACGCACAGACGAAAAAAGTGCAGCTACCGATGTAGCCACTGCCATAACAGCAGCGTAGGTTCTCTTTTCGGAAGCGGTAAGTTGAAAGAACTGGAACATAACATCGAGCAGCTACATCAGGAGATTGCCAACCAGGACAAAGCTACTGATAAATTAAAAAATTCAGATGCAACAAATGCAGGAACAGCACGGCAGACAAATACGCAATCTTCAAGGAATACATAATAAAGAGATTGAAGCTAAAGACATAAAGAAATATCACGGCTAAACACCCTGCTTGAAAAGGCATTCTGCTGGTTCCCACTGCTCAAAGAAATGCTGAGAATGGAAAAATTATGCTATGTCATTGGTTTTACCAAAGGGATGATTGACTCTCTTTTGTACAAAGGGAAGCTCTCAGATGTAGCGGAAAAATCTATTCCGAAGAATATAGACGGAGATTTGAAACAAAATATGCCATTTTCAAAAAATTGAGCAAAGTTTGATTGATAAGAACAAATTGATGCTGACTATAAATCAACAGCCAATCAGCGAATGGTTCAAGGAACAATGGGAAAAGTTACAGCAGAATCTGCGTAACTCGGTGAAGAGAGAACAAAAAGTACAGAGGATTCAAGTTGTAATCAAAAAGTGGTATTTTCTTATCGTTTTGTTAATATTCATACCATATCCTAACTATCGGCTTAAATTAGCATAACAGCCATATACTTTAGTGCCTTTCTATTGCCATGATTGCAACGAATATGCTATATTTGAGGCTCATAAAGGTTCTTGAAATCTTTTACTAAATACGTTGATTGTCTAATTTAATATTTACGACTATGACGGAATTTATCAAAAGCAAATTAGAAGGGAAAGCTACGGAAGCTCCCTCTATCTATGCTATTCAACAAGGTTCAGCCTACTTAAAGGTTGGTGATGTTGGTAGTTCTGTTGTTGTATGCAGGGAACTCCTTAATAAAAAAGGATATGCGTGCGACCAAACAAGCGAGATCTATGATTCTGCCCTAAAATCCATTGTAGCGAAATTCCAAAAGGATTTCGGTTTGTCAAAGCGATGGATTGTTGGGACAAGGCACCTTGGCTGTTTTACAAGACGATGTCAACGATACTGATTGGTTGATAAATGGAGTCGTCAATATTACAGCCAGGGAAGTTAGCAAGATTGGGATTTGGAAAAGAAGTCCTAAAAACCTGCTAATGTAACAAGACTGAATGAAGCGTGCAACCGTTATCACATTACGTCAAAAACAAAGTAAGACATTTCCTCTCGCAAGGCTTCGTGGAAACCGATAGAGGCGCACTTTCATGAGTATATTTACAAACCGGGACAAGCCAAAGAAGATTATACCAATTGCCGATATGCTCCATATTGTGGCGGTGGATTCCTTCAACTAACATGGGCTGACGGTTATAAGGCTTTTTATGAGTACATGAGAAACAATCGCAATATAATAGACGAGAAAATCATGACTCCGGCTGAATATGCCACCCAACATGTTGCACAAGAATATCCATTTGAAAGTGCAGGCTGGGTATGGGATGTATTCAAAAACCTCAATGCAAAAATTGAAGAGTGGGCACCCCTGTCAGCTGATGAGACGGTCACAAAAGAGTAACCAAACTTATAAATGGAGGAACAAATGGTTTGCAGGCAAGAAAAAGATGCTTATGCCAAAGCCAAAACAATCTTGAAATAAAGGTTACAGAATGGTAGCCTTTCCAAGAAGGTTGCCATTCTTTTTATGTTTTTAAATAACCGATTTACAAGAACTTATCAATCACACAAAGCTATGAGAATAATATACATCATTACATGCTTCTGTATGCTGTTTTGTTTTTGCAGCATGCAATCAACGTAAAAACAATACCAATACCATTAAAAGTACTCCCGATATCAATTCATACAAGAATGATTCAATAGTCTATTCAAATCAACTGCTATATCAAGATTCCTCAAAGTTACAAGAACCTATAGGAAATAAAATCACTGTATACAGGTCCAACCAAGAGCTACAGTCTATCATATGCAATTATGATTGGAGTGAATACGGTAAGCCAATGGATGTAAAGTCAATAGGTAAAACAACTTACGAAGATGTCAACTTCGACAACAAGAAAGATTTAGTGGTTTATTTGGGGGCATTTGGCAATCAAGGAGTACAATACTATCAATGTTACTTATGGAATGACAAAAAGCAGAAGTTTCTGATTTCCCCCTCATTCCAACAGATAGCGAATCAACTATAAACAATGATACCCGATGCATTTACTCTTTCAGCCGTACTTCCGCAAATGAATATGAACACATTAAATATGAGTTTAGGAATGGTATATTTGTCCAAACTGCTTCATTGGTGGAACGCAAAGAAAAAAATGGATTTAGTTATATAGAGAAAAGAGAGAATGATAAAACCGTGGTAAAAACATCTTCCTTAAAAGACGTTGATACAGAGTGGATGCAATACATTATTATGTATAAAGTAACACCAATAAAATAGAAGAAGATATGTTGGCACCAATCGTAATCTACAGATATAATTCTTTAGGGAATCCATAAGATTGGTAATAAGGAAAACAGAAATTCTGTTTGTAATCTGATAGTATTTGATTGGATTTCAATAAAATTGCGTATCTTTGCAAGCGGATGGAGGGAACTCTGTCCAGACATAAAAGAATTTAGAAGAAGCGTTATGCTCATCAAGTATTTGGAAACGTAGGAAATTTTCAAATTGCATACTCAGATGGCATAGTGGTTCTCACGCTATAGCGTGGGCTGCTATTGTTATATCTGTATGCAAGGTTTTTCCTACGACCTCCAAATAAAGACGTGGCATTGCAGTTCCACGCTTCGTGGTTTAATGGAACTTGGTTGGGGAGCTGAACCGGAATATGGAAAACATATAACACACATATCCTATGAAATTCAAAAAGTACTTTTTATTTATCTGCTGCACTTTGCTTTTGCTCTTTTGCTCTTGCAGCGATGACGATGAAACGGAAGGTGATTTTCCACCTACTGTCTTTAACGTAATGGGTAAAGTTGAAAAAGGTCCGATGATTCGTGGTTCTCATGTAAATATGCGAACATTGGACAGTACATGACTCCTACTGGGAAGCTTTTATTCCGCTACCATTGACAACAACATGGGTGACTTCAATTATGGTGCACTCAAAATCAACAGCCCGTATGCCCAACTGACGGCAGACGGCTATTTTTTTAATGAAGTGGATGGTGAATTGTCGGAAGGTACTATCAAGCTGGATGCTATTGTGGACTTGAAAGACAACAGTACCATCAATGTCAATGTATTGACCCACTTGAAAAAAAGTAAGCGCATTCATCATTTGGTTACAACCAAAGGTATGACATTCAAGGAAGCTAATGCACAAGCCCAAAAAGAATTGCTTACCCAATTCGGATTGCAGCAATACGCTTCTAAAGATGCGAGCCAATTCTCACTTACTTCCGGTGATGCGATGCTTCCGTGCCTTGATAGCCATTTCTTCATTGGTACTAACAGATAGTTCAGATGCAGAAATCGTTGAATATCTATCCATTCTAAGTGATGAGTTTGGCAAAGAAGGTGCTTTCAGTCAAGAGACAAAGAAAAAGATACAATCCGGCAAGAACTACCTGAATGCCAGATTGGATAGCATATCCGAGAACATTAAGAACCGCTACAAGGATTTAGGGTTAGAGGTTAAAGTCAAGGATTTGGCTTATTATTTTGACTGGGATAATGACGGTATTGCCGGAAACGAAATAGATGGCTCGGAATGTTACACTTAGCGCAAGTGAACTTAATGTTCCTGCGGAAGGTGGCGAATATACTATTACTGTCAAGTCGGACAAGACTTTCTACTTAAATCCACCTTCTCATGAATCTAACTCTGATTCTGTAAACGGAAATGACTCCAGGTGTGGGTGAAAATTTTATGGACTGGATTATACGAGTCTGGCGCAAACATACCCAACTCCTCAATCAAGTACGACAAGACCATTGCAAACAATATCATTACCATAAAGATAGAGCCTGCACTTCAAAAAGGATTTGTCTACCACCTTTACGATATATAATCGCAAGAGGCAGGGCGGCTGCTACGGTGACCATCAAACAATCCGGAGACAAGAATTATTTTGTTAAGCACGACCCTGTCAAATTGGGAGATGATGGGAAAATATGCTGTATTAGGCATAATGAGGGTCATGAGAGATGCTATGTCTGACCAATTGCGTTTGCAGAACAGCTATAGTCATCAAGAAGATTTTAGAAACCCTATTCCTTTTCAGCCTTATACTAACGAAATAGGATATATATGGCAGCATTATTATTCTGTAATTAATCAATGGCTTTTGATTAAGAGCATAGATGCAGACCAGTTAAATTGTTACCAGTCGTTTATTGACACTCACCTTGCATTGGCATACTATCAGCTGTCTTCTCGTTGGGGCGGTGTGCCTTTTATAATGCAGCGTATAGACCCAACCATTTCTTTACCACGAACAGATGAAGCTGAGGTTCTTTCAAGAATAGAGAATATGCTGTTCGATGCGATGGGAGACTTGGACGAACATCGCTATGATGCTTTTCAAGATGCTAACAGTATGCTTTTTGTTTCCAAGGATGTAGCAAGAACATTGCTTGCCTTTGTCTATTGCAATCAGAAGAAGTTCAACAAGGCATTGCCACTTTTGGAAGAAGTCATCCGAAGAGGTAACTACCATTTGGAATACACAGAAGCGACTGAATATCAAAAACAATGCAGAGTGCATATTAGGCTATTATCCAGAAATAAGTAGCACACCAAAAATATTCCCTTGCCTTGATTACAAGGATTTGATACTGACAGCTGCTGAATGTCTGTATCATACTGGAAATACTCCTAAGGCTAAAGAATACATCAAGCAAGTATGTGAGTATAAGAATCTCACAGTTGACCAATCGGATGTACTAAAAGCCATAGCTTCACTGCATTACCAGATAAACTCACCCAGCTATATGAATTTCATCAGAAGAAACGAATTGGGTGAATCCTTTATGGGACTCAGCCATGACAACCTTTATCAGCTTTTGTGGCCTATCCCCAGCAGTGAATTGATTGTAATCCACAAATGACACAGAATCCGGGATATTAACCCCGTACATAACGAAAGTCCTACTGTTTAAAGTGGGGCTTTTTAATACACGGCTTCGCATACTGTACGCTATCTGTATGCTTTGTTATCTAAATTGTCATTCAAACTTACCTTTCGCCAGTTCTTCTTTCAGAAAAGCAAACACATAATGAGGGCTTTGATGATAGAAATGCGTTCGGCTATCCATTACTTTCCTATAAGTGTCTGAATTAAAGACAGTGGCAAGCGCCTCTTCCATTGTCATGTTGCTATACCGTTCGGTCAGCAGAGCGGCAAGGTTCTTTACCATATCCGCCATCATTTCTGTTTTCTCGCTCATATTCTTTTTAACAGTTTGATGGCACGTTCCGTACCGAAGAAATATTGGAATGTTACACCTTTCATGTATTTCAGATTATGTACAAGCGTAGAAAGGTCTATTGAATGATTTTCATATCGCCACAATTGCACGCCTACACGGTCGTTGGCAATAGGACCGATTACCACATCGTACTCATGTGCGGGATTGTCAGTGGGGTTATTCCGGTTTAGCAGGATGAATTTCGCCCATTCTTCTGAATAGCCATCGAAACGGAGTACGCACAAATCAGTCAAGGAATCATCATCCACAAGGTAGCTTTGTACAATCGGACAGCCTGCCTCCAACTGTTCAACTTTTACTTGTGCCATATTCAAAGCCTGTTCATAAGCAGCGGAAAGATAAAACCCACGTCCGAAGTCCTTGTTCGGTTTTGATTTCAACAGGTCTATCTTGTCGAAATCCCTATTTGTCCCATGATAAAGCTTCATACTAACGCCCCTCCCTGGCGGTGACAATATTCCGCAATATCATCTACCATTGAAGCAAACGACTGTGTATGAACATATCCGTAATGACGGTCAATGAAATCAATACCCTTGTAACGGCTCAGGTAGCTGAAAGACTGCTTCATCGTCAATCCATACTTGCGCCCGAACTCAAGAATAAAAATAACCGTCCATTCAAGTTTTTCCTTTATATTATATTCCATCGTTATATTCTTTGAGCCTTATACTGCAAAGTTAGCAAAAACCATCATATGTCCGGATATAAAGCAAAAAAGATTTATGGGGTGTCTTAGGAATATCTTAAATAAAACAAAACACCCAACTTTACATTCTTGGGTGTAAAACTGGGTGTTTGTTTTGCAATTTGCTAATTATCAGCATTTATTTGCGGAGAGACAGGGATTCGAACCCCGGGTACCTCGCGGTACAACGGTTTCAAGACCGCCAGCAATCGACCACTCTGCCACCTCTCCAAAACTCTTTTGAGAGTTTCCTTGTTTTTCAAAAGCGATGCAAAGGTACGCATTATTTTGAAACCTGCAAATAATTGCCGCTTTTTTGATTATTTTTTTCATTGTCGTACCTTTGCAGGCAGAAAAACGAAACAAACAAGCCATGATATACCCTCATAATTTCGAACAGAAGATAGGATTCGACCAGATACGACAACTGCTGAAAAGGCAAGTGCCTGAGTACATTAGGCGAAGAACGAGTGGACGAAATGACTTTTTTCGGACAATTACGATGAAATCAACCGACGCCTGGAACAAGTGAAGTTGAATTTGTACGGATTACGCAGGAAAGAGGAAGATTTTCCGGCACAATATTTCTTTGATGTACGTCCTTCTCTGAAACGTATCCGTGTGGAAGGTATGTATATGGACGAACAGGAGCTGTTCGACCTTCGCCGTTCACTGGAAACCATCCGCGACATTGTACGATTCCTTCAGCAATCTGACGAAGAAGAGGAAACGGAAAATTCTCCTTATCCTGCCCTGCGCGAACTGGCGGGGAGATATTTTAGTATTCCCCAACTTATCGCACGTATCGACAGCATTTTGGACAAGTTCGGAAAGATAAAGGACAATGCTTCTGCGGAACTTCTGCGTATCCGCCGGGAACTCTCGGCTACTACGGGAAGCATATCACGCAGCCTGAACAGTATTCTTCGTGCTGCACAATCGGAAGGGTATGTAGACAAGGATGTTACTCCCACCATGCGCGACGGACGCCTGGTCATCCCGGTTGCTCCGGCATGAAGCGCAAAATCAGAGGTATTGTACACGATGAATCCAGCGACCGGAAAGACTGTATTTATTGAACAGGCAGAAGTGGTGGAAGCCAATAACCGCATCCGGGAGCTGGAAGGAGAAGAGCGCCGTGAAATCATCCGCATCCTGACGGAATTCTCGGCTACGGTACGCCCGCAAGTTCCGGCCTTACTCTCCTCGTACGAATTTTGCAGAAATCGACTTCATCCGTGCCAAAGCTTTGTTCGGTATAGATATAAAGGACTGAAACCTTCGTTTGAGAACAAACAGATTGTCGACTGGTTTCAGGCTGTACGCTTCTGCAAATGTCGCTGGCCAAGCATGACAAGAAAGTAGTGCCGCTGGACATTATACTGACACGCGACAAGCGCATCCTGCTTATTTCCGGACCAAACGCAGGTGGTAAATCTGTCTGCCTGAAAACCGTGGGACTGCTGCAATACATGCTGCAATGTGGTATGTTAGTGTCCATGCACGAACGGAGCCACGCCGGTATCTTCAGCCATATATTTATTGATATTGGCGACGAGCAGAGTATTGAAGACGACCTGAGTACCTATTCTTCACATCTGACCAACATGAAGATGATGCTGAAAGCATGCAACGGCGAAAGTCTCATCCTTATCGATGAGTTCGGAGGAGGGTACGGAGCCACAGATTGGAGGTGCCATTGCCGAAGCCGTACTGAAACGCTTCAACCTGAAAGGTACGTTCGGCGTGATTACCACTCATTACCAGAACCTGAAGCATTTTGCCGAAGATCACGAAGGAGTGGTAAACGGAGCCATGTTATATGACCGCCACGAGATGCGTGCCCTGTTTCAGTTACAGATTGGTAATCCGGGAAGTTCTTTTGCCGTAGAAATAGCACGTAAAATCGGTTTGCCGGAAGAGGTTATTGCTGACGCATCGGAAATTGTGGGAAGTGAATATATACAGAGCGACAAGTATTTGCAGGACATTGTACGCGACAAGCGTTACTGGGAAACCAAACGCCAGAATATCCGTAAGCGGGAAAAGCAAATGGAAGATACCATCACCCGTTACGAGCAGGAAATTAGAGAAAATTAAAAGCAAAGGTGGCAGTGGGAACTTTTCATACAAATCAGTAAGTATAGTTTAATGAGCAAGGGTTTCATGATATTTCTTAATAAATATTATGTAAATCCCCATGCTTTATTCGCCAATCATCATACAGAAAACCAAGAAACTTCAGATATTATATAAGATTCATTTGCCAAACTATGGCAAATAAGAGAAGATTTTTTCATTCTGGCATCAGGTAAAAAGTATTTTTATATACAGCTGTACGCAATAAAGCACTCAACGAACTGGAGCATTCAAAAGTAGTATATGAATACGCTCAAAAATGTCAGTTCTGAAAAAGAGTGATTCTCTTTTTTTCACGATGCAATCGTTGAAGAGGAAACTTATCGTATCGTTTCTGAAGCCATAACAAATTTGCCTGACCAAATGAAAGCCATTGAGTGCAACTATTCTTGAAGGAAAAACGCAGAAATAGCAGACAGACTAAACATACCCAAGAAACAGTCCAAGAGCAAAAGTGAAAATAGCCTACAAGAAACTCACAGAGAGAAACTAAGACTACTAGCTTCCTCTTTGCTCCTTTATATAAAAAGACACACTTGTTTTTTTTTTCAAAAAGTCGTTTTTATTATGTTCAATTGGGCCTTTTCAGAAAGTTATATCTGTTTTATTATAAAAGAGATAAAAAAACAAAAGTCAAAAATATAAACAAGATTTATATAGCCAACCTCATAGCAAAGGTATCTGTCTGGAAGAAATAATCTCAATAAACCAACTGCTTGGAGAGAATCTACAGCGCATCAGATTTTATTCACAAAATTTAGATGAAGAAAACCAAAAGCAAATATTTTGAAAAAATACGGCATTCAACTTTTCATCATCCGGATGGAAAGAAGTGGAAAAAGAACCAAAGAAATAAATAAATGGGTAGCAGATATATCAAAATAAGCAAAATCATTCTGTTACCTGTCCTTTTTGTAAGTATTTCCATGAAATTCACCTCGCCCAAGCTTTCTCTTTCGATTGCAGTTCATTTATCAATCTCCCACTTGGGGAATCCTGGGTTATTCTGGACATTTATACTACCAGACAACTATATGAAATAAAGAAACAGAGAGTCTGTTTGAGAAAATAGATGGAGCCCGAGTCCACATGGACTCACATGCTGAATTACCAACATCAAAACAAACCCCAAAAACAAGCCTGTATATAATAAAGTGGTGTTCCACGAGGTGGGCCGGATTTTATACCTCATGGATAAAAGGGAAAAAATTCATTTCAAAAGACCAGCGATTGGAAGATATCATGAAAATACTATCACGCTGGTATGACATGGAAGTAATTTTTGCCAATGAGAAAATAAAAAGACCTACGCTTTGGATGCAATGTAGATCGGTATTCGGAAATCACTCCATTTGTACCGTTTGTTGGAAGAGACTCAAAAGTACACGAAATCAAAGACAAACCGATTCTTACTTTTTGTATAACAACTTCCAATGATGTAAAACAAATAAAAGTCCAAACCTAAATGTAAATAACAGTCAACAGCTGATAAATGTCTTATGAGTCAGCGGCTCAACCTATTCAGTTCACAAATTCCGCGTTATTACAAGCAAATTGAAGAAAAGCTCGCTGTTCCCTCAACAGAAAACAACAATAACAGTACTGATGAGACGGAGAACCTATTATTGAGCGAATATCTTAGTCAAAGGTACTACGAATGGAACTACTACAGATTGGACGGGCAATCATTAGATGTGTGACTGCATACCTGCCACTCCTTTGATTATCTCCTATATAGGTTATGGCAAGCAGGAAATAAAAAGCCACTGCTTGAAAGACATTAATGTGGTGTAGCTCGTGGCTCCCGATAATAACAGTTAAGATGAGTTACCGTGGTTATGAAAATAAGAAATCGGCATACGGCAGGTTCTGCTTCTACTGTGAAGACAGGAGAATTAAAAAGATTTACCTGCAGTTTCATTCTCCAGTTTGCGAAGGTAATGCTCCTGGAGTACAAGTCACTTCCAGTTCAGGTCAGCCTGGTGCCTCCACTTCTATCCGTGTCGTGGTATGGGTTCTTTCAATGCAAAGTACCCTCCACTCATACGTAATCGATGTAAACCTCTGTCCATCCGGTTCTGTTGCTGCTACCAGCTCCGACTCCGGGATTTGACATAATGTCTACATTAAACAACCCTGATATTGAAAAATACAGTACAAGATGAAAAGCCTCCCCTTTATGGTTCACGTGCTGCAAATTGAGTTATTTTAATTCCACCAAGAAAGGAAAAAGTGAAAAGCACAAATTTCATTAAAAGCAGACTGGGGTAATGATTTCCTGCAATGGATTATCGCCCAGTTATGGGGGGAGAAGAAACGATTTTAAATATTTACAATGGATTGATATTATATCAACAACGTAAACTAGGCTGGATAAAAAATCCTAATATATCAGAGGAAGAGCTAATGTCACAGCAAACTTATGCAGATGGGCAATCGATAACATGCTCCAATTCCGCGGTGTGGCTCTCATGACTGGAATAAAGAGCTTTTCCAAAAGCGGGACATCATTCTACCCATGAAGCATCAATAGCCGGTGGCAGCGATAAATTTAAATATTACTTTTCTCTTTTATCATATATGAAGCAGAACGGTATTGTACAAGGTTCCGGTTTTGGAACGTGTAACAGGGCGTTTGAACGCAGATTTCAGTGCAACAGACAAATTGATCAAGTGCCAGATACTTTTTTCAAATGTAAATCAGAGTGTTTATGACGAAGGATTCACTTATACATCTCCTTTCTACCCTTTACGTAATTGGGCTACTCCTTCAGATCCGGTCTACAATGAAGATGGCAGTTGAAATCGTAAATTTAAGCCTCAAAGCCACGACCGCAACCCCAAGACAGCTTATAATATTTATAAATCATGAAAATGCTACGCGCATTAGTTTTATGCCGAATACGAAATCATAAAAATCTGAAATTCAAAAACAACATTCAGTTATGAATAATTAATACTGTAAAAGGTGAGAAATGAAGAATCTTACGTACTTCCAACGGTGAAGATGAAAAATGGAGAAGTAGAAACGCATAAGAGAATATAAAAAAATGGTATGGGAGCAACACCTTAAGCCATTTAACTACTTTCTCCTCACCAAACATTCAATATTTGGGACCTTCTTCAAGTCGGATATGAAATTGATTGATACCTGCTAATGACTATTTATCAGGGGAAGCTTACAATTTACAACTCCTGACAAACATGCCATTAGTAATGGAATGAAAAACAAAGAGTCTGTAGGGGGAAGTGATTCAAGGTACAGACTGAAGTCCAAGTCAAGCTGCTTGAATTACGATTACAAAAAATAAATATTATCTAGAGCTAGTTTTCAAAGTTAGATGGCAGTTCACGTTTAAATCGCATTAACCGTTGGGGAAACATTTCTGGTCTCTGAAATCCTATTAAGTAAATTATTGAAGAAAGAACTAAGTGCAACCTGTAAAAAGATTGGGTTGGACAGACTTGCGTATAAGAGCATCATACGGTGTAAACAGCATCACGTAACTGAACGAAGCAATGGA
>VOFI01001980.1_pt1 | contig 20068 bp, 22 predicted proteins | sample 5384131 | NCBI WGS metagenome assembly VOFI01 (sample SAMN12384728, study PRJNA508395) | human gut metagenome | isolation source: healthy gut H | host: Homo sapiens
TGGGTCAGAAGAGGGAACCGGCGGTGACCCGGACGAGGGGGGTCAGGTAGGCCAGGGTCCCTTCCTGCCAGTAGGCCAGATAGGTTTCGCTGTCCCGGAGGTAGATGCGGTAGCAGGTGCCCGACGCCGCCTCGTAGGGATACAGGGTGAGGACGGTGTCCGCGTCCAAGGCAAAGGTCTGCCCCGCCGGGGTGGTGACGGTGGAGACGGCGGCAGGGTCCGGCTCTTGGGTGAAGGTGGCCCCCCGGTACCCATGCCATGGCCTTCGTCCAGGTAGAGCATCAGGGGAGCCATAGGGGGTGGTGACGATGCTCAGGGTCTCGTAGGCCTCCCGCCGGTCCTCGTAGGGGAGAACCTGTTGAAACTCTGCCAGGGCCGGGTCGAAGTAGAGGAATTCGTCTGGGCGGTAGCACCAGCCCCGATGCATGGAGACATTGTAGGGGCCAAAACGTTTTGGGCTGCATCGTAAAGATCCCGGAACGCTTCCTGGGCGGGGACGGAGGGGTCCCGGTCCAGGTCCATGACCTCCGTCCGGTCCAGGTAGAAGTAGGTGGGCTCTAAGGGTTCTCCCTCTATGGCACAGGCGAAATAGCCGGCGTTGTCGATGAGGGCCAGGGCAAGGCCTCCCATCTGCCGGAGGTATTCCTGGGTCCAGTTTGCCTGGGGCAGGCTCTGGAACCAGAGGGTGAGGCCATAGGGCTCGGTGGTGGTCTGAAGCTCTATGGTGTAGTCCCCCAAAACCTGGGAGATGCCCAGGGCCCCTAAGACGGCGCCCACGTCCCGAGGCGCTGCCGATGTAGGGGTGCGGTACTGGTACAGATCCTGGGACCGGTCGTTGAGGAGATACTGCTGGGCATGGATGTGCCAGTCGATCAGGTCGCTGACCAACGGGTCTGTGAGGGGAACCTGGGTGTAATCCCCGCCAGGAGCCACCCGGTAGAGGGCGGGGGCGCTGTCGTTCATGAAGCAGGCGTAGTAGGGTTCCTGGGCGGAATCGGCTAAAGCAGGGCTGCGGCCTCCGCCACCATCTCCTCTGGCAAGGGCACCGTGGTGGTGGCGGTGGGGAAGCCGTCCACGGGGCGTCCAGTTCCAGCACCTGCACCACCTGGCCACCGGTGACGGCCTCCCCGGCCAGCTGGGGCTCCGTGGGGTTCCGGTCGGACAGGAGAAGGACAGCGGCCACCACGCAAGCCGCGGCTGCCGCCAGCACCAGCCAGAAGGCGGGCTTTTTTGTAGGTGAGCACCCCCGGATGCGGTGCTTGGCATCCTCCTCCCCAAAGGCCAGGGGGGAGGACGGCAGGGAGGGGCGTCCGTCGGCCCAGGTGGAGGAGGGCCTCGGCGTACCGGGCGGTGTCCTCCCGGCCGAAGGTGCGGATCACCGCCTGGTCGCAGGCGGCCTCCACATCCCGGCAGAACAGGCGGTAGGCCACCCACAGCACCGGGTTAAACCAGTGGACCGACAGGGCCAGCAGGCCAGGACCTTGGTGCGGTGGTCCCACCGGCGCAGGTGGGCCTTCTCGTGGAGGAGGACGTAGGTCCGGTCGGCCACATCCAGCCCCTGCGGGGAGGTAGACCCTGGGCCGGAAGAAGCCGCAGACGAAGGGGGAGGAGGGATTTGGTCGGTCTCGTACACCCCCGGCTCCACCCGCACCGCCTCGGCCACCTGCCGCCGCAGCCGCCAGTAGGAGAGGGCGGCCCACAGCAGGCAGGCCCCGCACCCGGCGGCCCAGATCCCTGTGACCACGGCGGGCCAGTGGGGGGGCGGCAGAGGATTCCTCTGGGGCAGTGTCTGGAACGGTTGCCTGTTGGACTGGGGTTTGGGGTGAGGACTCGGCCTGGGGGCGGGGTCGGCCAGGACGGTGTCCCTCCGTTCTCCGGCGCCGGGGCGGCGGGGAGAACCCGCTCCACATAGGCCCCACTGGAGACCCCCCTTGGGGCACCAAGCTCACCGGCAGGGACAGGCCGGCAGGCAAAACCATCCGCAGCAGCACCACCCCCACAGGGCGCAGGTGACCCACCGGGGGACCTTTTTCAGAGGCAGGCGGAGGACCATCACCACAAGGGCTACCACCGCGGCGGTGGCGGACATGGTCAGCAAAGTCTGGAGAAAGGCTTCCATGGGAAAACCTCCTTTCACAGGGGGGAAGGTGGAAGGAACCGGGGCCGGTCAGTGGCTGTGGCGGTAGTCGTCCAACATCTGGGCGATCTCCTCCGCCTCCTGGTCGCTGACGGTGCCCGCCTGGAGGAAGGCCGCCAGAAAGCTGGGCAAAAGACCCCTGGAAGGACCGCTGCAGCACCTCCTGCCCATCGGCCCGCTGGACGGTGGCCCGGTCCACCAGGGGCGGTGACCACCGAGGCTTCGTTCTTCAAATAGCCCCCCTTGTCGCACAGGCGCTTGAGGACGGTGTAGGTGGTGGTGCGCTTCCAGCCCAGCTGCTCCTGGGCGATCTGACACAGACGGCCGGAGGGGGGAGGTGGCGCATTGTTCCGGTAGAGGGGCTGTTTCGGTGCCCATGTACGTGCCCTGATTTGGGACGCTTTTTTCGTGTAGGGCTGCACAACCCAGAGGCTTCCCCTTGGGGGGAAGCTGTCACCGAAGGTGACGGATGAGGGGGCGACCGACTTGCCCAACGGGGCAGAAGAAAAATTCCGTTGAGGCGACAGCCGGTAGTGCGCGCTTTCTACTTCTACAAGGAAAGGTTGGGTACCAGAATCGCCCCCTCATCCGACCCGGCTTTGCCGGCCCACCTTCCCCCCGAGGGGAAGGCTTTAGGGCTGTGCTGGACCCTTCCCGTTTGCAAAACCACCTCCCCAGCCCGCCCAGCTGGGGGGCGGGCCGTTACGGGCGTGGGACAAATGGGCCGCAGGTGAGCAGGGTCCCCCAAAAAAAGGTGGGTCAGGAGGAAGAACCTTTCCTCCCTGGGTCCCCGACCTTCAAAGAAAGAAAAGGGCCCCGGGGGTGCGCCCCAGGGAGGACCACGCGAAGGGTACGCAGTACCGCCCCGGTCTTTCTAACCTGCGATGGTCCAGAAGGGACCACCTGTCGCCCCCCGAGGGCGGAGTCCCTGGTTATTCACCTGGAAGAGATAGAACTTCAGGTACTCCGTCTGAGGATGGGGCGGTCCGGCGCCTGCCGCCGGTCGGCGATCTGCCGGAGGGACACCGCCGCGTCGGCGGCGGCCTCCCGGGCATCTGGCAGAAGAGGGCGGGGGTCATGAAGTGGAGCAGGAGCAGGTGGCCAGATACCGCCCCGGGGCAGGAGCTTCATGGCCTTGTAGTTGATCTCCTTGTACCCCCGGAAGGCGTTCTTCACCGTGGCCCCGCTCTTGGTGAAGGCGGGGGATCCAGGATGATGTAGTCGTAGGGGTGTCCCCCGGCCTGGGCCAGCTGGGTGAGCAGGTCGAACACGTCGGCCTGGCGGGCCTCCACCTTCCCCTCCAACCCGTTGAGGGCGGCGTTGCGCTGGGTGAGGGCCACCGCCTCCTGGGAGATGTCCACCGCGGTGACCTGGGCGGCCCCGGCCTGGGCGCAGTTGAGGGCAAAGGCCCCGGTGTGGGTGAAGCAGTCCAGCACCTTCCGCCCCGGGGCCAGGGCGGCGGCGGCCCGGCATGGTTGTATTTCTGGTCGAGGAAAAAGCCGGTTTTCTGGCCGTGGATGTAGTCCACGTCGTACCGGATGCCGTTTTCCTCCAGGAGGAGGTGGCCGTCTAAGTCCGTGGCCAAGGCCGGGGAGGGGTAGAAGCCGGTGACCTTGGGCAGCCCCTCCTTGTCCCGGAGGGGGCGTCGCTGCGCTCATAGATGGCCCGGACGGTTACCCCTGTCCTCCCGGAGCAGGTCCACCAGCAGGGGGTAGAGGAGGTCCTTCCGCACCTCCATCCCCAGGGAGAGGACCTCGGTGACCAGGATGTCCCCGAACTTGTCCACGGTCAGGCCGGGGAAGCGGTCGGCCTCCCCAAAGATGACGCGGCAGCAGGCGTAGTCCGGGCCCATGACGGTTTCCGGTAGTCCAGGGCGTACCGGGCCGCCGCCGCCAGAAGCCCCTCATCAAACCTGTCGTTGGTGTTCCGGGAGAGCAGGCGCACCAGGATTTTGGAGTGGTTGTTGTACAGCCCCGTCCCCAGCCAGCGGCCCTTTTTGGGACACCACGTCCACCAAGTCGCCGTTTTGGCAGGGGCGGTCCGGGCCGGAGGTCTCCGCCCCATAGACCCAGGGGTGGCCCGCCCGGAGGGGAGCGGGCGGCTTTCTCGTTGACAGTGATCACAGGATAGGGACGGTTGGCCATGGAAGGGCCCTCCTTCGTCGGTGAATTTGCCCCGCCGGCGGGGCGAGAAATATCAATTTTATCTTACCATAACTTGGGGGAGAATCTGGGGGTGACCCCTTGGCAGGTGGTTCAGGCTTGGACCATCGCAGGTCCAGACCTGCGGCGTGGTTTCCCGCCCGGTCCCGGGCGGGGGATCCAGGCTTTCTCTAGAGAAAGCCCGGACGCAAAGAGTCGCGGGGGGTGGCCCCCCGCCCCCCCTTTTTGATGGCCCGCTCGTTGCCACTCGCTCGTTTTGGCGTTGGGTGCCACATTGTCCCGGTCGATGGGCTATTACGAGCCCCATGTACGTACCCTGATTTGGAGACTTTCTTTCGCAAAAATGCTTTCCAGTATATTTCCCCTCGAAAATGCGTCCCAAATCGGTTTTAGGATACCGGTAGCAATAGCCCCTCTACCGTTCAGAGACAACAATCCCAAAAACCAGCGAGTGGGAACGAGCGGCTATAAAATGGGGTCCAGGGGCTTGCCCCTGCAGTGTTCTTTCCCCGACTTTCTTCAAAGAAAGTCGGGCTCCCCGCCGGAGTCGGCGGGGAACCCACGTTGCAGGGTCTACCCTGCAATGGTTCTGACGGAACCACCTATCGATAACAGGGGCCCCCGGCCCCACCTGGGACCCCACCCAGCGGGGCGCAGCACCCCCCGCAAAACAAAGGCGGACGAGAGCCCTCCCCTTGCAGCCCCGCAAGAGGACAACTCCCGCCCGCCTAGGATGGGGGCAAGGTCCCGTCACAGCACGAACTTCTCCAGGGCCACCGCCACCCCGTCCTCGTCGCAGGAGGTGGTGACGAAGTCCGCCGCGGCCTTCACCCCCTCGGTGGCGTTGGCCATGGCCACGCCAATGCCGGCGGCCTGGAGGAGGGGCAGGTCGCCCCCCCCGTCCCCCATGGCCAGCACCTGGCTGGCCTTTGGGGGAAGGGGTCGGCAAAGCCGATCCCCTGGATGCCGGTGAGCAGGTCCGCAGGGCGGCCTTCTCCTGGGGGGCTTCCGGTGAGGAAGAAGAGCTCCTCCACCGGCCGGGGTCTGCTTGGAGGAACTCCGCCACCGTGCCGGGGAGCACCTGGCGGGTGTCCAAGTGGTACTGAGCATGGAGGTGCCGGCGTACCGGGCCCGCAGGGTCTCATAGTCCCCCCGGGAGAGGTACCCCACCCCCCGCCCGGAAGACCTCCCGCAGCATGGGCACCTGGGCGCAGCGGTCCAGCACCTCCAGGCAGGTGGCCGGGGGAGGAGCTTTTCCAGCAGCACCTGTCCCGTGGCCAGGTCCCGGATGGTGGCCCCGTTGGAGCTCACCGCGTACCGCAGCCCCGGCAGGTCCAGCACCGCCTGGGGATCCCCTGGGAGGCCGCCCGGTGACGGGCACCACCAGCACCCCCTGCTGCCGTACCCGGTCCAGGGCCGCCCGGGTGGGGGAGATCTGCTTCTCCCCCTGTTGAGGAGGGTTCCGTCCAAATCCAATGCCAGCAGCTTGATCTCTGCCACAGCCACCGCCTCCTGTTCTGGTTTTGTTGGTACCATTGTACCACGGTTTGGGGTGGGTTTCCAGAGGGGAAAGGGGGGGAGGGGGCGGTTTTGCCCCCCGGCAGGGGGTTCTTTCTGGACCGGCGCAGGGTGGGCCCTGCGACGTGGGTTCCCGCCCGGTCCCGGGCGGGGATCCAGGCTTTCTAGAGAAAGCCCGGACGCAAAGAGTCGCGGGGGGATGCCCCCGCCCCCCTTTATGATGGCCCGCTCGTTCCCACTCGCTCGTTTTGGCGTGGTGGGGCGCATTGTTCCGGTGGTGGGGCTGTTTCGGTGCCCATCTGCGTGCCCTGATTTGGGGCGCTTTTTTTCGTGTAGGGCAGCACAACCCGGAGGCTTCCCCTTTGGGGGAAGCTGTCACCGAAGGTGACGGATGAGGGGCGACCGACTTGCCCAACGGGGCAGAAGAAATACTCCGTTGGGGCGACAGGCGGGAGCCCTTTTTTCTACAAGGAAAGGTTGGGTACCAAATCGCCCCCCCTCATCCGCCCCAGTGTGCGCACTGGGGCACCTTCCCCCCAAGGGGAAGGCTTTTGGGCGTGGGTGCTTCCCTTTCCGACTACAACACCCCCCTCCCAGCCCGCCCAGCCGGTGGGCGGGCCGTTACGGGCGTAGGATACAGGGCCGCAGGCCAGGCAAAAAAAGAAGGAGGACCCTCGCAGGGTCCCCCCAAACTAGAAAAGGTGGGTCCAGGGAGGAAGAACCTCTTCCTCCCTGGTGTTTTTCCCGGCTTTCTTCCAAAGAAAGGGCTCCCGCCGGAGTCGGCGCGGGAAACCACGTCGCAGGGCCTACCCTGCGCCGGTCCAGAAGGCCCCCCAATCGGGGGCCCCGCCGGGTCCCCGAGGCCCCGTAAGAGCCCCCGCCCACGGAAGGGTCCGTACCCGGGGCCGGTCCCTTACTCCGTCCGCAGTGCGATCACCGGGTCCTTCTTGGCGGCCTTCCGGGCGGGGATCAGCCCGCCCACCACGGTGATGGCAATGCTGATGGCGATGAGGAGCAGGGAGTACCCCAAAGGGGAGCTTGGCCTGCAGGTCTGCAATCCCCGACAGGTTCTGGATGAGGCTGGTGATGGGCACCAGGGCGATGAGGGAGACCACAATGCCCAGCAGCCCCGCGCAGCAGCCGATGATGAAGGTCTCCGCGTTGAACACTTGGGAGATGTTCCGCTTGGAGGCCCCCAGGGCCCGGAGGATGCCGATCTCCCTTCGTCCGCTCCAGCACGGAGATGTGGGTGATGATGCCGATCATAATGCAGGACACCACCAGGGAGATGGACACAAAGGCGATGAGCACATAGGAGATGCCGTTGATGATGGTGGTGATGGAGGAGGTGAGCATGGCCACGTAATCGGTGTAGGTGATCTGCTGGTCCTCGTCCTTGTCGGCGTTGTAGGCTTCGATGCAGGCGGCGATGGCGTCCTTGTCCTCAAAACTGTCGGCGTAGATGCTGATGGAGGAGGGGGCGTCGTAGCTCACCTTGCCGAAGTTGGTCATGTTGTCCTCATAGGTGGACCCGGCCACGTACTGGTCATAGACCTGGAGCAGCAGCTCCTGGTCGGGGTTCCCGCCAGGTACTGGTCCAGGGCGGCGGCCTGGCTGGCCTCGTCCATAGCCATGGCCCCCATGGCGGCGGAGGAGGACGAACCCTCGCTGCTGGCGTAGTAGAGCAGCATCTGGTAGAAGGAGGCCTTTTTTCGGAGATGCCCAGGCCGGACAGGTAGTCCTTGGCCGCCTGGGCCTTCCCGGCGTCGTCGGGCACCGTGAAGGCGATGCCGGTGAGGACGTTGGTATCCGGCCTGCCTCCTGGGCCCTCACCACGGCGCTCTCGTCGGTGTGCTGGATGAGGTAGTCGGACAGGGCCGCGGTGTAGGCCACGGCGGTGGTGATATCGGCGTTGTCCGCGTCGGCCTTGGGCCGGATGACCCCACGATCTTCAGGTCCATGGCGTTTTCCAGCAGCTGGTCCTGGTTCACCGCCCCGTCCTCCAGGTAGGTGAAGGTGCCGTCTTGGTTTTCCAGGTAGTGGTCGCAGGCGGCCACCAGGGAGAAGGTGTGGTCCAGCACGTCGGCGTAGTCCAGCCGGAGTTCAGAGGCCTGGCCGTCCTCGGCGATCTCGTCCTCCGCCTGGCGGTACTGGTCGGCGGTGATCAGGCCCAGCTGGTACAGGGTCTGGACGGGGATGCTGTTGTTCTCGTCCAGCACCAGCACCACCTCGTCATAGGCCTGGGGCCAGCTGCCGTAGAGCACGTCGTAGCTGTCGGTGACCACATGGCTCACCAAACTGCCGTCGGCCCCCGCCATGAGCTGGGAGAAGTTCTCCGCGGCGGCGGGGTTCTCCCCGGTGATGGAGCTCTGGAGGGTGCTCTCCATGGGGGACTGGCCGGTCTGCATGGTGTCGCTGTCCTCCAGGGTGCTGTCGCTGCTGACCAGGGTGCCGTCGGCGTCCCGGGAGTAGACGCTGAAGGCCACGTTGTAGTTGTAGACCACCCCGTTCTCCCCCAGGTACTGGCGGATGTCGCTGTTGGGGTCGTCCAGGTACTTCTTAAAGTCGGTGAGGTTGTTCTCCACGATGTTGGAGGAGATCATCTCCTGGGTTTCCATCTCCCGGTAGTCGGCATAGACGCCGGTGCGGTCCTGGCTGGTGTCCTCCTCCTGGGCCTTGGCCCATCCTCTCGCCCTGGGCCCCCATGGCGGCGGAGAGGTCCAGGGTCTCCGCGCTGATGGTGATGGGGTAGGAAGTCATGGTTTCCTTCTGGATGTCGTCGATGTAGTCGTTCATCCCCGTGGACAGGCCCAGGATCAGGGCGATGCCGATGATGCCGATGGACCCGGCAAAGGCGGTCAGCAGGGTGCGACCCTTCTTGGTGCCCAGGTTTTGGAAACTCAGGGAGAGGGCGGTGGCGAAGGACATGGAGATCTTCTTGTGCTTTTCCGGGGGCGCTGGGCCTCCTGGTCGGTGTAGGGGTCGGTGTCGCCGATGATCGCCCCGTCCCGCAGGCGCACGATGCGGGTGGAGTACCGCTCGGCCAGCTCCTGGTTGTGGGTGACCATCACCACCAGGGTGTCCTTGGCGATCTCCTGGAGCAGGTCCATGATCTGCACGCTGGTCTCGCTGTCCAGGGCGCCGGTGGGCTCGTCGGCCAGCAGGATGGTGGGGTGGTTGATGAGGGCCCGGGCGATGGCCACCCGCTGCATCTGGCCCCCGGACATCTGGTTGGGGCGCTTGTGGAGCTGGTCCCCCAGGCCCACCTTCTCCAGCACCTCCACCGCCCGCTGGCGGCGCTCCTTCTTGGACACCCCGGCCAGGGTGAGGGCCATCTCCACATTGGCCAGCACCGTCTGGTGGGGGATGAGGTTATAGCTCTGGAACACGAAGCCGACGGTGTGGTTGCGGTAGGAGTCCCAGTCGGCGTCCTTGTAGTCCTTGGTGGACACCCCGTCGATGACCAGGTCGCCGCTGTCGTACCGGTCCAGGCCGCCGATGATGTTCAGCAGGGTGGTTTTGCCGGAGCCGCTCTGGCCCAGGATGGAGACGAACTCATGTTCCCGGAAGGAAATGCTGACCCCCTTCAGGGCGGTCTGGCGCAGCTCCCCGGTGACGTAGGTTTTGACAATGTTTTCTAATCGCAGCATAGGGTAATTTTCCTCGCAGAAAGGTCTTGGCGGATCGAGGGATCGCGAGTATCCCCGCCGGCCCTGGGGAACCGGTGGGGACTGGCAGCCCAGACGGCCTGGGGCCGCCTTGACAAAACCAAAGTACAAAAATTATACTATGGACCAACGCCAGAGACAAGTACGCAGATTTCGGATACCTAGTCTACTCCAACGTACCAAAGGGGGAACACAACCATGCAACAGGACCTGACCCCCAGAGACCTATTGGGACCGGATCCTCCACCAGCCCATCCAGGAGGACTGCCCCATGCGGCGGACCTTGGAGCTGCTCAGCGGGAAGTGGCGTCTGTACGTCCTCTATGTGCTGTCCAAAGCGTCCGTCTGCCGCTTCGGCGCCCTGAAACGGGCCATTCCGGGGGATCACCAGCACCATGCTCACCCCGCCCTGCGGGACCTGGAGACCCTGGGCATCGTCCACCGGGAACAGTTCAACGAGGTGCCGCCCCATGTGGAGTATTCTCTGACGGAGAAGGGCCTTAAGACTGTTGCCGGTGTTCACCGAACTGGCCAAGTGGGGAGAGACCTACTTGGACCCCCTGACCATCCCCCCTGCCGGCGGGGGCAACACGCCCCCAAACAATGCAAAAGCCCGGCTTGCGCCGGGCTGGCAATTTGCATCAAAGGATGTGTGGTACGCAGCAGGAGGGTTGGCGTTTCCCCGGGGGTTCCCAGGAAGCTCCTGTGAGACGTTACGCCAGTAAGATACCACCATTTTGTGAAGAAGTTTTCTGGATATTATGTCCAAATTGTAAACCTTGGCACTCCAGACGGAAAGTGCTAATTTCGACAGGGGTGGGGGCTTTGCTGTCGGCAGGTGGTCCAGGTTTGGACCGGCGCAGGTTGGCACCTGCGGCGTGGTCCTTCCCGCCCGGTCCGGGCGGGGATCCAGGCTTTCTCTAGAGAAAGCCCGGACGCAATCGCGGGGGATACCCCCGCCCCCCGTCTTTATGGCCCGCTCGCTGCTCGCTCGCTCGTTTTGGCGTGGGTAGCGCAGCGGAGCGATGGAAGGGCTATTACGGTGCCCATGCACGTGCCCTGATTTGGATTCGCATTTTGCGGGAGCAGGGGTTGGGCGAGAAGGCATTTCGTTGCAGGGGCCTACCTACGAAGGCTTCCCCTGGGGAAGCTGTCACCGAAGGTGACGGATGAGGGGGGCGACCGACTTGCCCAACGGGGCAAAAGAAAAATTCCGTTGAGGCGACCGGCAGAACCCCTTTTCTACAAGGAAAGGTTGGGTACAGGCTGCCCCCAGCCGACCCGGCCCTGGCCACCGGCTTTTTGACCAGAGCCATTTCAGCAACCAGTTCCGGGCCTTTCCCCTGGGGCCTACCGGGACAGCTGCGCCCAAAGGAGGGACGCCTATGGAAACGAACCAGACGAAGGGCCATCTGGCCGCCCTTTTTGACGGTGCTCATCTGGGGCACCACCTTCATCTCCACCAAAGTGCTGCTGGAGGACTTCCAGCCGGTGGAGATTCTCGTTTTTCCGGTTCCTGCTGGGGCTGGCGGCCCTGTACCTGGTCCTGCCCCGCCCCCTCCGGGGACCACCCCCGGCAGGAGCTCACCTTCGCCGGGGGCGGGGCTGTGCGGGATCTGCCTGTACTACCTGCTGGAGAACATCGCCCTGACGGATACCTTGGCCTCCAACGTGGGGGGTAATTGTCTCGGTCTCCACCTTCTTTACGGCGCTGCTGGCCCGGTGGTTTCTGGGGCAGGAGGGGAAGCTCCGGGCCACCTTCCTGGTGGGGTTTGCCGTGGCCATGGGGGCATCGCCCTGATCAGCCTGGGGGGGCGGCGGCTTGCAGCTGAACCCGGTGGGGGATCTGCTGGCCCTGCTGGCCGCCCTGGTGTGGGCCTTCTACTCCATCCTCACCCGGAAGATCAGCACCTTCGGGTACCCCACCATTCTGACCACCCGGCGGGTGTTCCTCTATGGCATTCTCTGGATGGTGCCCGCCCTCTTCCTCTTGGACTTCCGCTGGGACCTGGGGCGGCTGGCAGACCCCACGGCCTTGGGAAACCTCCTCTTCCTGGGGTTGGGGGCCTCGGCCCTGTGTTTTGTCACCTGGAACGTGGCGGTGAAGCGGCTGGGGGCCTTAAAGACCAGCATTTACATCTATTTGGTCCCGGTGATCACAGTGGCGGCCTCGGTGGTCATTCTGGACGAGCCCTTCACCTGGCGCACCGGGGTGGGCACTGCCCTGACCCTGGCAGGGCTGCTGCTCTCCGAGGGGCGGGTGCCCCGCCTGCCCGGCAGGGGGGGCCATTCCCCGAGAAATAGGGCCAGGGGTCCTCTGGCATCGGTAGGCGGTTCCGTTGGGACCGGCGCAGGTTAGCACCTGCGACGTGGGTTCCCGCCCGGTCCCGGGCGGGGATCCAGGCTTTCTCTAGAAAGCCCGGACGCAAGAGTCGCGGGGGGATACCCCCCCCCCCCCCCGTTTTAGGGCCCGCTCGTTCCCACTCGCTCGTTTTGGGGTGGGTAGCGCAGCGGAGCGGTGGAAGGGCTATTACGGTGCCCATGTCTGTGCCCTGATTTGGGACGCTTTTTCGGGTAGGGCTGCACAACCCAGAGGCTTCCCCTTGGGGGGAAGCTGTCACCGAAAGGTGACGGATGAGGGGGCGATCCTGTACCCAACCTTTCCTTGTAGAAGGAGGGGCCTGTCGCCCCGACGCATTCCTTCTCCCGCCCCGTTGGGTGAGTCGATCGCCCCTCATCCGACCCGGCTTCGCCGGCCCACCTTCCCCAAGGGGAAGGCTTTGCGCTGAGCTTCCCTTTCCGTCTGCGAAACCACCCCTCCCAGCCCGCCCAGCCGGTGGGCGGGCCGTTACGGGCGTAGGACAAATGGGCCGCAGGCCAAAAAAAAGAAGGAGGACCTCTGCAGGGTCCCCTCAAACTAGAAAAGGTGGGTCCAGGGAGGAAGAACCTCTTCCTCCCTGGCGCTCTTTCCTCCGGCTTTCTCCGGAGAAACGGGCCCCCGCCCGGGGCCGGGCGGGAACCCACGTGGCAGGGTCCACCCTGCAACGGCCCTAACGGGACCACCTACCGAGATGGTTACGGGATCACAAATTCCGTGATCTCCTCCTCCACCCCCGGGTCGGGCTCCCGATACGGCCCCTCCTCCAACTGGGCCTGGTGGGGAAGCTCCGCCGGCCCCGTCTCCAAGCGGCCTTCCAAGGGCAGCTCTGCCGGGGGCAGGGGGAGGGCGGCCCCCAGGGTGCGCACCCCAGCAGGTCGTACAAAGGCGCGTACCGCCAGGCCTCCTGGGGATCGAGGGAGACCGAGACCGAGCTCCCCTGCTCCTCTGGGGCCGGGGTCAGCAAGTCGGTTCCCGTCAGGGCCACCGCCAGGGCGGCAGCGGCCCCAGCCAGCCAGGGGAGGGCCCGGCCCGCCGGATGGCGGGGGGAAGAGGGTGGGGTGCGCCCGCCGGAAGGCCCGCCACCCCGCCTGGGAATCAAAGGGCGCGGCGGGTGCGTCCCCCTCCCACTGGTCCAGCAGGGCCTGGAGGCGGTCCAGGGAGACGTCCTCGGGAAACAACGTGGTCTCCAACACCAGAGACCGGGCGACGGATGGGTGGGACATGGCCGTTCCTCCTATTGGGCATCGTCGCCCCCTGGGGGGCTGGGTGAGATAGGTTTTGCAGTGGGCCTTGGCCCGGGCCAGCCGGGTGCCGCAGGTGGACAGGGGGGATGCCCAGCCGGTCTGCCATCTCCTGGTAGGACAGGCCCTCCTCGTAGTAGAGCAGCAGGATCTCCCGGTCCCGGGGCGAAAGCTGGGTGGGGAGGACCTCCGCCAGCCCCAAACTGGGGCCCGGGCGGCGGCCTGCCCTGGGGGAGGGTGTCAGAGGAACCTCCCAGCCCGGCCCTGCCGGGCCCGCTTGGAGAAGGTGTGGCTGAGCTCATATTGCAGGGCCTGGAGCAGCCACCCCAGGGGATTGGGGTGGGTTTGGAGGGTGGCCGCCTTCTGGCCGGCGGCCAGAAAGACCGCCTGGACCAGGTCCTGGGCCTCGTGGGGGTCCCCCCAACCTGGCCCGGGCTAGGCGGTAAAGGGGTTCTGCGTGGGTGAGGTAGAGGGCGTGAAGCCACTGGGTTTCCGCATGATTCATGGCAGCCCCTCCTTCCGATCCGCTCTCTATCTGATATACACCGCCAAGACGGCGATTTCTCTCCCCCCCCGAGGGAAAAATTTGGGCCTTCGGCAGACTGCCCTTAAGGGCCCAAGTTGCATGGGGGAAGCGGAATTATCGTCCCAGGCTGTGGACCAGCATGGGAATGGCACTTTCAAAGTTCACCCCGTACCAGTTGGCCTTGGGGTCCTTCGTGGTCTCCCGGATGGACTCCAGGGTGTAGTCCACGGCGATCTTCAGGGCGCCGGCCAGGTCCTGCCGTTCATCAGCGCCCCCACGCAGGCGGAGGCGAACACGTCCCCGGTGCCGTGGAAGCGCACGGGGAGCTTCTCGTTGAAGTAGCTGGCATAGGTGTCGGTGACCGAGTCGTAGGCCACCGCGCCGATCTGGCCGGGCTGGTAGCTGATGCCGGTGAGGATGGCGGTCTTGCACCCCAGGCCGGTCAGGCGCTTGAGCAGGGCGTGGACGTAGGCCTCGTCATAGTCATCCCCCACGTACTCCTCCCCCAGCATGAAGGCGGCCTCGGTGAGGTTGGGGACGATGACGTCCGCCTTGCCGCAGAGCTTGCCCATCTCCAGGGCGAACTCCGGGTGAAGCCGGTGTACAGCACGCCGTTGTCCGCCATGGCGGGGTCGGCGTAGACCAGGGTGTCCCCCGCCGCCGAAGCGGTCGAAGAACTGGCTCACCAGCTGGATCTGCTCGAAGGAGCCCAGGTAGCCGGTGTAGATGGCGTCAAAGGCGATGCCCTCCTTCTGCCAGTGGTCGGAGATGGGCTGGATCTCCTGGGTCAGGTCGTGGAAGGTAAAGCCGGAAAACCCGCCGGTGTGGGTGGACAGCACCGCCGTGGGGACCACGTAAGTCTCCACCCCCATGGCGGAGATGATGGGCAGGGCCACGGTAAGGGAGCACTTCCCCAGGCAGGAGATATCTTGAATGGAAACAATGCGCTTCATGGTGAACAATTCCTCCTTGTGTGGACGGGGCGCGGCCCGTCCGGTTGATGGGCGGCCTGGGCCGCCATTGGATTTAGGGTAGCACAAAGCTGACCTTGAGGCCAGTGCCAATCCTGTTTTATTTGATAGGGCCAGATGGACAGCACCAAAAAGCCCTTCGGGCGTGACCCGAAAGGCTTTTTTGGTGAGTAATAATGGAAGGATTTATGTCAGTCACGCCACGGAGAAGAAGGAAGGAACCGCAGCGGACAAAAGCGAAGGAAATTGCAAGTACGCTTGCAAATGAATTGTCAACCCATTGAGCCGCAAGGGGTTGCGCTCTTTTTGTGAGAGCACGGTTATTATCTTAGATTTCCCCGAAAACGTCAAGATAAAAAATAGACAACAAAAAAACAAAATGCAGAAAGAAATTGTGCAATTTATGATTCAAGAGGGAGCCTGACCGTGGGGAGGGCAAAAATTGTTGAAAAACGACAGGGGAAAACCGGGGAAAAGTGCAAGGTTTTTGAAACGGCTATGCAAGAAGGGGCGGGGCGCCATGGAAATACCCTCCCCGCGCCGTTGCGCGGGGGAGGGCGATGTGATACAATACCCCTGTTTTTCTGGGCGAGTCCCCCTCCGGCGGTTGGCCGGGGGAGGCAGGCTGGGCTAAACCTCCCGGCGCAGCCGGAGATACTGCCGGGCGAACTGGAGAAAGACGGCCCCATAGGCCACCAGCACCAGGGCAAAGAGGGAGGGCCACGGTGCGGTCCACCGGCGGGGTGAGGACGAACTGGGGCAGGAACACCCCGCCCACCAAGGGGAACAGGGGAACATCCGCCCCCAAAACACCCGGCGGACCATCCCCAGCTGGGCGGCGGGGTTCTGGAGGAGGGGCGGCCTCCTCCGGGGAGATGTCCTTGGCGGGCTTGCGGAAGTAGAAGTACTGGGTGAACCGGTCCACATAAGCCCACCCCCCGGCGGCGGAGGGACTGGAGGGGCTCCGACTCCAGGTCCTTCTGGTCCTGGTACTCCAGGTGGTAGACCACATCCTCCGGCGGGCAGGCGGCAAAGTGGTAGAAGACCCCGGCGGTGAGGTGGGTGAACTGCCACCCCTTTTTTGGTGCTGCTGGCGGGTAAGGCGGCCTCCTTTTCCCACTGGGCAATGGTGAAACAGGCGAATCGGCATCGGTGGGTGCGCATGGTGGGGACCTCCTTCCTGGTTGGGGGAGCGGATGGCACCAGATCCCACAAGGGACCGGCGGCCCGTTTACAAGGGTATCGTAGCACGCCCTGCCTGCCCGGGGCAAGCAAAATCTTGGTAAAATCGAGGAGAAGCATTCCATGAAGAAAGTGAAAATTACCGTCCTGAAAACCACCCTGGACCAGGACCTGGCCCGGGAATACGGGGTAGAGGGCCTGGGCCCCTGCCCCATGCTTCAGGCAGGCCAGGTGTTCTATGGGGACTACGCCAAGCCCCAGGGCCTGTGCGACGAGGCCTGGAAGGCCATGTACCAATACGTCTTTGCCCCCTGGCCCACGGGGCGGAGGGGGACCTGTTCTACTACGGCGACTGGATCAGAACACCCGGCGTGGCGATCTGCAGCTGCAACGACGGCCTGCGCCCGGTCATCTTCAAACTGGAGGCCACCGACCAGGAGGCGGTCATCGACGACACCCCTGTGCAACGAAAGGAGAACCCCCAATGATCATCGACGAAATCCTGGCCTACAACCGGCAGTTTGTGGCGGAGAAGAAGTATGAGCCCTACCGCACCAGCAAGTACCCCAACAAGAAGATCGCCATCCTCACCTGCATGGACACCCGGCTGGTGGAGCTCCTCCCCGCCGCCCTGGGGCTGCGCAACGGGATGTGAAGATCATCAAGAACGCCGGGGGCGTGGTGACCAACCCCTTCGGCAGCGTGATCCGCTCCCTCCTGGTGGCCATCATCGAACTGGGGGTGGAGGAGATCATGGTCATCGGCCACACCGACTGCGGCGTGCAGCACATCGACAGCGAGCAGATGATCCAGCACATGAAGGCCCGGGGCATCTCCCAGGAGTCCATCGACCTGATGAAGTACTGCGGCATCGACTTCGAGCGCTGGCTGGCGGGGTTTGACACCGTGGAGCAGTCGGTCACCGACACCGTGGACACCATCCGCAACCACCCCCTCATGCCCAAGGACGTGCGCATCGGCGGCTACGTCATCGACACCGAGACCGGGGCCCTCACCACCGTATGTCAGGCGTGAGGAGGGAGGGCGCTGCTATGGAAATCGTCCCTGCTATGCAGAAGGACCTGGAGGACCTTCTGGACTTCTACAGCGCCATGTGCCAGGTTCTGGGGGAGAAGGACTTTCTCCCCGACGGGGACAAGGGGGCTTCCCCTCCCGGGCCATGGTGGAGGCGGCCATCCAGGCCGGGGGCCAGTTCCTGGCCCGGGAGGCCGGCAGGTCGTGGCGGCCTACCTGATGGACCACCAGGGGGGACGCGGCCTATGACACGGTAACCTGGCCGGTGGCGGCAGCGCGGGACCAGGTGATGGTCCTCCACGCCCTGCGGGTCCTGCCGGCCTGGGAGGGCCGGGGGTATGCCCGGGCCATGGTGGAGCACGCCATCCGCACCGCCCGGGCCGCGGGGCAGAAGGCCCTTCGCCTGGACTGCATCGAGGGCAACGACGTGCCCGTCCGGCTGTACCGCGCCTGCGGCTTCCGATACGTGGACACGGTACCCATCACCCTATGCAGACATCGGCGTACCCAGGCGCTTCCGCCTCTACGAGCTGGCCCTGTGAGGGGAACATAAAACACCCCCACCTGTTCTGCCTGGAACAGGTGGGGGTGTTTTGCGTTGCCTGGGGCGGGTTATTCCGCGGACTTGCCGCTGGCCATGGCGGCCTCGGCCATGCGGAGGGTTTTTCGCAGGAAGATGATGCTCAGGGGTCAGGGACATCAGCTCGGCGATGGGGGAAGGCCAGCCACACCAGGGTGAGGTTCCCCGTCTTGGACAGCAGCTCAGGCCACCGGGAGGAGGACCACCAGCTGCCGGCACACCGAGACGATGAGGCTGTAGAAGGGGTTGCCGATGGCCTTAAGACACGGAGCCGGCGATGATGCAGAACCCCGCCAGGATGAAGGAGAAGGAGATGATCCGCAGGGCGGGGCTGCCGATGGCCAGCATGTTCTCCGAGGCGTCGAAGAAGGAGAGGAGGACCCCCGGGGCCAGCTGGAACACCGCGAAGCCCACCGCCATGATGGCCATGGCGGACAGCACGGCCAGCTTGATGGTGCGCTTCACCCGGTCGGGCTTCCGGGCGCCGTAGTTGTAGGCGATGATGGGCACCATGCCGTTGTTCAGGCCGAACACCGGCATGAAGATGAAGCTCTGCAGCTTGAAATAGGCCCCTGAACACCGCCGTGGCGGTGGTGGTAAAGGAGATGAGGATGCGGTTGACCCCAAAGACCATCACCGAGCCGATGCACTGCATCACGATGGAGGGCAGGCCGATGCGGTAGATGTTCTTGGCGGTGGCCCCGTGCCAGCGGATGTGGCTGGGGCGGATGTGGATCTCCGGGTTCTTCTTCAGGTTCAGGGTGAGGGCGGCCACGGCGGCCACGCACTGGCCCACCACGGTGGCGATGGCGGCCCCCAGCACCTCCAGCCGGGGAAGCCCAGCAGGCCGAAGATGAGGATGGGGTCCAGGGCGATGTTGATCACCGCCCCCAGGATCTGGGTGCACATGGACAGGTGGGTCCGCCCGGTGGACTGGAGCAGCCGCTCAAAGGTGAACTGGCAGAACAGGCCGATGGAGCAGCACAGGCACACCCGGGCATAGTCGGTGCCGTAGTCCACGATCTCCGCCACGTCGGTCTGCAGCAGGAAGAAGGTCCGGGAGAAAATGGCCCCGATGAGGGCAAAGACCACGAAGGAGGCCAGGGCCAGGAAGATGCCGGTGTTGGCCGCCCGGTCGGCCCGGTCCTGCTCCTTGGCCCCCAGGGAGCGGGAGAGCAGGGCGTTCATACCCACCGTGGTGCCGGCGCACACGGCGATCATCAGGTTCTGCAGGGGAAAGGCCAGGGACACGGCGGTCAGCGCGTTCTCGCTGAGCTGGGCCACGAAGACGCTGTCCACGATGTTGTACAGCGCCTGGACCAGCATGGAGATCATCATGGGAATGGCCATACCGGCCAGCAGCCGGCCCACCGGCTGGGTGCCCATTTTGTTCTCCGTGACCCGAATGTCAGGTTCTTGGGACATAGTGTCACACTCCTCAATTTCTCTCATATTCTACAGGCAAAACTATACTTTACCATAAGAATACAAATTGTCAATGGGAAATGGAGAAAAAGGTCCCTTTGTGGCAAGAAAAGGGAGCGCGCACCCTCCAGGTGGGGCCGGGGGCCTCTGTCATCGGCAGGTGGTCCCGCTGAGACCTTCGCAGGTTAGCCCCTGCGAGGTGGGGTTCCCGCCCGGTCCCGGGCGGGGATCCAGGCTTTTCTAGAGAAAGCCCGGACAAAAGAGTCGCGGGGGGGATGCCCCCCGCCCCCCGGTTTTAAAGCCACTCGCTGCTCGCTCGTTCTGCTTTGGCGTTGGGTGGCGCAGCGGGGCGATTGTGGGGCTATTACGGCACCCATGTACGTGCCCTGATTTGGAAACTTTCTTTCACAAAAATGCTTTTCAGCATATTTTTCCCAGAAAATGCGTTCCAAATCGGTTTTGGGATACCGTTAGTAATAGCCCATCGACCGGAACAATGTGCCCCACCACGCCAAAACGAGCGAGTGGCAACGAGCGGGCCATAAAACCTGGGGGTCCAGGGGGCTTGCCCCTCGGCCCTCTTTCTCCCATTTCTCGGGAGAAATGGGGACCCCTGCCAGGCAGGGGCCCCGGGGCGCTGCGCCCCCGAGGCACCGGAAAAGCCCTGACCACCCGTAGGGTACGTACGACCGGAGATTCGGGCCCCCTCGGCCCCACCTAGGGGCACAGCCCGCTGCGCCAGAAGGACCCACCTGCCGGCACCGGCAGCCCCCCCCCCAAAAAGGACGGGCCCCAAACGGGCCCGCCCTTGCGGTTGGTTGCGATGTTGTGGCCGGGCTGCGCCCTTAGAACATGGGCACCACGGAGCCGTTGTAGTTGGTCTCAATGAACTCCCGGATCTCGTCGGACTGGAGGGCAGCCACCAGGGCCTTGATGGCCTCGTTGTTCTCGTTGCCTTCCTTCACGGCGATGACGTTGGCGTAAGCCTGGGCGGCGTCGGACTGGGTGTCCTCAGAGGCCAGGGCGTCGGTGGTGGGGTCCAGACCAGCCTGGAGGGCATAGTTGGAGTTGATGATGGAGAAGTCCACCTCGTCGATGGTCTGGGGCAGCATGGCGGCCTCCATCTCCTGCAGGTCAATGTTGTGGGGATTGTCGACGATGTCGTTCTTAGTGGCTTCCAGGCCGGCGTCCTCACTCAGGGTGATGATGCCCAGGTCCTGGAGCAGCAGCAGGGCGCGGCCCT
>VOFI01004017.1_pt1 | contig 20038 bp, 29 predicted proteins | sample 5384131 | NCBI WGS metagenome assembly VOFI01 (sample SAMN12384728, study PRJNA508395) | human gut metagenome | isolation source: healthy gut H | host: Homo sapiens
TGCGTGGATAATGTGTACCGTATCTGGGAGGAACACGCCGATACCAAAGCGACACAGCTTGTGTTCTGCGACCTGTCCACCCCGAAAAATGACGGTACTTTCAATGTCTATGACGATATGAGGGAGAAGCTGATAGCCCGTGGTATCCCTGCGGAGCAGATACGCTTTATCCACGAAGCGACCACCGATGCACAGAAAAAAGAGTTGTTCGGCAAGGTAAGAAGCGGCGAAGTCCGTGTGCTGTTCGGCTCTACTCCTAAGATGGGAGCAGGTACGAATGTGCAGGACAGGCTCATAGCAATCCATAACCTTGATTGTCCGTGGCGTCCTTCCGACCTTGAACAAAGGCAGGGGCGTATTGAACGGCAGGGCAATATGTTCCCAGAGGTGGAGGTTTACCGCTATGTGACCGAGCAGACTTTTGATGCTTACCTCTATCAGTTGGTGGAGAGCAAGCAGAAATTTATCAGCCAGATAATGACGAGCAAAAGCCCTGTCCGCTCTGCTGAAGATGTGGACGAGGTTGCCCTGTCCTTTGCGGAGGTTAAAATGCTTGCCACAGGCGATGCCCGTTTTAAGGAAAAGATGGATTTGGATATACAGGTATCCAAGCTCCGAGTGTTAAAGCAGAGTTATCTTTCAGAGCATTACGACCTTGAGGATAGAGTGATGAAATACTATCCTCAGACCATTAAGGAGTATGAGGAACGCATTGCAGGCTATGAAAATGATGCAGCTCTTGCCGAGCAGCACAAGCCGCAGGGCGAGGATAAGTTCTGCCCGATGACCCTAAAAGGCGTGACCTACACCGAAAAGGCAGACGCAGGCGAAATGCTTCTTGCAATCTGCAAGGATTATCCGATGTCCGCACCTACCGAAATCGGCAGCTACCGAGGTTTCCGAATGGAGATTTATTATGATACCGTCAACGCCCATTACTGTATGAACCTTTGCGGAAAAGCAAAGCATAAGGTGGATTTAGGTGCTGATGCCCTCGGAAATCTGACCCGAATTGAAAACGAGCTGTCAAAGCTCCCCGCCAGACTGGAAGCTGCCAAGACCAAAAAGGCGGAAACTATCGCACAGCTTGAAACCGCAAAGGAGGAAATCAAGAAGCCTTTTGCCTTTGAAGATGAGCTGAAAGAAAAAACAGAACGGCTGAACGCTCTTAACATTGAGCTGAATCTGAATGAAAAAGATACTTCCGTTATGGATACTGAGCCAGAGCAGACAGAAGAACAGCCCGAAAGAAAATGTGCAAGTCGGGAGAGATAATGCGGTTTGCATATTTGTATTGCTGATTTCTGGGAAGTATAATAGGTGTAGATTAGTAAATGTCGGAGGTGAAAGGTGTGCTTGATAATTTCAGATTTGAAACCTTTGTTGATGTGCATAGCAACATCTTTGCTGAATATCTAAGCTCCGTTATCGCAAAGCTGCCCAAAGAAAATCCAGAATACCGTTCCACAGAGGAAAGGATAGAGGAACTCTACAAGGAGTATCCCAAAGTGATGGCAGTTTTGGATACGGAAAAGCCGAGTGATTTATCCGAGCAGGAGTGTAAGGCTTTGATAGAAGTTTTGGAGCTTCGGAACAGGCTCAGCGATATGCAGCAGGAAGCAATCTATTTCAGAGGGTGCTATGACAGCGTTGGGTATCTCAAAAAGGCAGGAATTTTATAACCGAGAACGGCGGCATTGGCGTGGAGCTGATGCCGCTTTTACATAGCCGCAGAGGTGGAAAAATTCATAAAAATGTGGTATGATTTTTAAATCAGTAAGGAGGTGACAGTTTGTGAGTGTTATCTTTGGAATAAAAGAAAATAACCGTATAATTATTGCAGGCGATAAGCGAGGGTCAAGTATTGACGGGAAAACTTTGTCAGATGATTTAGACAAAGTCCTTATGATAAATGACCATTTAGCTTTTTCAAGTGCAGGTAACGCAGCTATTGAAAAGGCTATTTCAATAGATTTGAACAAGGCGACAAATAAAGATTGCCTAACTACCGATGATTTACTTGATATTATAAAAGCATTTTATAAGCGAGTAGCCGATACAAATTGTGATGCTATATTAGCCTTGCCGTTCTATTTTCTCATAGCAGGTAAAGGGCGTGACGGTAATGCAAGCCTAATATCGGGAGGTAATATCAAGGGTCGTTTAGATGCAAAAGATGTTCCAATGGCTCTTTTTCCACCTGCCGATGCAAAAATGCAGGAGTGCTGCGATTGCTTTGCAAAAAATTATAAGTTGCATAATTCAGAGTTTGTAGAAAAAACAATTAAGGAAATTGCGAATATTAGTAATTTGGTAAGCCCTACGGGTAACAAATGGATTTATAATATCGCAACAGAAAAAGGGATGCTTTTTTCATTCTAAAAGAACTATATTTTACATAGCCGAGAGGTTTTCATTTAACGAAATCCCCTCGGCTTTTTCTATTTCTGGAGGTGATTTTATCCATTGAGAACTAACCGACCCTACGTGCAGATTGACCCAGATGTGCTTGAACGGGTACGCCAGATTGACCTGTTATCCTATCTGCGTGAGTTTGAGCCGAGCAATCTCGTTAAGGTCAAAGGCACAAGCAATGTGTACTGTACCGCAGAACACGACAGCTTAAAGATTTCCAACGGCAAATGGTATTGGTGGTCGAGAGGTTTCGGCGGCTATTCTGCCCTCGACTATCTCATCAAGGTCAAGGAATATGACTTCGTAGAAGCCGTGGAAATTCTCACGGGACAGACGATGGCGGACTGGAAGCCACCCCCTGCTCCCAAGAAAGATAAACCGAAAGTCCTGCTCCTGCCGCCAAAAAATAAGGATTGTAACCGAGTGATACAGTATCTTTTCGGGCGTGGTATTGACTATCAGCTCATACAGGAGTGTATCTCAGACGGCACGCTTTATGAGAGTGCCGATTACCACAATGCTGTTTTTATCGGCAAAGATGAAAGCGGAACACCGAAATATGCCGCCCTGCGAAGCACTCTCGGCAGCACTTTCAAGCAGGACGCATCGGGCAGCGACAAGCAGTATTCGTTCCGACTTCTGGCAAAGAAGCCTGCGGATACCGTGCATTTATTTGAAGCCGCCATTGATTTACTGTCCTATGCCACTTATCTGAAATGCGAGGGCAAGGACTACAAATCGGAAAGTCTGCTTTCTTTATCGGGCGTGTATCAGCCAAAGAAAGAGATGAAGGACAGCAAAATCCCCATAGCTCTCACAACTTTTTTGAGTGCCAATCCACAAATTAAGACCATAGTTCTGCATCTGGATAATGATAAGGTAGGCAGGCTTTGTACCGCTACTTTGAAGGAACTGTTGCAGAAAGACTACAAAATCGTTGATGATCCTCCGCCTGTCGGCAAGGACTTCAACGATTTTTTGTTGTCCTATCTGAAAATTGCAAGACCAAAGCTTAAGCGTGAAAGGAGTGATGTCCGTTGATTGTGTAGCAGTTTTTGCCCAGAAAGACACCGAAACCAAATCAAAATTTAATGCTGAAAGCGAGGAATGAACTATTGAAAAAGTATGATGTAACCCTTACTGCCCATTACCGAAAGACCGTTTCCGTCTATGCGGAAAGCCCCGAACAGGCAAAGGAAAAGACAAAAATTATCCTGTTCGATACCGACCTTATCAACTTTACCGATGATGGTTTTGTCTGCGGCGAAGCCGATATTACCGAGCAGAGCGAGGACGGTCTTGACGGTGCGGGCGAGAATACACTACAGGAAAATGCGGATTGTTCGGACTGTCCGTACTTCTGCCCCGTGTGCGGTGAGTGTATGTATGAGGACGACTGCGAAGAATGAGATGTCTTACCAAGCACTGAATTTGGTTAGCCAAATTCGCTTGTTAGGGGTCAGCCCCTAATACCCCGTGAGAACAGAAAGGAGTTAAAAATGAGTGAGTTCTTATTTTTCATTATTGGCACAATGCTCGGCGGTCTGTTCGGTGTTGCGTGTATGTGTTGCTTGCAGATAAGCAGACTTTCCGAGAGAAAGGAAGTGGACAATGCGAAAAAGAAATGTGCAGATACTTTTCCGTCTGACTGAGGAGGAAGCCGAACACCTTAATGAGCTTGTGCGGAAATCGGGTCGCTCAAAAGAAGCCTTTTTAAGAGAAATGGTAAGGGGCTATCAGCTCTGCGAAAAGCCCGACCCAGAGTTCTATAAAATGATGCGTGAGCTGTCCGCCATTGGCAACCGTATCAATCAGCTTGCGGTTAAGGCAAACGCCCTCGGCTTTGTGGATACCCCGATGCTCCGTGAGGAAGCAAGGAAATGGCACGAGTTTCAGATTGACATTCGCAAAAGGTATCTGCTTCCACGCAGGTCATCGTAATGGCGGTCTGCGAGATATGGGATGTGCGTGGCAGGCTTGACCACTCCAATCGACTATGCCGAAAATCCCGAAAAGACCGCCAACCCCAAATACACCGAAGACGACCTGCAGGCGATGGTCGATGTAATGGAGTACGCTACTAATAAGGATAAGACCGAGCAGCGTTTCTTTGTCACAGGTGTAAATTGTGACCCGACCACCGCCAGAGATGAAATGATGATTACCAAAGCGGGATGGAGCGACACGAGTGAGATTGTCTGCTATCACGGCTTCCAGAGCTTCAAGCACGGTGAGGTTACGCCAGAGCAGGCTCACGAGGTCGGCGTTAAACTTGCCGAGCGAATGTGGGGCGACAGATTTCAAGTCATCGTTGCCACTCACCTAAATACCGATTGCCTGCATAATCACTTTGTCGTGAACTCTGTTTCTTTTGCGGACGGTATGCACTACCACGACAACAAAGCAAATCTGCGGCTGCTCCGTCAGCGTTCCGATGAGCTTTGCCGTGAGTATGCTCTGTCTGTCATCGAACACCCAAGCGGTAAGAAAAAGCCCTACGCCCTTTACCAAGCCGAAAAGCAGGGGCGACCCACGAGGGATAATGTTGCCAGACAGGCGGTGGATGAAGCTATCAGCAAATCATTTACGCTGAAAGACTTTGACCGCCAGTTGGCAGAAATGGGCTATCGCATAAACTTTGACCCCAACCGCAAGTATTGGACGATTATAGGCAAGGGCTGGCAAAGACCCAAGCGGCTTTATAAGCTCGGAGAGGAATACACCAATGACAGGATTATGGAGCGTATCAGCGAAAATTCCTATGCTGTCAAATTCCAGAGCTTCTCAGAGCCACAGGTCAAGGTCTATCGGGTCAAAGGCTCATTGAAGAATGCCAGGAAAATCGGCGGCTTGCGTGGGCTGTATCTCCATTACTGCTACAAGCTCGGTATCCTGCCAAAAGGCAGAAAACAAAATTATGCACGGCTTCATTATCTCTTAAAGGACGACCTTATGAAGATGGAAGCCATCACACAGGAAACAAGGCTGCTTTGCCGCAATCACATTGATACGGCGGAGCAGCTTTGTTCATATAAAGGCTCTCTGGAAACGGAGATGTCTGCCCTGCTTCAGAAGCGAAAGGAGCTTTACTCCAAATCCCGCAGGACAAGCGGCGAAGAAAAGGAAGCGGTCAAGGCAGAGCTTTCCGATATTTCGGGGCGGCTGAAAATTATCCGAAAGGAGGTCAGACTGTGCGAGGGCATTTCCGCCCGTAGTGATACCCTCAAGGAAAAATTGCAGACGATACGGGCAGACGAACACGAACAGCAAAGAAAGGAGCTGATGAAGAATGAACACAGGCGGCGAAGCGGCAGAACAAATCGTCCGAATGAGCTTGGAGGGCTTTGAGGTCGCTGCCAAAATTACAGGTGCAGGTGCGAAGAACATCGCTATCCTGTTGTATTCCATTCTCAAAGAAGAAAAGAAAACCAAAGGAAAAGCAAGGCTGACGAGTATGCTCCGTTCTGGCAAGGAGCTGAAAGTCTTTACCGTCAAAAACGGCGACTTAAAGAAGTTCACGCAGGAAGCGAAAAAATACGGTGTGCTTTACTGTGTCCTCACGGACAGGAAAAACAAAGACCCCAATGCGGAGGTCGATGTCATCGCCCGTGCCGAGGACGCATCGAAAATCAGCCGTATTGTGGAACGCTTTAATCTTGCTTCGGTGGATACCGCTTCTATTGTGACGGAAGCCGAGAAATCCAAAGATGCAAAGAACGGTCAGCCAGAGCCAGATATTGGTGTGCAGGAAAAGGCGGAGAAAGACAAGCTGCTTGACGAGCTTATGGGCAAGCCTGTCCAGAAGGAGGAAAACGCCCCAAACCCCTCGGTGGCAAAGACAGAAAACGATACCATATCGCACTTGACAAGTACGATAAGAATATCGTCATCAACGCCTTAAACACCCTGCGTACACAGCAGTTAAAGGAGGAACGCCCCACCGAGCCTGTTGACGAGCTGATAAGCAAGGTGGCACACGCCCCGACAAAAAGGTTAAGGTCGTGCATTGCAGGTGCAATGAGGAACGATGACCAGAAAACGAGCCTAATCCTTTCTGTCTGCGGCATACTTCCTGTCGTATGGCTTGCCCTGCTGACAGCACCCTATGTCAGCGGCGGTCTTGTAGAGATTATCCGAGGTCTGCCCGTGGCGATGGGCAATCCGTTCGAAATAATGGTGTGTGAGGACAGCGTAAAGACTGTCCTTATTTTTTTGCTTGCCTACGTTATGGGCATCGGCGTTTATTTCTCTACACGCAGGAACTACCGCAGGCGTGAGGAACACGGCTCGGCGGAATGGGGCAACGCAGGTGCTGTGAATAAAAGTACCGAGATAAAGACCCGTCAGCTAATAAGCTCTTGACCCAGAATGTCCGTATTGGGTTGGACGGGAAAAAGCACCGCAGGAATCTGAATATTTTAGTCTGCGGCGGCTCTGGTGCGGGTAAAACAAGGTTTTTCTGTAAGCCCAACGCCATGCAATGCAACACCTCTTTTGTGGTGCTTGATCCAAAGGGAGAAATCGTCCGTGACATCGGCGGTCTTTTGGAAACCAAAGGCTATGAAGTGCGTGTGCTTGACCTTATCAATATGCACCGCAGCCATTGTTACAATCCCTTTGTGTATCTTAGAAACGATAACGATGTGCAGAGGTTGGTAACCAACTTGTTTAAGGCGACCACACCGAAAGGCAGCCAGTCGCAAGACCCGTTCTGGGATACGGCGGCGAGTATGCTGCTTCTGGCTCTGGTGTTCTATCTGAAATATGAAGCACCGCCAGACGAGCAGAATTTCCCGATGGTTATGGAGCTGCTCCGTGCAGGCGAAGTCCGAGAGGACGATGACAGCTATGTAAGCCCTCTGGACGAGCTGTTTGACCGTCTGGAAATGGTAAACCCAGAGCATATCGCCCTCAAGTATTACAGGGATTACCACTCTGGCTCGGCAAAGACCTTGAAAAGTATTCAAATCACGCTTGCCGCAAGGCTTGAAAAATTCAATCTGGAGAGCCTTGCAGGCTTACCGCCACCGATGAGCTTGACCTGCCAAGTCTGGGAGAAAAGAAGGTCGCTCTGTTCGCTCTGATACCAGACAACGACACGAGCTTTAACTTCCTTGTCAGTATCCTTTATACGCAGCTCTTTCAACAGTTATTTTATCTTGCCGACCACAAATACGGCGGCAGCCTGCCTGTGCATTGCCATTTCATAATGGACGAATTTGCGAATGTTTCATTGCCTGATGACTTTGATAAAATCCTGTCCGTTATGCGTTCCAGAGGGGTATCGGTATCCATTATCCTGCAAAATCTGGCGCAGCTCAAAGCCCTTTTTGAAAAGCAATGGGAAAGCATTGTCGGCAACTGCGATGAGTTTCTGTATCTGGGCGGAAACGAGCAAAGCACCCATAAATATGTGTCAGAGCTTTTAGGCAAGGAAACCATTGATACCAACACCTACGGAAAAGCTCTGGGCGGAGTGGTAACTATTCAACAAATTATCAGATTTCGGGGCGTGAGCTGATGACCCCAGATGAAGTGCGTATGCTCGATAACCGATACGCACTTCTTTTTGTGCGTGGCGAACGCCCTGTCATGGACTTTAAGTATGACATCTTAAAGCACCCGAATGTGAAACTGACAACAGACGGAGGGCAGCCGCCCTATATTCACGGAGAGCCTGTGCAGGCTGTCGCAACCCTTGTGTTTGACAGTGATATTCCAGATAACGCCGTGAGCGTGAAAGCTGTCAGCACTTCCTATGAGCTTCTGTCCGATGAGGACTTGGAAGAAATATTCAATTTATAAGGAGGATTTACCCTATGAAACTTTTTAAGAAGAACGAGAACAAGAAAACCACGAAGCTGCCGATGACTAAAAAGGTTAAGAAAGGCTTCCGCTATTACTGTATGGCTGTTATGGCAATGACCTTTGTGCTTGGTACTTCCGTAACCGCCTTTGCTGCCAATGACCCCAGGAAATTCGTAATTATACGGAGAGTATGTTTTTTGGACTGTCCCTCAGACAGTTCATTTTTTCTGTCCTGCCTGCGGCGTGGCGGTGGGTTTGTATTTTCTTCTCCGTCCACGGTTTGGTACGGAAACCCTCAGTTGGGTTTGTATCTTAGGTGCATTCCCTTTGCGGCTATGGGCTTTATCAAATACAACGGTATGACCGCAGAGCAGTTTGTCTGGGCGTGGCTTAAATCAGAATTTTTGATGCCGAAAAGCTAATGTTCCTGCCAGATAATCTTTATTATGAAACGGTGAAGCCGACTATTGAAGCCTATGAAAAAGGATTGGCGACAGTACGGAAAAAGCAGAAAGGCAGGACACCGAAACCAAAGAAAACGAAAAAGAAAAAAGCGAAACGCAGCAAGGAGGTAAACAATGCTGAGAACTCTTAAAAATCTGTTCAAGCAGGACAGGGAAAAGTTTGTTGTGCCGAAGTCGGTACAGAATGTTATCCCGATTAAGACAATCTGGGAGGACGGCATATTCCTTGTCGGCAGGAACAAGTACGCAAAGACCTTTAAATTTGAGGATATAAACTATGCCGTGGCAAGCCGTGAGGATAAGGAAGCAATGTTCCTTGAATACTCGGAGCTTCTTAATTCCCTTGACAGCGGTGCGACCACGAAAATCACTATCAACAACCGTCGCTTGAACAAAGCTGATTTTGAACAGACCATTTTAATCCCAATGGCTGATGACGGTCTGGATAAGTACCGCAAGGAATACAACAAAATGCTTCTGGATAAGGCGACAGGGGCTAATTCCATCGTACAGGATAAGTATGTAACCGTATCTGTCTGCAAGAAGAATATCGAGGAAGCCCGAAACTACTTCGCCCGTGTGGGTGCTGACCTTATCGCCCACTTTAACCGTCTGGGGTCGAAGTGTGTGGAACTGGACGCAGGCGACAAGCTGCGTATCTTCCACGACTTCTACCGTACAGGAGAAGAAACAGCGTTCCACTTCGATATTACCCAGACGATGCGGAAAGGTCACGATTTCAAGGATTTTATCTGCCCTGATACCTTTGAATTTGAGAGCGACTGCTTCAGAATGGGTGACAGATATGGGCGTGTGATTTTTCTCAGAGAGTATGCGGCATATATCAAGGACAGTATGGTTGCGGAGCTTTGTGAGCTGAACAGGAATATGATGCTGTCCGTTGATATTATCCCCGTTCCCACAGATGAAGCTGTGCGGGAGGTGGAAAACCGTCTGCTTGGTGTGGAAACCAATATCACGAATTGGCAGAGGAAGCAGAACCAGAACAACAATTTTTCTGCCGTTATCCCCTATGATTTGGAACAGCAGCGAAAAGAAAGCAAGGAGTTTTTGGACGACCTTACGATCCGTGACCAGAGAATGATGTTTGCTGTCCTTACAATGGTGCATACGGCGGATACCAAAGAGCAGCTTGACAATGATACCGAAACTCTCCTGACAACTGCAAGGAAACACCTGTGCCAGTTTGCGGTGCTGAAATATCAGCAGATGGACGGATTGAATACAGCTCTGCCATTTAGTGTACGGAAGATAGATGCCCTGCGTACCCTTACTACAGAAAGCCTTGCAGTTTTCATTCCGTTTCCGAGTGCAGGAAATCTATCACGAAAACGGTGTGTATTACGGTCAGAATGTCATCAGCAAGAATATGATTATCGCCAACCGCAGCCAGCTCCTTAACGGCAATTCCTTTATTCTCGGTGTATCGGGTGCAGGCAAATCCTTTACCGCAAAGGAAGAAATGACGAACATCATTCTGACCGACTCTAATGCTGATATTATCATTATTGACCCAGAGCGTGAGTATTCGCCGCTTGTTAAAGCAATGCAGGGTGAGGTTATTCACATCTCTGCGACAAGTGAAAATCACATCAATGCTATGGATATGAACTCCGATTATGGTGACGGTGCAAACCCTGTCATTCTGAAATCGGAGTTTATTTTATCCCTTTGCGAACAGCTCATCGGCGGCACGAACTTGGGAGCAAAGCAGAAATCCATCATTGACCGCTGTACGGCAAGCGTGTACCGCTACTATCAGCAGGGCAACTATATGGGAACGCCGCCGACCTTGCAGGACTTCCGTGAGGAACCTCTTAAAGCAGAGCGAACCAGAAGCACAGGAAATCGCCCTTGCTATCGAATTATTTACAGATGGCTCTCTCAACACCTTTGCCAAGCATACCAATGTGGATACCCACAGCCGTCTTATCTGCTATGACATTCTGGATTTGGGTAAGCAGTTACAGCCTATCGGTATGCTTGTCGTGCTTGACAGTATCTTAAACCGTATCACCCAGAACAGAGCCAAAGGCAGAAATACCTTTATTTTCATTGACGAGATTTATCTGCTTTTCCAACACGAATACTCAGCAAACTTTCTTTTTACCCTCTGGAAGCGTGTGCGTAAATACGGTGCGTACTGTACGGGTATTACGCAGAATGTAGACGACCTTTTGCAGAGCCATACGGCAAGGACGATGCTTGCTAACAGTGAATTTATCATCATGCTTAAGCAAGCGTCCACGGACAGAATTGAGCTTGCCAAGCTCCTTAATATCTCCGACCTTCAGATGAGTTATATCACGAATGTCGGTGCAGGACAGGGATTTCTGAAAGTAGGCAGCTCCCTTGTACCGTTTATCAACAAGTTTCCACGCAATACCGAGCTTTACAAGCTGATGACGACCAAGTTCGGTGAGGTCTAAGAAAGGAGGTCTTTTATGGCTGATATTAAATTCCGTGATACGGCTCACCGTGATTTCTTTCTGGAAAATATGATGAAATGCAGAGTGAACGACTGTTATCATAGGGCGTTTTTCTATGTGATGGGTATCGCTTCGGAAACGAGGGCGAATATCAACCAGATGTTCAATTTCAAGGAGGACTGCATCGAGCCAGAGGGTATGCACGGCGGCTGGCAGACAAGCGGCACAGTCAAGGTCTGCCACCTTGCTTTTAACCTCTGGAACGGTTACACGGAAAAAGGCAGGGAGCGGTATTTCACGCCAGAAGAATTGTTCTGCTGTGAGTTTGCCCCGTATTTTATGGAGGGTATCAAGGTCAGATACCCCGAATATTGCAGGGAGCTTCCTGCTCCCAGAAAACAGACGGAAATTTCAAGATAAGAAAGGAAAAGCCTATGAAGAATTATAAATCTATTATCTGTGTTGTAGCCGCCGTGTGCCTGTTAGGTACGGCGGCTTTTTGCGGCTTCCGTATTTATCATCACTATGCACAGGTGGACGAACAGACGGAAGCCTTTAAGGAGATTGCCGAGATGGTAGAGCAGGCTCCCACGGAGGAAACCATGCCAGACGATGCCCCTGTCAGCGGGGGAGAAGATGTGCTTGCCAAGTATCAGGAATTGTATTTACAGAATGAGGATATGGTCGGTTGGATTTCCATAGCCGGCACAACAATCCATTATCCTGTGATGCAGAGCAGGAACAATCCGAATTTTTATCTGAAGCACAATTTTGAAAAAGAGTACAGCGACTTAGGTACGCCTTATGTGCAGGAGAATTGTGATATTGCCGAAAGTGACAATCTGGTTATCTACGGTCATCACATCAAGGGCGGAAAAATGTTCGGTGCGTTGGAGGATTACAAGTTAAAGAGCTTTTATGAGGAACACAAGACCATTCAGTTTGATACGCTGACAGAGCAGGAAGAGTATGAAATCGTCGCCGTATTTAAGACTGTGGCGTACAGCTCTGAGGGCTTCCGATACTACGACTTTGTTGATGCGGAGAATGAGGAAGATTTTAATTCCTATGTCGGGAAGTGCAAAGGAGCTTGCTTTGTATGATACAGGTGTGACCGCTGAATACGGCGACAGGCTCATTACCCTTTCCACCTGCGAATACTCCGCACGGAACGGCAGACTCGTTGTAGTGGCAAAAATGGTCGGCTGATTTGAACGCAAATTCTCTGGGAAAGGAGGTTTTCTATGGCTGATATAAAAACCAGAGATGCGGTCAAAGGCACAATAAAGACCATAGATAAAGCCGCCATAGCCAGTGAGCGTATGAAGTCTGCCTATGTGGAGATAAAGGAAAGGGCAGAACAGGGATACTACGCTGACGAAAACTCTGCCACAGAATATGCTGCGGATAGGATTTCTTATGCGGCAGACCGTGTAAAGGACGAAGGTATCCACCAGTTCAATAAGCAGGGGCAAAAGGCAGTTAAGACAACGCAGGAGAATATCGGTAAGGCAAAAGATAAAATAAGCGATTTCAAGCAAAGTCGGGCTGTCAAAGCCGCAGAGCAGAAAGCAATACAGAATATGTCAGAACAACACGGCTTGCAGATCCGTCACGGGGCTGCAAGCCGTTCCTCTGCCCCCGATGTTTCCCAGACAGCAAAATCGCAGTCGATAAAGACCCGACAGCAGGGGCAAAAAATGATTAAGACCACAGCCCGAAATGCAGAAAAAGCGGTGAAAACAACTGCTAAAGGGAACAGTCAAGACTACCGAAAAGGGAATTAAAACCGCACAGGCAACTTCTAAGGCGGCGATTAAAACGACGGAAACCTCGGTAAAAACGGCACAGGCAGCGGCAAAAGCTTCTGCGAAAACTGCCCAAAAGGCATCACAGGCGGCAAAAGCCACCGCAAAGGCAACCGCTGAAGCAACAAAAGCTACGGTCAGAGCCACCATAGCTGCGGTCAAGGCGATTATTGCAGGAACAAAAGCTCTGATTTCCGTTTTAATTGCAGGCGGTTGGCTTGCAGTTGTGATTATTCTCATTGTTGTCCTGCTCGGCTGTGCTGTTTCCCTGTTTGGCGGCGGAAGCGGGAGCAACGCCTATACCCCTGTCAGTGTAGAGGTGGAAGCCTATGAACCTTTGATACAGAAATATGCCAAACAGTACGGTATTCCCGAATATGTGGAGCTTATCAAGGCGGTGATGATGCAGGAAAGCGGCGGGCGTGGGCTTGACCCCATGCAGGCGGCGGAGGGCAGCTTTAACACAAGGTATCCCCATGAGCCGAACGGGATACAAGACCCAGAATATTCGATTGAGTGCGGTGTACAGGAATTAAAGGCTGCCCTTATCTCTGCCGAGGTAGAAAACCCGATTGATATGGAGCATATCAAACTTGCCTTGCAAGGGTTACAATTTCGGCAACGGCTATATCTCGTGGGCTAAGACCAACTATGGCGGCTATTCCTATGCCAATGCGGTAGAGTTCTCCACCATGCAGGCGGCACGGTTAGGTTGGGACAGCTATGGAGACACGCAGTATCCCGCCCATGTGCTGCGGTATTATCCATACGGAAGAGCGTTCACAAGCGGCGGTAACCAGGCGATTGTGGAGGTCGCTTTGACACAGCTCGGCAATGAGAGCGGTCAGCCTTATTGGAGTTGGTATGGCTTTGATGGGCGTGTAGAATGGTGTGCCTGCTTCGTATCGTGGTGTGCCGACCAGTGTAGTTATATCGAAAGCGGGATTATCCCGAAATTCGCAGGCTGCGTGGACGGCGCAAATTGGTTTAAGGGTAACGGACAATGGAAAGACCGAAGCTACGAGCCGTCGACAGGCGACATCATTTCTTTGATTGGGAGGGCGATGGAGAAACAGACCATGTGGGCATTGTGGAAAATGCGAAAACGGCGTTGTCTATACCGTGGAGGGTAACTCTGGCGACGCTTGCAGGCAAAAGCAATATACGGTTGGAAGCAGCTCCATCTATGGTTACGGTGTTCCTTCCTATTAAAAATGGGCAAAAAAAGAAAAACCAGAGGTTTATTCCTCTGGCTCTTTTGCCTTACATAGACCGCTGACAGTTGCTTCTATTACGAGCAACTCTTTATCATTTAGTTTGTCGAGTTCTGCGTCTAAGCGTCTGCGGACGGAACTTTTTTGACCTCATTATCTGGGAATATGTATTCATCAACCGATACACCGAACATTGTCACAAGCTGAATGAACAGCTCCAGACTGGCTTTTGTCCCTCATTTTCAATCGCTTGAAGATGTCTTGGGTCCAAGTCTAATATAAGCGGTTATGTGACTGCAATAGCTGATAGTGCAAGAATTTTTGTGTGAGCAAAGTGGAAAAACTCTTTCTATTCAAAAATAACATTTCCGATATTCCTATTGGCATTGATTATACTTTTGTTTCACAAGTGAATAATAATTTGATTTCAAACGCAATCCGATACGCAACATCAAAGGTAAACATCACTTACACAAGTAATAATGATGGCTTTTATCTCTCTGTTTCAGACAATGGATGTGGCTTTTCAAAAATATTTTAAGCAAAGCAACCAATCCATATTTTACGGAAGAAGAAAATCACTCTGAGCATTTCGGACTTGGGCTGTATATCTGTAAAATTTTATGCGAACATCACGGTGGTTATCTGAAAATTGAAAATTGCTCAATCGGAGCAAAAGTGACTGCTTTTTTTCAAATCTCTCGATTAGTAGATAAAAAGTAGAAAATTGCATTCTATACTCTCTATGTAAACACATGGAGAGTATTTTTTTGCTCCCTAAGACGAAAGGAGTTTTTGATATGGAACTTAAAGCAATTCAACTAACAAAGCAATATGGCTCAAAAACAGCCGTAAACCATTTGAACCTCTCATTATCAAATGGCGTTTACGGTTTGCTTGGTGCAAATGGTGCGGGAAAAACTACCCTTATGCGGTTACTCTGCGATATTCAGACACCGACCTCTGGGAAAATTACTTTGGACGGGAAAAACATATCTGTACTCAAGGGGGAGAAGTACCGTAATTTATTGGGATATTTACCGCAACAGTTTGGATATTATCCAGACTTTACAGCTTGGGATTTCCTTATGTATGTTGCGGCATTAAAAGGACTGAGTGAAAAACAAGCTCATAAGAAAAGCAACAGAATTGTTGGAAGCTGTTGACTTAGCAGAGAAAAAGAAACCTCAAAATCAAAACTTTCTCTGGTGGTATGAAACAACGTTTAGGTATTGCACAGGCGATGTTGAATAATCCACGCATCTTAATTTTAGATGAGCCGACAGCAGGTCTTGATCCAAAAGAGCGTGTCCGTTTTCGTAATCTGATTAGTGCATTTTCTAAAGATAGAATAGTTATTCTCTCTACGCACATTGTTTCTGATGTCGAGTTTATTGCTGAGGACATTATTATGATGAAAGACGGTCAGATTCTCCATTTTGGAAAAACGCAGGAAATTACCACAGAAATTGACGGACAGGTATGGGAATGTACAGTTCCGACCAGTCGTGCGGAGCAATATTCTGAAACTCTGAATATAAGCAATTTGCGAAACATTGAAAATAATTGTACGGTTCTGCGTGTGATTTCTGAACAGTCGCCTATGGAAAATGCGATAAAGGTAGAACCTACATTAGAGGATTTGTATCTATTCTATTTTAAAGGAGTGAACGAATAATGAAAAATCTAATCAAGTTTGAATTACGAAAAATATTGACAAAACGCTTTGCGGTTATTTCTATTGCTGCCATATTACTATTGTCCTTGATACTGTCTTTTTCCACGCTTCACAGTATGTACGCATTTGACGGAAACGGTACAGAGGAAACTGGAAAAGCTGCGGTTGAAATTGATAAGCAAATTGCATTGAAGTATGAGGGAAAGTTAACTGACAATAAAGTACAGCAGATGATGTCTGAGTTTAAGCCTACTCAAGATTTACATGGAATGAACGCAAAATACATTTATCAAAATGCTTTGCAGTCTTCTGTATTCTCCCATTTTGCTGATATAGATGGTAGTTGGAACGGGTTAAGCGTAGCTGATGTATTTGGCGATAAAGAAATAAAAGTTGGGTATGTAAACGGTTGGCTTAGTACAAGCCAAAAATATGGCGAAGATTTTTATTGTCCTTTCATTAGTAATTATTTTGCTAATTGCTCCTGTTTTCTCTGGCGAGTATGGTGGAGTGGATAACATTATTTTGACAAGTAAATACGGAAAGACAAAATGTGCCACGGCAAAAGTATTAGCAAGTTTACTTTCAGCCGTTTTCATAACGACTTTGGTTGTTATTTTCAATTTGCTTATTGCGGTTGCTATTTATGGAACAGAGGGGCTGGACTGCTCTATCCTTTTTGCTCCAATAGATTTTTTAGAAGGGTATATTCCATTTAATATTACTTGCGGAACAGTATTAAAGTATCAAATCCTGTTGGCGTTTATGAGTGCAATCAGTGTAACAGGAATAGTTTTAATTCTGTCTGCTGTTTGTAAAAGTCAAATGATAGCGTTTGTAATTTCAGCAGCTATTTATGTGATACCGATAATGCTTCCTATCTCTGAAACAAGTGCATTATATCGAATTATTGTGCTGATGCCCCTTTTCTATTCACAGTATATTTCCATAATGTCTGTTGAACAAATGCACAATGGTATGCTTTATGCAGTATGGTCTATTCCTGTTGCGATTGCTTTAGTAGTAATAGGTTCAATCATTTCCCATAAGGCATTTTCAAAACATCAAGTAAGATAAGCTTTAAAATCAATATGAAGCAAGCCCATCAAATAAAAAAACGGTGCTTTGGTGGGCAGTATAAACATGCCCAGATGAAAATTTAACTTCCCTCTGAACCCGTTTTCGAGTTTGGAGGGATTTTTTTATGCGATGGTCGCATATGACCGCAATGCTGCTCATCAGAAGCAGCTACTATTTACGGAGTGTCACAGTGGAGTGAAGATTATCTTTTTAGAAAAAATCATCACTTACTCGTGGCACTCTTACATTTTTACAAGCAGAGATTACATCTCTTGATTATAGATATGTTTACGCTCATTGCCGTAGAGGTCTTAGTACCTTTGCGGCTTTTTGTTTGTCGAAAAATGTCTTAACACAAAACAAGGCTATTTCTTGCGTTGGTTGCCGTTCACCGCCTGCCAATCTGGATTTTCAAAAAAAATTCAGATTGGAGGAAACAATATGGCATACAACAAAGCCAAAGAAGAAAAGAAATGGCGGCTCTGGAAAGAAGCCGAGGAAAAGCAGTTACGGAGCTTGGGGGTTAATGAGGACGATATAGAAAAACTCCGTATTCACGATTGGGCGATTTTTAATTCCGACAGACGGTATTATCAGCGAGTGCAGGAAACAGGTACATATCTTGATGAACTTGCCGAAGATACTACGCAACCCGAAGTGAAAACGGTTGAGGATTTTCTGGACAGCATTGAAAATCAATGCCTATATCAAATCTTGATTAAGGTAGACAGGTTTACATTGCAGATTGCTTTGATGAAGATACAAGGATATTCAACCCGTGAAATTGCGGTGTGTCTGAATATTACTGAAAAAGCTGTTTACAGACGAATGGACAGGCTCAAAGAAAAATTAAAAAAGTTTTTTGAGTAGAGGGGAAAATCGAATATTCCCACGGGCTACAGGGTGAGAGGACAAAAACCTCTTACCCTGTTTTCTTTTGTGTGGCGAAAACGGGCTTGTTCCTTGACAACCGAATAATCATTCGCCAAATACTTCCTCTTTGTGATTGTGATGAGCATAAGCGTGTGCAGCGGTACGCCAAGACCTGCCGACAGGCAGCGAGCGATTGAAAGGTGGTGAGCCAATCTTACCGACTCAAAAAATCGGGTAGCTCCCGATTTCGCCATAACCCACAAAGAGAACAATGGTACTCCCGTCCCGTCATAGTCCGAGCGTGGAAACTCCACCGCAGACAATGAGGGCGGCTCTGGCAGAACGTCAGTAGGGGTGAAACTCCCGTGGTGTCAGTTCGCTACTGACCGTTTGGCGACTTCCCATTGCATTTCGGGGTGTCGAGGACAAATTGAAATGCTCCTATCATATTAAGCCAGATAAAAGGTAGTCATAGGAACAGAGATTTTGCTTATACTCTCCCGACCTTAAATACTTCCTTTTGTTTGGCTGCCTACATAGGCAGAACATACCTGCCTAAATAAATCTGGGAGGTCAAACATAATGGAAAGAAAAATCAAGCGTGGAGATATTTACTACGCAAATCTAAATCCTGTTATCGGCTCGGAGCAAGGCGGAACAAGACCTGTACTTATCATTTCAAACGATGTCGGCAATAAGCATAGCCCTACGGTCATTGTCGCACCCATCACAAGCCGAATACACACTAAAGCAAAATTGCCGACACACACTTTAATCAATGATTTTGAAGGTTTGGATAAGAACTCAATCATTTTGCTTGAACAGGTAAGAACGATTGATAAGCAGAGGTTAAAACAGTATATGGGAATGATGCCCGATAACATAATGGCAAGAGTTAACAAGGCTCTTGCCATTAGTGTTGCATTGGAAAACGAAGGCAACAGATGTGTAAAAGGGACGAGAACGATAAATTTGTACATTGGTAAAATTGCGGCTGTATTTCTATAATTTAGAGTACAGCCGCTTGTTTTATAGCGGAGGTACTCATTATGGGAAATGAAAACTATATCCAAAATCCAGAACTGCAAAACGAACAGTTGAAAGATGAAATCGAAACATTCAATTCTTTTATCAATGTTATGGTGCAGATAGTTGAAAAATACGGAAAGACTGTTTTGCAGGAATTGGATTTTGCTGCGTAAGCTACGCAGCCTTACATATCACATTTCCTATAAAATTATGGAGGTGGTACGATGAACAGAGAAGGAAAGAAATGTGTCCTATATCCGAGAGTAAGTACTGAAATGCAGGTGGACGGATATAGCCTTGAAGGACAAAAAAACGGATTAAAGCGATTTGCTGACCGAGAAGAAATGGAGATTGTCGGTATCTATGAGGATGCAGGTAAATCAGGAAAATCTATTGAGGGGAGACCTGCTTTTAAGAAGATGCTTTCTGATATAAAAACGGATTGGAGATAGATTATATTCTGGTTTATAAACTTTCACGATTTGGAAGAAATGCGGCAGATATTCTAAATTCATTGGAGTTTGTGCAGTCGTATGGAATAAATCTCATTTGTATTGAGGAAGGTATTGACTCATCACAGACAAGCGGAAAACTTTTAATTTCTGTATTATCTGCGTTTGCAGAAATTGAAAGAGAGAATATCATTGAACAGACAATGAATGGACGGAGAGAAAAAGCAAGACAGGGAGGTTGGAACGGCGGTTTTGCTCCGTATGGATATTATCTGAAAGACAATCAGCTCTTAATAGAAGAAACCGAAGCTGAAGCAATCCGAATTATATTTGATAAATTTGCTAATTCTGATATAGGACTTGGCGGAGTAGCAAAATATCTTAATCTTCAAGGTATAAAGAAGATACCTCGTCAGAATGGAACATTAGAAACTTGGAGCAGCCATTTCATACGGTTGATATTAGATAATCCTGTCTATTGTGGCAAGATTGCTTATGGCAGGAGAACACGAGAAAAGGTAAAAGGAACGAAAAATGAATATAAGCAGGTTCATGCAGAGGATTACATTCTGGAAGATGGACAACATGAAGGAATTATCAGCGAGGAATTGTGGCAAAAGGCTCACACAAAACGTATGGCAACAGGAATTAAGCAGCCGTCTAAAATTGGTAAGGACAGGTCGCATCTTTTTGACGGGAATATTAAAGTGTCCATGGATACCGCTTGTGTGGAACTGAAATTTTTAGATGGCAGCATGATTGCCATT
>VOFI01000939.1_pt1 | contig 20035 bp, 34 predicted proteins | sample 5384131 | NCBI WGS metagenome assembly VOFI01 (sample SAMN12384728, study PRJNA508395) | human gut metagenome | isolation source: healthy gut H | host: Homo sapiens
GGCTGCCAGAGGGGACTCGCCGTTGTCGGTGGGCTCATAGCTCTCCACCTCCGGGCAGGAGGAGGGGGAGCTGGTCCTCCGGCAGGGGCCCAGCCGCACTTGTCACAGTGGACCAGGGGAATGGGCTCTCCCCAATACCGCTGGCGGGAGAAGACCCAGTCCCGCAGCTTATAGTTGACCTTCTCGTGGCCGATGCCCTTTTCCTCCAGCCACTTCTTCATGGCGGGGATGGCATCCTTCACGGTCATGCCGTTGAGGAAGTCGGAGTTGACCATGATGCCGGTGTCGTCCTTCAGGGTGAAGGCTTCCTTCTCAATGTCGCCCCCCTGGACCACCTCGATGATCTCGCAGCCGAACTTCTTGGCAAACGCCCAGTCCCGGTCGTCGTGGGCGGGCACGGCCATGATGGCCCCGGTGCCGTAGGACACCAGGACGTAGTCGGAGATGAAGATGGGGATCTCCTTGCCGTTGACGGGGTTGACACCCTCGGCCCCCTTCCAGCTTACGCCGGTCTTTTCCTTGGCCACCTCGGTGCGCTCAAAGTCCGACTTGCGGGCAGCCGGCCTTCTGATAGGCGGTGACCGCATCCCAGTTCTTCAGATGGCGTCCTTCCACTTCTCGATGTAGGGGTGCTCGGGGCCAGGACCATGTAGGTGGCGCCGAAGAGGGTGTCGGGCCGGGTGGTGTAGACCACCAGATTATCCCCCTGGGTGGTGGGGGAAGGTCCACCTGTGCGCCGGTGGAGCGGCCAATCCAGTTCTTCTGCTGGATCTTGACCCGCTCGATGAAGTCCAGATCGTCCAGGTCGTCAATCAGGCTGGGCGTACTCGGTGATCTTCAGCATCCACTGGCTCTTCACCTTGTGGACCACCTCCGGCCAGGGGGGAGCCGCAGCGCTCGCACACGCCGTTGACCACTTCCTCGTTGGCCAGCACGCACTTACAGGAGGTGCACCAGTTGCCCACCCCACTCTGCCGTTTCGGCAGAGCTCTCCTCCGTCGTTCCCTCTACGGGGAGGTTGTTGACGGTGGTGTCATAGATCACATGCTGCATATCCGAAGTGATCTCCGCCTGATACGGGTTCAGATAGGTGTTCACCAGTTCCAGCAGGGCACTGGAGTTGACGAAGACGTAGGACTGGTAGTTCTGGTAGGTCTGGCTCCACAAGGTGCCGGTATAGTCCCCAGGCAGGTTGTGGAAACGGATCTCCGTGTCCCCTGCCAGCAGGAACTGCTCCCCAAACCAGATCATCTCGCCGTAGTTCAGGTTGCTCTCCAGGTTGCGGTTCATGATGTCCACAATGTCCCCGATGAGCATCTCCTGGGCCAAAGCCTGGAGGAAGGAATGCTGGACCGAAACCCGGCCCACATCGCCCACAGAGAGGTTTTCCCCCGCTGTTGTTCTTCCGCCAGCGGAGCACCTTCACTGCGTCCTCCCCCGCTCAGGTGCTGCATCCCCGCCTGGAAGTGGATGGACAAGTCCTGGGAGGGGTCATCGTAATCCATGTTGTAGGGGACATTATAGTCCACGCCGCCGATGGCGTCCACCAGTTCCGCCACAGCATCCAATTCCACGACAAAGTAGTAGTCCGGAACGTATCCGATGAGGTTCTTCACCTGCTGCTGGACCCCTTCCATCCCTTGGTTGTTGTAGACGGAATTGATTTTCTTGATCTCCCAGGGCACGTCCACCAGGGTGTCCCGGTAGATGCTCAGCACGTCTAGGGTGGCATTCTTCACGTCGTAGCAGCCCACCATGATGGTGTCGGTGTTGCCGCCGCCGCCATCGTCCCGGCCCACCAGGAGGAAGGTGTACACCCCATCTTCCGGCCGGCGCCTAGGACGCCGGGGTCGGTACCCTGAGAGGTCTCCTGGGAAGGGATCTCCGGGGCGCACATAGATCTGGTGGATGATCACCCCTGCGGCCACCAGGCCAGCAGAACGATGAGTACAATGAGGAGAACCTTCCTCCGCCGGCGCTTTCGGGGGGCTGGCCGCCCCTGGGTCCAGGCTGTCCCCCTTTCGTCCTCTGCGCGGGGGGCAGGGCGCCCGGGGACGACCTCTTCACCTGCACTCTGGCGGGAGACAATGGGCTGCTCAGGCATCCCTTCTCCTCCCGGTACCGGTGGTTCTGGAGGGGTTCCTCTGGGTCCTCTGTCCAGTCGGTCTCTTCGGGGAACGCGCCTCCGGCGGGGCGCTGCCCGCCGCCGGGTGGAGGGAGGCTTGGGCCAGGGATCGTCCCACAGGTCCTCCTGGACCTGCTGGCGGGTTTCCTCCTCCCAGTCCTCTTCCTGGTCGGGTTCCGGCCGGCCGGGGTGGTCCCGGTCGTACAGCCGGTCTCGGGGTCCTCCCAAAAGGCCTGGCGGTAATCCTCTGGCATGGCGTTTTGCTCTTCATAGATCCGGGAATAGACCCCTCTGGGCCTCCCGGTAGGCTTGTTCCTGTTTGCGCTGGCGGGAGCGGGCTTCCTTTTCTCTCTGCATTCTCTCTTCCTGGGAAAAGGATCGATCTCTCACCGCGTTTTCCTCCTTAGTTCTTCCAGAATGCCCAGGGTATCGGGATGGACGGGGACCCCTCTCTCTTCCAGGTCCTCGACGCTCATCTCCAGCCCTAGGATCATGGCCCGGTCCAGGTCCTCCCAGACCAGGCGGCGGAGCTCTTCCACCCCGTCAAAGTCCCGGGTGGGCTCCATGTAGTCGGCTAGGTAAAGGATCTTGTCAAAGGCCGTCATCCCTGGGCGGCCGGTGGTGTGGGAGAAGATGGCCTGGCACTCCTCCTCCGGCTCCCCAAATACATGGCGGGCCAGGGCGGCGGCAGACTTGGCGTGGAGAAGTTTGACCGAAACACACTCCAGCTCATCCAGGGCCACCCCGTATTTCGTGCAGGTCTCCAGGTGCTGCTCCAAGGTCCAGTACTTGGTGCAGTCGTGGAGGATGGCTGCCCGGCGGGCTTTCTCCGGGGACAGGCCCCAGAAAGCGGCCAGGGCGGCGGCCGTCTCCTCCGTCCCTTTGATATGGGGCAAGCGCTTGGCCTGCACCATGGAGAAGGAGATGGCTCGGAGGTGCTTGTCGCTCAAGTGCTTTAGGTCGGCCTGGGTGCCGAAAAGGCCCTCTTTCAGGATGTATCCGTACACCGGCTCCCACAGATATTCGGCCGGGTCCACGTTGCCCCCGTCCACTCCGAGGCCAGCATTCGCCGCAGGTCCCGGGAGGCGATCTCCCGCACCTCTGGCAGGGGGACCACCGTGGTGCGGGCGTGGTAGGTCTCCTCCAAGTACTGGCTCTGCTGGGCGAAGATCTCTTGGGTATCCTCCTGGTTGCGGGAGAAGGCCGCCACCCCGGCGTACTGGAAGATCCGCTCCGGCTGGTACCAGTTCTGGATGGTAAGGAACATGTCGGTTCCCATAAGCAGCCAGAGTTCATCCTCTGGAAAGGCCTCGTGGATGGCCTCCACCGTGTCGGCGGTGTAACTCTTCCCCCTCCCGGCGCAGTTCCAGGTCAGGAGGCCTCTGCCCGGGGGCCCAAGCCGTCGGCCATCAGGGCGGCCATGGCCAGCCGCTGCTGGGGGGAGGCAGCCTCCTCCGCCAGGTCCTTGTGAGGGGGCTCCCGGTCGGGAATGATGAGAAGGCGGTCCAGGTTCATCTGCGCCAGGGCGGCCCGGGCAGCCTCCATGTGCCCCAAGTGGGGCGGGTCAAAGGTTCCGCCATAGATTCCGATTTTCATGACGTGATTCCACCTGCTTTCCCCGTTAGTTTGGGTTGGGTTTCTTCCGGTCTTTTACCAGTACAATCTTGTCTTTCTTCTCTTTGCTGTGGCTTTCGCGATAGAGCACGAATTTGGTGCCGATCACCTGGACCGGCTCACTGCGGGTCAGCCGGGCCAGGGTCTGGCAGGCCTCCCGGGGGGTGAGCATGGCGCTCTCCAGCACCCGGCCTTTGATGAGTTCCCGGGCCTCCAGGGCCTCGTTGGCCTGCTGGACCAGGTTATCTCCGATGCCCCTCCTTGCCGATTTGGAGGATGGTGTCCAGCCCGTTGGCCAGGCCCCGGAGCTGGGCTCTCTGCTTACTGGTCAGTTCCATGGCGTTGTCTCTCCCATTCCTTTTGAAATCCCGCCAGGGCACGGGCCCGGTGGGAGATCTGATTTTTCTCCGCAGGGGTCAGCTGGGCCATGGTCTTGCCCAGCTGGGGCAGGTAGAAGATGGGGTCATAGCCAAAGCCCCCTGTCTCCGCTGGGCCCCTGGGCCAGGATGCCGGGGCACTCCCCCGGGCCATCACCTCGCCCCCGTCGGGGAAGGCGCAGCAGATGACGCTGACGAACTTGCAGGCCCGGTTGCTCTCCCCTGCCATGTTTTCAGCAGGAGCTGCCACCGGCCCGTGTCGTCCAGCCCCGGGCCACCGTACCGGGCGGGTAGACCCCAGGGTCGCCCCCAGGGCGTCCACCATGAGGCCGGGTCGTCGGCGATGGCGGGCAGGCCGGTGGCCTGCATCACCGCCTGGGCCTTGATGCGGGCGTTCTCCTCAAAGGTGGTGCCCGTCTCTTCGGGCTCCAAGTCCACCCCCCACCTCGGCCTGGGAGAGGACCTCCCCCCCATCTGGGAGAGGATGGCCTTCATCTCCACCATCTTCTTCTGGTTATGGCTGGCTAAAACGACTTTCATGCGTCCCCTCCTTCCAACACGGCTTTCTGGATGGCCTGGATCTCCCGGATGCCCTTGGCGCACAGGTCCACCAGCTGCCGCTGCTCGGCAATGGTGAAGGCCCGGCCCTCGCCGGTGCCTTGGAGCTCGATGATCTCCCCTTCGTGGTTCATCACGCAGTTGAGGTCCACCATGGCGGAGGAATCCTCCTCATAGCACAGGTCCAGCATGGGCACGTCGTCCACAATCCCCGCGGACACGGCGGCCACGCACCGGTTGATGGGGTGGTGATGGGCATTTCTTTTTGGGGGGATGGTCACTCCCGGTCGATGACCCGGGGATCTTGTTCAGCTCGTTCATCAGGTTCTGCTTGTTGTGCAGCCGGCCGGCGGTGTCCACCAGCACCACGTCCACCCCGCCCTTGGCGGGCCTTCGGGCGGCGTTCATGGCGTCAAAGACCACGGCGGCGGTGGTGGGTCAGGACCCCTCCCGGTCGTGGCGGACGATCTTGTTCCAGGTTCCTTGTTGGGCCCGGTCGGTGCCCAGATGGCCAGCCTGGTCGGACCACGGCGGCGGCCCGGGAAGGTGTCCCCGGCGGCGGCGGCCCGAAGGTGTCCCCGGCGGGGAGGACCCGGTTGCCCGCCTGCTTCAACTGGTGGGCCAGCTTGCCGATGGTGGTGGTCTTGCCCACCCGGGCTTCTCGGTGAGGTCCAGGGCGGGATCCCCCACGTCCAGGGTCTCCACCAGGATCTCCTGCAGACAGGCCTTCACCTCCTCGGGGTCCTTGATCTTATTGGCCTTCACCCGCTCCCGGAGGGTGTCCACCGCCTCGGTGGAGGTGTCCACCCCCATGTCGGAGAGGATGAGGGCCTCCTCCAGCTCCTCGAAGAAGTCCTCGTCGATGGAGAACAGGCCGGAGAAAATATTCAGCTTCTTGATTTTATCAAACAATCCCATGGGAAACCTCCACAGTCTTCTGTCGTGCTTAGGCCGGGCGGCTGCCCAGCAGTTCCTCCGCCTGGCGGAGGTCCAGCTTCAGCACCCGGCTGACCCCCTGGCGCTCCATGGTGACACCGTAGAGCACGTCTGCGGCCTCCATGGTCTCCCGCCGGTGGGTGATGAGCAGGAATTGGGTCTGCCCCGCCACCTTTCCCAGGTACCGGATGAACCGGGCGCCGTTGGCCTCGTCCAGGGCGGCCTCGATCTCGTCCATGACGCAGAAGGGGGTGGGGTGGACCTTGAGAATGGCAAAGTACAGGGCGATGGCCACCAGGGACCGCTCCCCGCCGGAGAGGAGGCTGATGGACCGCAGGGTCTTGCCCGGGGGCTGGACCTGAATGTCAATGCCGCAGCGGAGGACGTCGTTCTCATCCTCCAGGGCCAGGGTGCCCCGGCCGCCGCCGAAGAGGTCGGCGAAGGTCTGGGCAAAGGCGGCCTGGACCTTGGCAAACTCCCGGCGGAAGATGGTCTCCATCTCCCGGGTGATGCCGTCGATGACCCCCCCTCCAGCTCCTGGCGGGCGGTCTCCACGTCGGTCTTTTGGTCGGTGAGGTAGCGGTAGCGCTCCTCCACCCGCTGGTACTCCTCCAGAGCCCCCAAGTTCACGGTGCCCAGGGCCTGGATGGCCCGGTTGAGCTGGGCGGTCTTGCGCTTGGCCTGGGCGGGGTCCTCCACCGGCTGGCGGAGGGCCAGGGCAGCCTGGTGGGTGAGGCCGTAGGTGTCCCACAGCCGGTCCAGCAGGCGCTTTTCCTCCAGGTTGGCCTGGAGCTTTTTTCTGCTCCAGGGCCCCGCACTCCCGCTGCAGGCGCAGCTGGGTGTCGTTGGCCTGGCGGGCGGCCCGGTCATTCTCCGCCCGGGCCTGGTCCAGGGCCCGCTTGGCCTGGAGGCTGGCCTCCCCCTGGGCGGCCAGGGTCTGGCCGGTCTGTTCCAGGGCGGTAATTTCCCGCCCAGGGTGGCGATCTCCTCGGGGAGGCTCTGGTTCTCCGCCGTCCAGCGCTGAAGCTGGGCGGCCTGGCTGGCATGGGCCCGGTCGGCCTGAGCGTTGTCCCGCTGACGCTGGAGCTGGTCCAGCAGGGGAGCGAAGGCCCCTAAGGTGCCTTGGAGGGCGGCCAGCTCCTCCCGGCGGGCCCGGATGGGCTCCTCCTGGGCCTGTTGGATTAAAGTGGTGTCCTGGGGTGGGCCAGCGGCCTGCTTGGCCTCCAGGGCCTCGCTGGCCTTGGCGCACCTGCTGGCGGGCGGCCCGGAGCTGCCCCTCCCCCTGGGCCAGGGCCTGCTGGGCCTTGGCCAGACGGCCGGCCAGGTCGGCCTCCTCCGCCCCGCGGGTGAGCAGGCCTCCCGTCCGCTGGACGGAGCCGCCGGTCATGGAGCCCCCGGGGCGGAGGATCTCCCCCTCCAGGGTGACCACGGGGAAGCGGTACCGCCGGGCCCGGGCCAGGGGCCACGCCGTGGTCCAGGTGGTCCACCACCACCGTCCGGCCCAACAGAGCCTGGGCAGCGGGGCGGAGGCGGGGATCGCAGTCCACCAGGTCGGCAGCCACCGCCAGGTAAGCCGGGCTCCTGTTCCAGCCCCTCCTCCCGCAGCTGGGCGGGGCGGAGGGCGGTGAGGGGCAGGCAGGTGACGCGGCCGCCGTCCCTCTGCTTGACCAGGCGGAGGACGGCCTTACCGGCCGCCTCATCCTCCACCAGGAGGTTCTGCATGGCGCCCCCAGGGCGGTCTCCAGGGCCACGGTGTAAGGGGCGGCCACGTGGAACTGCTCCCCCCCGGGCCGATGACCCCCCGCAGGGTTCCCTGCCGGGCGGCCGCCATGGCGGTTTTCACCCCTTTGGCATAGCCTTCGTAGTGGCGGGCCATCTCCCCCAGGGCCCGGGACCGGGCGGCCAGGGTGCGTTCCTGGGTCTGGAGGGCCATCCAGGCCTCTTCCGCCTGGGCGGCCTGCCGGCGGAGGGCAGCCAGGGCCTGCCGGTCGGCTTCCAGAGCACGCTGCCAGGTCAGGGTCTGGTCCCGGCGCTGGGCCTGGGCGGTCTCCAGGGCCTGCTGGGCCGGCGGACGGCCTCCTGGAGGGCAGCCTCCCGCTGCTTCAGCTGGGTAAGGCTGGGTTTGCTGGCGGGCGATGTCCCCCTCCAGCTCCTCCCCCGGTGCTGGTGCTGGTCCAGGTCGGCCTGGGCCTGCTGGGCCGCGGCCTGGTTGGACCGGATCCGGTCCCGGAGCAGGTCGATGCGCTGGCGTCGGTCCCGCCGGTGGGTCTCATTCTGTTGGATCTGGGCGCGGAGGGTTTCCCCCCGGGCCTCTTGTTCTTGGAGCTGGGCCAGGAGGCTCTCTCCCTGGGTATAGAGGGCGTCGGCCTTGGCCGTCCACTCTGCCAGCTGGGCTTGGGCCGTGGCGCAGTCGGCGGCCAGGGCGCTGGCCGGCCTCCCGCTGGCGGTCCAGCTGGGCCATCCAGAGGGAGACTTCCAGCCCCCGCAGCTCTTCCCGCAGGTCCAGGTACTGCCGGGCCTGCTGGGCCTGGGCTTTCAGGGGGCCCCGCTGGAGGTCCAGTTCCTCCAGCTTATCCCCGATGCGCACCAGATTTTCCTGGGTGCGCTCCAGCTTTGCGCTGGGTCTCCTCCCTTCTGGTGGCGGCAGTGGGGAGATCCCCTGCCGCCTCCTCAAAAGATCTCCCGCCGCTGGGTGCTCTTGGCGGAGAGGATCGTCGATGCGGCCCCTGGCCGATGAGGGCGTACCCTCCTCCCAGGCCGGTGTCCATGAAGAGTTCATTCACATCCCGCAGGCGGACGGACTGGCCGTTGAGGAGGTATTCACTCTCCCCGGAGCGGTAGTACCGCCGGGTGACCGCCACCTCCTCCCCCCGTCGGGGAGGAGATCCCCGCACTGTTCCAGGGTGAGGGTGACCTGGGCAAAGCCCTGGCGGCTGCGGGCCTGGGCCCCGCCGAAGATCACATCCTCCATCTTGCCCCCCGGAGGGTTTTTGGCGGACTGCTCCCCCAAAACCCAGCGGATGGCGTCGGAGAGGTTGGACTTTCCGCTGCCGTTGGGCCCCACGATGGCGGTGATGGGATGCTGGAAGGAGAGGACCGTCCTGTCCGGAAAGGACTTGAACCCTTGCAGTTCCAACGATTTCAGCCGCAAGGCGTCTTCCTCCTTTGGGTTTGTCGCGATGGGTTTGGTCCACGCCTGGCTCCCGGCGGGGGTTCCGCCGGGAAATGGGCATGATTCATTTTATTATAGCAACTCCCCAGCTGTTTTGCAACGGGTAATCTCAAAGGGAACCCTTGGGGGCCGGCGCCTTTCCCCTGGCAGGGCTCCAGCGCCGTTTCCCTTGCCTCCTGGTGCAGCCCTATGGTATATTAAAAGAAAGTAAATCAGGAAAAGGAGGTCTGACCTATGATCGCGATCACACCCCCTCTCCGCCGAGGGCTTTTTCCTGCTGGTGGTGGGTTTGCTGGTCTTGGAAGGCTGTTTTGCCTTTCCCCGGTGAACCTCACCCACCCGGAGTACAACAGGGCCCTCTGGGATATCGTCTTCACTACTTTGGCCTATCTGTCTGCCGGGGTGCTGGCCCGGATGCTCTTAGGGCCCCGCTGCCTGGGTAAGATGCTGGGGCTGGCCCTCCCGCCACCGCGGTGGGGTTCCTCTGCCGGTATGGCCTGGAGTACGGGGAAACCTCCATCGCCTACGCCTTCTCCCCTGCCCAACTGCGCCTTCCACCTGGCGTCTGCGGCCGGGCCTCACCCTTTTGGGGGCCTCCTGGCCCACCTTCTGCGCCGCCAGTAACCGCTGACTGTTTCCTTGGAGGTATGCTCTATGAACGAACTGCTCTCCCTTCTCCTCACCCGCCGGGTGTCCGGCGGTACACCGGTGACCCCATTCCCCGGAGACCCTGCGGGCGGTGGTCACCGCCGGTCTCCTCTCCCCCTTCCAGCCGGAACCGGCGGCCCTGGCGGCTGGTGGTGGTCCAGGACCGGGCCACCCTGGAGGCCCTCTCCCACTGACGCCAGGGTTCGGCCCAGATGCTGGCCAGGGCAGGGGCGGCCATCCTGGTCTTTGCCCGGCCGGCAGAGAGCGACGTGTGGACCGAGGACTGCGCCATCCTCATGAGCAACCTCCACCTGGCCGCCCACAGCCAGGGGCTGGGCTCCTGCTGGATCCAGGGCCGCCTGCGCCAGGCCGAGGACGGCCGGACCACCGAAGCCTTCTGCCGGGAGCGCCCTGGCCCTGCCGGAGGACTGGGCCCTGAGGCCATCCTCTCCCTGGGCATCCCGGCGGAAAGTCCCCCACCCCACACCCTGGAGGAGGCAGACTGGGGGAAGGTCACCTTCCTGTGAGCCTCCCCTTCGGGACAGGCACTGCAAACACACGCTGAAAAATCCCCCCCTCCTTGGGGGGATTTTTTCATAGGTACGATCCTCCGCCCCCAATCTACTTGACAGCGCCCACGGAATGTGGTATATTTACCGCATCAAGAGCGAAATACCGCATATTCCCTTTCTCAAAAAGGAGGCGCATACCATGAAACGGCACTATCTCTACGGCCTACTGGGGCTGCTGTCCCTGCTGGGCTTTGTGGGGGTATTCACCCAGGAGCGGGCTTTTCTGGCCTTCTTCGCCTTCGCCGTGGACTTCACCCACTTTTTCCAGCGGAAGGACGAGATGGCCGTGGCCTACCTCAACCGCTCCGCCGCCCTGGGGTTCCATTGGGGGATGGCAGCCACCGGCGTAGTGGCGGCCGGGTCCTTCTTCCTCCAGGGCCAGGAGAGCAGTCAAGCCCTGGTCACCGGTTTGGCTGCAGGCTTTGCTGTGGCCGTGGTGGTCCACGCTCTGGCGGAGCTCTATTTCGTCACCCGAGAGCGTTGGGGGCTGACCTATGATCCAGACTAAGCTGAAGGAGTACCGGGCCAAGTACAACATGACCCAGGAGGACCTGGCCCAGCGGGTGGGCGTCCGCCGGGAGACCATCGGCAACCTGGAAAAGGGCCGGCACAACCCCTCCCTGGTCCTGGCCTGGCGGATCGCCCAAGTCTTTTCCGTCCCCATCGAGGAAATCTTCATCATCGAAGCATAAAACAGCAGGACGCGAATCGCGTCCTGCTGTTTTATGTGCACAAACGTATAGAGGCACCAATCCGCAATCCCCCCAAAGGGCCCCACAAACCTCTCCGTCCCACCGACTCGCCCGGCAGGTCAGCAGGTCCGGGCGGCAGCCCGCAAAAAGACCCAAAGGGCCCAACTAACCTTTCCACCCCACCGACTCGCCGGCAGGGCACGCCTCGCAGAGTTCCGCCGGCCGCAGCCGGCGGAAAAAATTTCAATCATATTTCCCCCGGGCATGTACCGGGGAAAATATTCCTCTCACCCGAGTGCCGGCTCCGCCGGCGCGGTTCGGGTGCAGCCCCAATTTTGGGAGGGGCCTCCCACCAAGCAGAATACTTAACACCCCCGTACTCTGCCCTCCCGAACGAAGGCAAATCCCAGGTGCCCCTCCCAAAATTCCTCACTCCACGCTCTTCAGCGCCTCCACCATATCCAAATCCCGCAGCTTCCTCCGAGCGGTGAGATTCACCGCCAAGGAGAAGACCACCGTCAGTACAGCAGCCCACAGATAGCTGGAGAGATCCAGCACTCGGTCAAACATGACCATATCCACCTCTACCGTGAGGATGAGCCACTGGTGGAGGAACTTGCCCAGCACCATGCCGGCCAGCACGCCAAATACGGTGAGGATGGCGTTTTCCCGGTAGATATAGGCGGAAACCTCCCGGTTGTAAAAGCCCAGCACCTTTAAGGTGGCCAGCTCCCGCAGGCGCTCGGTGATGTTGATGTTGGTGAGGTTCATCAGCACCACGAACGCCAGCGCCGCAGCGCAGAAGATGATCAGGATCACGGCATAGTCCACGCTCTCCATACTGGAGGAGAAGGTGTCCGCCGTATCCGAGAGAAGGGTAAGCGAAGACACCCCATCCAGAGACACCAGTTGGGACTCCAGTTCCCCGGCGCCGCTTTCCTCCACGGGAAAGTCCACCAGAACGGTGTTGGCGGTAGGCGCCTCGCCAAAGAGGGTCTCATAATAGGTGTCACTGACATAGATGTAATGCTGGACATAGTGTTCCGTAATGTCCGCCACGGTAATGGTGACGCGGCTGTCTCCGTCCAGGGTGATGGTATCTCCTACCTCCACCCCCAGGAGCGAGGCCATCTTTTCGGTGATCACGGCCCCATCATCAGGCAGTGTGACGGGGACATCATCGGTTCGGTGGCGAAGCTCCACGAAACGGCTCAGTTCCTCCTGGCTGGGGGTGGTTTGGAGGTAGCAGTCCAAGGTGTAGCTCTCGCTCTGGGCGGTGACGGTCTCCACCCGGCAGGCGAGGGAGTCATCCACCAGACCGCTTTCAGACAAAGTATCCTCTACTTCTTCCAATTCCAGGGGGTGATCTCATCAACCAGGCCCACCTGCGCAGTGTAATGATACAATACGTCAAACTGTTCCTCCATGACCCCATGATGGAGCCCCGCACCCCGAAGGCGGTGACGATAAGGGCAGCACAGCCGCCGATCCCCGCCACCGTCATCCAGAACCGCTTCTGATACCGGAAGAGGTTGCGCAGGGTGATCTTATAGTTGAACGACAGCCGCCGCCACAGCGGGGTGATCCGCTCCAGGAAGATTCGCTTCCCCACCGGTGGGGCCTTGGGCCGCATCAGCTGCGCCGGCGTAGCTGCCAGGGTGGAGAAGCGCAAGCGAGCAAAGCAGCCAGAGTCACAGTGCCCACCGCAGCCCCCGCCGCCAGCAAAGAGGTGGCCGCTTCAAAACTGTAGTGAATGTCTCCTATGGTATACATCGCACTCCAGGCAGTGCAGATAATCCAGGGAGCAGCGTCAGGCCAACGGCCAACCCCAGCACCGCACCAATCACACTGGAGAGGAACCCATAGCCCACATACTTTATGGCTATGCTTCCCCGGGAAAAGCCCATGGCTTTCAGCCCACCGATGGTGGTGCGCTGTTCCTCCACCATGCGGGTCATGGTGGTCAGGCTCACCAAAGCTGCCACCAGGAAGAAGATCAAGGGGGAATACCGCCGCCAGGTTGGCAATCCGGTCGGCGTCCATGCTGTAGCTGACATACCCGGTGTTGGTGTTGCGGTCCAGGATGTACCATTCTCCATCCTCCAGCAGCGTGAGGTCCCGCTTGGCCTGCTCCACTTCCTTGCGGCCATCCTTCAGCTGGTCCTCTGCCTCCTGCCGGCTTTGGGTGTAGCTTTCATAGCCTTCTTGATAGGCCTTTTCCCCGTCCTCCCATTGCTGCAGGCCGGTTTCGTAGTCCTCCCACCCCTGATCCAGTTCCTCTCGGGAGTCCTCCAGCTGGCGCTGGCTGCTCTCCAATTGGTGCACACCGGCGCGGTATTCGATTCCCCCTGGTTCAGCTGTGCCTTGGCCGCATCCAGCTGGGCCTTGGTCTGATCCAGCTGCGCGCCTTGCTGGTCTGCAGTTCCTGCCATTGGGAGGAGTTCTCCTGCGCCTGGGCGTAAGCCTGGGCATAGGCCGTGTCGTAAACGCTCTGATAGGTCTCTTCGTAGACCCGGTTGTACACTTCCATGTAGGAAAGGGGGTCTTCTAAGGCGGCTTCCGTCGCCGCTTGCAGGGCCGCCTGGGTAGCCTGGGTTCTGGCTTGCGTCGAGGCTTCCAGCTCCGCCTGGGTTTCCAACTGGCGCTCCACCGCAGCGGCTTGGATCTGGTAGAGGGCCAAAGCGGCCTGATAGGCCGTCTGCCCCTGTTCATACTGTTCCTTTCCGTCCTCCAGTTCTAGGCTGGCCGCGTCCAGGGCCTGCCAGCCGGACTCCAGCTGCTCCATCCCGGCAGCATACTGGGCCTCGCCGCTGTCCAGCTGCTTCTTGGCATCCTCCAGCTGTTTCTTCGCGTCATCCAGCTCTTGGCGGGAGGAAGTGATCTCTGCCTCTGCATCGGTCAGCTGTTGGTTGGCCTCCTCCTCAGCCTGGGCCAGTTCATCCTCTGCGTCTGAGATGGCCTTTGGCTGGCCTCATCATACCGCAGGGCAGACCGCTCCTTGGACAGCGGTTCCAGCTGCTGGGCAAGCTGATCCACCAGCTCCTCGTATTCGTCGCTGTAAGTCTCCAGTTCCGACGCTCCTTCGGCAAGGAGGTACGCGTCGGTATAGTAGTCCATGGTAAAAGACTCCACAGGCAGGATCAGAAAAGCATCCACAGACCCGGTGCCCAGGGGGTGGACGAGCCACGGTCCAAGGCAATGTACAGAGGGGAGTTTGCCGTCCCTACGATGGTCACTTCCTCCACTGACAACGCATCGGCATAGTCCCTTCTCCGGTGTCCAGCGAAATGGTATCGCCAATCGACAGGCCCGACAGCTCCAGGAAGAGGGGTTCTACCAGACATTCGTCTTCCCCTTCCGGCAGGCGGCCCCCTCCACCAGAGCAGGCTGGTTAACGTCCCCCTCTCCAGAGTAGGGAGAGAACCTTCACCACCATCTCCCCTGGTTGTCCATGGGGACCAGAGCGTCTATGGTATAAGCGCCCTGGACACTGGCGACTCCCTCCTCCTCGGCTATGGCGTCCACGTCCTCCTGGGTCAGGCCTAGGGTGGAAGCGATGTGGAGATCCATCAGGTTCTGCTGGTCAAAATAGGCGTCAGCAGAGAGTTTCATATCTGGGGCAGTGGCCCGCAGCCCTGCCAGAAAACACACTGCCAACGCCGAGAGCACCAGCAGAGAGAGGAAACGAGGGAAGGTATGATGGACTTCCGCAGGGTATCCGTCACCAAGCGGTTCCGAATGCGCCCAGTGAGGCGCTGCCCCAGGGCAGAAGCCCTCCCCTTGAATGGGTTGCGAATCCGTTTCACCGTGTTTCCTCCTTTCCGCTGCGAATGACTCTCCGGCAGTTACCACTCAATCTCTTCCACTGGCAAGGGGTTGGGGTTCAAGTCGATCTGCTCCACCTGTCCATTTTCACGTGGATCACTTTGTCGGCCATGGGGGCGATGGCGGTGTTGTGGGTGATGACAATCACCGTCATCCCCTGCTGCCGGCAGGTGTCCTGGAGGAGCTTCAAGATGGCCTTACCGGTGACATAGTCCAGGGCACCGGTGGGCTCATCGCACAGAAGCAGCTTGGGGTTCTTGGCCAGGGCCCGGGCAATGGCCACCCGCTGCTGCCCCCCAGAGAGCTGGGCGGGGGAAATTGTGCAGCCGGTGGGACAGGCCCACATGGGGGGGGACTTGGCGATCTGGGTGGCCAGCTCCACGTTTTCCAGGGCCGTGAGGTTGGGCATCAGGTTGTAAAACTGAAAGACAAAGCCGATGTCAAACCGGCGGTAGACGGTAAGTTCTTTGGGGCCGTAGGAACTGATGGTCTGGCCATCCACGGTGATGGTGCCGCTGGTGCAGCTGTCCATGCCGCCCAAAATGTTCAGCACGGTGGTTTTTGCCCGCCCCGGAGGGGCCCACCACCACCACAAACTCCCCCTTATCCACGGTGAAGGAGATGTCACTCACCGCAGTGATGGTGACCTCCCCACGTGATAAAGCTTCTCTACATGGTCCAATGCAATGTATGCCATAATTGCCCTCCTGTCTGGTAAAGAACAGGTGTTGAATAAATCTGATAAGTTTAGTATAATAACAAAAACCCAGGATACAACCGTCAATTTTTTTTGAATTTTGTCCAAAAACAACACTCGCCCAGTGTCCTGTTGGAAAACTGGAAATTTCTACAAGGAGGGAACCGCTATGGAAGGCACCACCACAGACCGGCGGGTCCGCCGCACCAAGGCCCGCCTGCGCCAGGCCCTGGCCCAGCTGCTGCTGGAAAAGGACCTGTCCTCCATCACCGTTCGGGAACTGACCGACCTGGCCGACGTAAACCGCGGTACCTTTTACACCCATTACCGGGACCTTTACGACATGCTGGAGCAGATGGAGCAGGAGATGTTCCAGGAACTGGAGGACATGCTGGACAGTTACGCCTCCGACATTCTCCAGCAGGACATCACCCCCATCCTGCGGGATGTGTTTCGCTTTGTGGGCCGGAACAGGATCTCTGCCAGGTATTCCTGGCCCGGCAGAGGCCGTGGACCGGTTTTCCCAACGGCTCAACACCCTTATCTACCACAAGTGCCTGGCGGAGTGGCGGGAACTCTACCAGCGGTACCCGAACCTAAGCGGCCTGGCGGACCGGCCCGAAGAGGGCAACTATGCCCTGGAGTTCGTGGTGGCCGGGGCGGTGGGCCTCATCCGGGCCTGGCTGGAGGGGGGCGCCCAGGAGTCCCCGGAGGAGATGGCCCAGCTCACCGGGCAGCTGATCCTCTCGGGGGTCTACAGTCAGGCCCCCTGAGGACGTGGGTTGGGATCAAGATACCCCTCGCCTGTTGGGGAAGTGTTTTGGGTTTGTTGCCAAAGTGTGAAACCGTTTCCATCGGTAGGTGGGGCCGGGGGCCTAGGGCCGCCGGTCCTGCGTACCCTTCGGGTGGGCAGCTCCGAAGCTGCCTCGGGGGGCGCAGCGGGGGGCCCCTGGGCCCGGGGGGGTCCCCATTTCTCCCCGAGAAATGGGGAGAAAGAGGGCCGGGGCTTCGCCCCTGGACCCCACGTTTTTATGGCCGCTCGTTGCCACTCGCTGGTTTTTAGGATCGTTATTCCTGGTACGATAGTGGGGCTATTTCCTCCGGTATGCTAAGACCGATTTGGGACGCATTTTCCGGAAAAATATGCTCAAAAGGAATTTTGCGAAAGAAAGTCCCCAAATCAGGGCACGTAGATGGGCTCCGTAATAGCCCAAAGACCGGAACAATACGGCACAACCGCCAAAACGAGCGAGTGCCAACGAGCGGACCCTAAAAAACTGGGGGTCCAGGGGGCAACGCCCCCGGCGCTCTTTCCTCCGGCTTTCTCCGGAGAAAGCCGGGCTCCCGCCCGGAGTCGGGCGGGAACCCACGTCGCAGGGCCCACCCTGTGGAGGGCCAGAAAGGCCCACAAAAAACACCCCCAGCCTGGCATCAGGCGGGGGCTGTCACACATTGTCGATGGAACCCGGGCCGCCGGCTCGGGTTTGCCTCTCACACAAACACAGCCTGCACCAGGACCATGTAGAGAACCGTCCCCCCTGCAATGCTCAGGAGGATGTTTGTGCTTCCACTTATGCAGCACCCCCACAAAGAGGATGCCCAGGATCTCCGGCAGGCCGTGCCAGGAGGTAAACACCGCGTCCTTCAGGCAGAAGATCACCAGCAGGCCAATCACCGCGCTGGGCAGCACTGTGCCCAGGTAGCGGATGAAGGCCGGAGGCTGCTTCCCCTCGGGGAAGAGGAGGAAGGGGGAGAAACCGGGTGGTCATGGTGCCCAGCACCACCACCGCAATGGTGAGAATCTGTTGGGGGTAAGGTCATGTCTGAGGCACCTCCTGGGGAAAGGTCTTGCGCAGGGCCAGAAAGGCCAGGATGATCAGGCCCATGGCAGGCAGCAGGAAGTGGTCGCTGCCCAGGACCACCAGGCACAGGGCGGTGCACCCCACCCCGATGAGGGCGGGGCGGTGGTCCTTGTTCTCCTCCCACTGGGTGAGGAACATCACCACGAACAGGGCGGTCATGACGAACTCGATCCCCGTGGTGTTAAACTGGATCAGGTACCCCCAGCAGGGGAGCCCAGGGTGGCCCCTGCCACCCAGTAGATCTGGTTGAGGATGGTGACGAAAAACATGAACCACCCCCCGGTCGATCCCCGCCGGCGGGGTCACGGCGCAGTGGATGGAGAAGGTCTCGTCACACAGGCCGAAGATGAGGTGGGGCTTTTTCCACCCCAAGTTCTTAAACTTGTCCAGCATGGACAGGCCGTAGAAGAGGTGCTTCGGGCGTTGACCATCAAAGGTCAGCAGGAAGGCATGGAGGGGCTGGAAGGTGGGCAGCAGCAAAGAGGTTCGCCGTCACAAACTCCATGGAGCCGGCAAAGATGAACATGCTCATGAACAGGGGTACCACACCGAAAAACCCCTGGCTGCGCATGAGAAACCCATAGGACATGCCTAGAAAAAAGGAAGCCGACGCAAATGGGCAGGGTATAGGGCAGGGCAGCGCGAAAGGCTGCGGTTTTCCCCGGGAGGGTGGGTGCGGGGCGCGGGTTGGGCTTGCATGGGGCATACCTCCTTGTGGGTCTTGCTTTTTGGGCAGCGCTTGGGTATAATGAGAGCATTATAGCGAACAAAATTCAAAATACCAGACGATTTGTCCGGTATATCTTACGACCATTCGATATATTTGTCAAGTCTCCGGAGGAGGAAACAACCATGGATTTGGGCCAGCAGATTGGAGCCAACCTAAAACAGCTGCGCACGGAGCGGGGCCTTACCCTGGGGCAGCTCTCGTCCCTGGCGGGGATCAGCAAGGCCATGCTCTCTGAGCTGGAAAAGGGGAACGCCAACCCCACCATCAACACCCTCTGGAAAATCGCCAACGGCCTCAAGGTCCCCTACACCCGCCTCATGGAGGGGGCGGAGCCCACCGCCACCCTGGTCCGGCGGGAGGAGGTCTTCCCCAGACCGAGGAGGGGGGCACTACCGGGTGTTCTGCTACTTCCCCGGCGGGTCCCAGCGAAACTTTGAACTCTTCTACATGGAGCTGGACCCCCATGGGTCCAACACCTCCCGGGACACCTGGCCCAGCCCCAGGAGTACATCTATCTGCTGCAAGGGGAACTGGCGGTGGAGACCGGGGGCGAGACCTACCTCCTCTCCCCCTGGCGATGCCCCTGTCCTTTGACTCCACCGTGGCCCACACCTACCGCAACCGGGGGAGACGCTGGTCACCGGGCTGGTGATCAACTACTACCACCCCAGCTGAGAAAATTTTTCCAGCATGAACCGCCCGCCGCCAGGACACACTACGGCTGGGAGCCCGGGGAAAACCGTAGCCCGGCCTCCACATTCCATGGACTGCCCAAAGGGTGGTTCCGGGAGGTTTCCCCCATGAAAATACTCGACAGAATTGCCCTGGTCCTGGTCATTATCGGTGGCCTCAACTGGGGCAGCATCGGCTTTTTCGGCCTGGACATGGTGGCCGCCCTGTTTGGCGGCTCCGCCAGCGGGCTGAGCCGGCTGGTGTATATCCTGGTCTGTGTGGCTGCCCTGTGGTGCATCACCCTCTTTTTTTCGGGAGGACCGTGTTGTCCGGCGGCCGGCAGCCTAAGGACGGATAAGGCCATCCTGCCTCCGCCGATGCCGCGGATCCCATCCGCCAGAGATAGCTGCGTCCCCAAGTCAAATGCTGACTTGGGGACGCTTTTTTTGTGCTATCGTCTCTGCAGATCACAGGGTCCAGGTTCTCTGGTCAGTGTGCAGCAGGTGGTGGGCCTTCTCCGACAGGGGCTGGCCCAGGTACTCCCGGTACAGGGCCTGCACATCCGGATTTCTCGTGGGAGAAGCGGATGGGGCTCTCCGCATCCAGCTGGTAGAGCTGCTGGCCCCGCTGGGCGGCAAAGTCCTGGCCGTCGTGGATGGGCTGGCCGCCCCCTGCCGGAGCAGCCGCCGGGGCAGGCCATGACCTCCACAAAGTCATAGTGAACCTGCCCAGACCGGAGGGCGTCCATCAGCTGCCGGGCAGAGCCCAGCCCGGAGGCCACCCTGCATGGACGGTGATCTCGCCGATGGTGAAGCTGGCCTCCCGCCAGGCTTCTGGCCCCGGATCTCCTGGAAGGCATCGGCGGGCGGGTTGTTCCCAGTGAGCTGCCAGTAGGCGGTGCGGAGGGCGGCCTCCATGACGCCGCCGGTGACACCAAAGATGACCCCGGCCCCGGAGCCCCGGCCCAGGGGCTGTCAAAGTCCTCCTCGGGGAGGGCGGCCACGTTGATCTGCATGGCCCGGAGCATCCGGTCCAGCTCCCGGGTGGTGAGGACCACGTCCACATCCTGGCTGGCTGCGTCGCTGACCTCGGGGGTGGCGGACTCGTACTTCTTAGCGGTGCAGGGCATGACGGAGACGCAGAAGATGTCCTCCGGGGCCTTGCCCAGTTTTTCGGCATAGTAGCTCTTGGCCACGGCCCCGAACATCTGCTGGGGGCTTTTGGCGGTAGAGAGGTTGGCTGCCATCTCCGGGTACTCGGTGCGGACAAACCGCACCCAGTCGTTGATCTCCCCGCAGGTAGCAGAGGGTGGGGAGGGAATGTTCATACTTTACGGGCGGCGTCCAGAATGGTGGTGCCCGCCGGGACCGTGACGGTCTTGTTGTCGATGGTCAGGGTTACCCATGTTTCCCGCCTCCTCCTTTTTAAAGCCCGCGTGGCCGTAGTGGTCAGCCAGCGGAGACAGCGGCTGCACTCCTGGGCCATCTCCTGCTCGGACATGCAGTTTTCCATGAGTTCAAAGTCATTCTTCCGCCAGCTGGCCTCCCGCTCGGTG
>VOFI01001867.1_pt1 | contig 20034 bp, 26 predicted proteins | sample 5384131 | NCBI WGS metagenome assembly VOFI01 (sample SAMN12384728, study PRJNA508395) | human gut metagenome | isolation source: healthy gut H | host: Homo sapiens
CTTTGCCCGGGCGATCCTCCGCCGGGAGGAGATGCGGGAGGAAATGGCCCGCTGGTCGGACATAGCGCTTGAAACCTGCTGTATGCTCGAACATATGCGTGCTCAGGCGGGCATATTGTTTGAATAAAAGGAGAGCTTGACGGATGAAAGTGCTGAATTTCGGATCGCTGAATATCGATATGGTGTACGCGGTGGATCATTTTTGTGCGGGCGGGGAGACCCTCTCGTCCGACCGGCTGGTACGCTTCTGCGGTGGCAAAGGCCTCAACCAGTCGGTCGCGCTCGCCCGGGCGGGTGCGACGGTCCTCCACGCCGGGCTGTATCGGGCGGGACGGCGGCATGCTGCTCGACCTTCTCGCCGCGAGCGGTGCCGATACCCGTTTCGTCCGTCAGCTCGATGAGGCCAGCGGGCACGCGATCATCCAGGTGGACAAGAAGGGGCAGAACTGTATCCTGCTTTATGGCGGCGCGAACCTGCAGATCACGGAGGCGTTTGCCGACCAGGTGCTGGCGGCCTGCGATAGGGGGAGACGTGCTGCTGCTGCAACGAGATCAACCTTCTGCCCTATATCGTGGAAAAAGGCATACGGGCGGGAATGGAAATCGCGCGCAATCCCCAGCCCCATCAACGATCAGCTCGGGAAGCTGCCGCTGGAAAAAGATCCGGTATTTCATTCTGAACGAGATCGAGGGCCGGAGCTGACCGGAGAGGAGGCGCCGGAGGATATCCTGCGGGAATTCCGCCGCCGCTATCCCGAGGCCGTGGTGGTGCTTACGCTGGGGAAAAAGAGCGGCGCGGTGTACGACGATGGACACACCCGCTGCCGGCATGGCATTTATAAAGTGCCGGTCGTGGATACCACGGCTGCGGGCGACACCTTTACCGGATTTTTTCCTGACCGCCGCGACGGCGGGGATGGAACCGGAGGAGGCGCTCCGCATCGCGTCGGTCGCGTCCTCCCCCTCGCGGTATCCCGCCAGGGCGCTGCCCCCTCCATCCCGATGGCGGAAGTGCTGGAAGCGGATCTCGCCCCTTGCTAAGGATCCTGCAAAGTTCTTTCAGGTTTGTATAAAGCTGCCAGAGATTTCTTCACTTGGTGGGGAATCTCTGGCTTTATTAGATGGCTAATCAATAAATGTGAAAGCTTTGTTAAATAAGCCCTGGACATCTTGATTATCTGGAGCATTTTGCATAAAATATCGGTACATAACCATTAGCCAACTAATGAAATGAGGTGTTGGGTCATGCCGGAGCGGACGGAGCCTAGAGAGGAAGAAACGCTCCAGATGCTGCTCTCCCAGGCGATGCGTCTGTATTTTCTGCGCAATTACGCGATGCTGGAAGACAAAAGCCTCCATCCGGGACAGGTGCCGGTCCTTTTTTTGGAGCTCAGCCAGAGCGGGGGACTCAGCCAGATCGAGCTGAGCCGCCGCCTCCATGTGCGCCCGCCCACAGTGGCCGTCATGCTGCAGCGCATGGAGAAGGCCGATCTGATCTGCCGGCGCCAGGATGAGAGGGACCAGAGGGTCACACGTGTCTATCTGACCGAAAAGGGCCGTGAGGTCCACCGCGACGTACAGCGCATGATCGAGACCATCGACCGGGAAAGCCTCAGCGACTTTACCCGGGAGGAAGTGCTCCTGCTCAAGCGCTTTCTGCGGCAAATCAAAGAAAACCTGACGGCGGTCTGCGACGGCGACGTGATGCCGCCCTGCCGGCCGGCGTGAAAGGAGTGATTCGATGCTCAAATTGGTCAAATACCTGAAGACATCCATCCTGCCCATCCTGCTCATTGTGCTTCTGCTGGTGGTGCAGGCCATGTGCGACCTGTCCCTGCCCGATTATACGGCCAAAATCGTCGACATCGGCATCCAGAAGGGCGGGATCGAGGACGCGGTGCCGACCTATATCCGCCAGAGCGAAATGGAAAAGCTCTTTTTGTTCATCGGCGGGGAGGACCGGCAACGGGTGGAGGCGTCGTATACCCTGCTGGACAAGGACAGCCTTTCCGATACCGTCTACGACAAGCTGCGGCGCCAGATTCCCGCGATCGAAACCCAGCCCATCTATGAGCTCGGCAAGGTCACGGAGGACGAGCGGGAAATCCTCGATGGGATTTTCAAAATGCCGATGCTGATCGTGTCGGGATTTTCCGGCGGGGGCGGCGCGTCGGAGGAGATGCTCGGGATGTTCGCCGCAGACATGCCGGACGGGCTGCTCGAGAGCGGCCAGGATATGTTGGCGTTGTTCGCGGGGATGCCCGAGGAAGGGGCGGCTTTCGATGGTGGATGCCATCAGGGACAAGATGGCCGTCCTGCCCGATTCGGTCCTCGACTCCCCGCCGCCGCCTACCTGAAGGAGGAATACCGGGCGGAGGATCGACGTCGACGGGATCCAGAACGGATATGTGCTGCTTTCCGGCGCCAAAATGCTCGGAATTGCGCTGCTGAGCATGGCGGTGACCATCCTCGTCAGCTTTTTGGCGGCCGGGTGGCGGCCGCCCTCGGCCGGGAGCTGCGGGGACGGGTGTTCCGCAAGGTCGTGGGCTTTTCCCATACCGAGTTCGACCACTTCTCCACCGCCTCCCTCATCACCCGGAGCACCAACGACATCCAGCAGATCCAGATGCTTTTCGTCATGCTGCTGCGGATCGTGTTCTACGCCCCCATCATGGGCGTGGGCGGGGTGTTCAAGGTGATGAGCACCAATGCGTCAATGGCCTGGATCATCGGGGTGGCGGTGCTGGCGATCATCGCGATCGTCTTGGTGCTGTTTGTGGTGGCCATGCCGAAATTCAATCTCATGCAGAAGCTGGTCGATAAGCTCAACCTGGTCACCCGTGAGATCCTGACCGGCCTGCCGGTTATCCGGGCCTTCAGCACCGAAAAGTACGAGGAAGAGCGGTTCGACAAGGCCAACCGCAACCTGACCCGCACCAATCTGTTTGTCAACCGCGTCATGAGCTGCATGATGCCGGTGATGATGCTGGTAATGAACGGCATTACCCTCTTGATCGTCTGGAACGGCGGCCATGGCATCCAGAACGGCACTATGCAGGTCGGCGACATGATGGCGTTTATCCAGTATACGATGCAAATCGTCATGGCCTTCCTCATGATCTGCATGATGTCGATCATGTGGCCCGGGCGGCGGTGTCGGCCCAGGCGGATCGAGGAGGTCATCCAGACCGAGGCGGTCATCCGGGTCCGGAGGTTCCCGCCTCCTTCGATGAAGCCAGGAAGGGCGTGGTGGAGTTCGGGATGTCAGCTTCCGTTATCCGGGCGCCGACGAAAACGTGCTCACCGGCATCAGCTTCACCGCCAAGCCGGGCGAGACCACGGCCTTCATCGGTTCCACCGGCAGCGGCAAATCCACCCTGATTAACCTGATACCCCCGGTTCTACGACGTGTCCGAAGGGAAGCATCCTGGTCAGTGGCGCGGATGTCCGGCAGGTTCCCTCCACGACCTGCGCGCCCGGATCGGCTATGTGCCGCAGAAAGGCATGCTGTTTTCTCGGGGACGATCGAAAGCAATCTGAAATACGGCGGCGACGCCGTGACAAATGAGGATATGATGCAGGCGGCGCGGATCGCCCAGGCGGAGGATTTCATCTCCCGGAAGCCGGATACCTATGGCTCCGAGATCTCCCAGGGGGGCACCAACGTCTCGGGCGGCCAGAAGCAGCGGTTGTCCATCGCCCGCGCCATCGCTATCCATCCCGATGTCTATATTTTCGACGACAGCTTTTCCGCCCTCGACTACAAGACCGACGTGGCCCTGCGCCGCGCGCTCCGCGGATGACCCGGAACAGCACCGGTCCTCATCGTGGCCCAGCGGATCAGCACCATCCTGCACGCGGACCAGATTCTCGTTCTAGACGAGGGGAAGATCGTGGGCAGGGGCACCCACAAGGAACTGATGGCGTCCTGTGAGGAATACCGGCAGATTGCCCGAATCCCAGTTGTCAAAGGAGGAATTGGCACAATGAGCGACGAAAAATCCCCCCGCCCGTCCGGGCGGATGGGCCACGGCCCCGGGTCCCCGCTTCGGCGGCGAAAAGGCCAAGGACTTCGGCGGCACCTTGAAAAAGCTCCCGGTATATCTCACGCTACAAGGTGTCGATCATCCTGGTGCTGGTCTTCGCCGTGGGCGGCGTGCTGCTGAACATTTACGGGCCCAAGGTGCTCATGTACGCCAACGAGGCCATTGTCGACGGTGTCGTGGAGATGGTGTCTGGGGTTCCCGGCGGCGGCATCGACTTCGTGTACGTGGGCCGCATCCTGCTGATCCTGCTGGGCATGTACCTGCTCAGCTCGGGGCTGACGGTCGTGCAGGGCTTTCTGATGACCGGCGTGTCCCAAAAGTGTCGTATAACCTGCGGCGGGAGATCTCCCCGGAAAATCAACCGCCTGCCTATGAAATACTTTGATACCAAGACCCACGGCGAGGTGCTCTCCCGCGTGACCAACGACGTGGATACCCTCAGCCAGAGCCTCAACCAAAGCATCACCCAGCTCATCACCTCCGTCACCCAGGTGGTCGGCGTGCTGGTGATGATGCTGACCATCAGCTGGGAGCTGACCCTGGCGGCGCTGTGCATCCTGCCCATATCGATGCTGTGCATAAGCTTCATCGTCAAGCGTTCTCCAGAAGTTTTTCAAATCCCAGCAGGAATACCTGGGGCACATCAACGGCCAGGTGGAGGAGGTCTACGGCGGGCACAACATCGTTCAGGCGTTCAACCATGAGGACAAAACGGTCGAGCGGTTCGATGAAACCAACGAGACCCTGTACAAATCGGCTTGGAAATCCCAGTTCCTCTCGGGTATGATGCAGCCCATGATGCAGTTCATCGGCAACCTCGGTTATGTCGTGGTGTCGGTGCTGGGCGGTTGGCTGGTCATCCGGGGCCGGATCGGCGTGGAGGCCATCGTCTCCCTTCGTCCAGTATGTCCGCATGTTCACCCAGCCCTTTGCCCAGGTGGCTCAGGTGGCCAACATGCTCCAGTCCACGGCGGCCGCGTCCGAGCGGGTGTTCGAATTCCTGGAGGAGTCCGAGGAGGACATTACGGTGGAGCATCCTGTATCGATCGACGGCCTGGAAGGCCGGGTGGATTTCGAGCATGTCAGCTTCGGCTACAACCCGGATAAAATCATCATCCACGATTTCACCGCCCACGTGAAGCCCGGGCAGAAAATCGCCATTGTCGGCCCGACCGGCGCCGGCAAGACCACCATGATCAAGCTGCTCATGCGGTTTTATGACGTGAACGCAGGCGCCATCCTGGTGGATGGGCATGACATCCGGGACTTCAACCGCAGCGAGCTCAGGCAGATGTTCGGCATGGGCAGGATGTCAACGGCACCATCGGGGCGATATGGATGGATGCGTGGCCGCCGCCAAGGCTCACGTGCACCACTTTGTCCAGACGCTGTTCGACACAATGAGGAGGCCAGCAACATCCCAGGGGGCAGAATATCCGATATGGACGGCTGGACGCCACCGATGAAGAGGCCATCGTGGCCGCCCCAAGGGGCCGCTCACGATTCTTTGTCCAGACGGGCGAGGCTCCACAAATCCTGAGCAGAATGGAAATTCAAAACTTTGCGAGGCCTGGCGTTAAACAACGCCAGGTTTCGTTTTAGAGTGGCGGGAGCAACGCGGGAAAGATTTCTACCCTTTGGGTAAAACTCCCGGAGAAGGCCATTCAGATTTTCGTTTGTGCCCTTCTGCCAGGCACAATAGGGATCAGCAAAGTAGACGTCACAATGCAGGCGTTCTTCAATGTTGCGCCAGTTGGCAAACTCGGCCCCTCGGTCAGAGGTGATGGACTTGACAAGCTGGGGTGGGAAAGCGGAGAGGACAGAAACAATAACATTTTCCATCATTTCGGCTCTGCGGTCTGGTATCTTAACGGCAATATAGTACCTAGTCATTCTCTCTGCCAAGGTGGCGAAGCAGGCTTTGCTTTTTCCCTGGCCGCTCACAACAGTATCCGCTTCCCAATGTCCGGCTTCCTGACGACTGTATACCGACTTGTCCCGTTTACGGATGGATTTCCCTTTGCTGTATTTCCCTCGTGTTTCCTTGGTGCCGTGGTTCTTTCCCTTACGCCGCAGGACTTTGAGATTCCCGTTTACCAGGTGTTTTTCGTAGATCCAGCGGTAGATCGTTCGCCAGCTTGGCATCTTCAGCTCACACGGCGTGCAGGCGATCTGTTCTGGCGACCAGGTCGCTTTCAACTTCTCATTGATGTAGTCGATCACTTCCTGTGAATGAAACATTCCGCGGTGGCAGTAAGACCGCCGCGGCAGATACTTCTTTTGAGCTGTGTGCGGATAGTAGGTTGGGATATCATACATATGCGTGCAGTTCCGCCGTATCTCCCGCGAGATGGTACTCACCTTCCTTCCCACCAGCCGCCCAATCTCTCGATAACTTAGTCCATCTACGTAATATTTCCGTATACAACTGCGTTCTTCTATGCTAAGATGGTGATAGTTCATTCAGTTCCCTCCCGGTGTTTTGCTTGTGTGGTATCTCCATTCTACCATGGGGTCCTGTATGAACTCTTTTATTTCCCTAAAGTGTTGCTCTTAATACTTTATCGATGAAGCCGGAATCTGAAATTTCAAAACGCGGGAGAGCCGGCCGCCGGTAGGCGCAGCCGCTATTTGCGCCGGCATCTCATCCGCACTTGGAATACCCGCAGTTGCAGGCACATAACGCCCGCCGTGTTCGACCGGGGCACCGCATTCGGGACAGGACCGGATCTGGGCGGCCACGGCAGGCTCCCGCGTCTCCTTCCTAGAGGCGGCTGCCGCAGCCTTTTCGGCCTCCTCGGTATTACCGGCCACATAATGGGTGGCCACGGCCTTGAACTCTTTAGAGGCGACCACCTTTTCGATCACCCGGGCGATGGCGTCGGGACAGGAGGTGCATTTCATCCCCGGCTGGCGGATGGTGGAGGGGCAGCGGATCCCCCGCAGCTGGCCGGTAATGGTTTTGACGTCCATCCCCGAGCGCAGAGCTACCGACACCAGACGGGCCGTGGCCTCCGGACTGGGAGGGCAGCCACCCGCCTTGCCGGTGTTGGTGAACACTTCGCAGATGCCCTCTTCGTCGTAATTGACGGTGATGTACAGGTTGCCGCAGCCGATGGCGACTTTTTCGGTCAGGCCCATGGTCACGTCGGGCCGGGGCCGGGGCAGTACCGGCCCCCGGGCCGGAGCGGCCGCCGGCTCTTGTACGGGCACGGCCTCCTTTTTGTCGTCCTTTTTAGCTAGGTTCAGCACCTGGATCTCCCGGCTGCCGTCCCGGTAGATGGTCACACCCTTGCAGCCGAGCTTATAGGCCAGGGTGTAGACCTCCGCAACCTCCTCCTCGGTGGCATCGTGGGGAAAATTGACCGTCTTGGAGACGGCGTTGTCGGTGTGGTTCTGGAAAGCCGCCTGCATCTTGGTGTGATACAGGGGTGAGATGTCGTGAGCGGACACGAACACCCTCCGGATCTCTGCGGGGATCTCTTCCCTATGGGCGATGGTGCCCTCCTCGGCGATCCGGCGCATCAGCTCGTCGGAATAGAGGCCGCGCTCCTCGAGCACCCGCTTGAGCACAGGGGTTGACCTCGATCATCTCGGTGCGGTCCATGACGCTGCGGATGTACACATACGCGAACACCGGCTCGACCCCCGAGGAAACCCCGGCGATGATGGACAGGGTACCGGTGGGGGCGATGGTGGTGACGGTGGCGTTGCGCAGAGGCTCCCCTGTCCTTGTATATGCTCTCCCCGAACAAGGGAAAGGCGCCCCGGGTTTTGGCGAGTTCCCGGCTGGCGGGCCGGCCGGCGCTGGTGATGTAGGCCATCAGCTTGTCCGCCAGCTTCACCGCCTCGTCAGAATTGTGGGGGATGCCGAGCTCAAGGAGCATGTCCGCCCAGCCCATGACACCCAGGCCGATCTTGCGGGTCTGCTTGGTGGTGAAATCGATCTGCTCGAGCGGATAGCGGTTGGCGTCGATGACATTGTCCAGGAAATGCACCGCTTTTTTAACCGTGTTTCCCAGTTTTTCCCAGTCGATCTCCGCCCGTCCGTCCCCGGATTTCAGCATCCGGACCAGGTTGATGGAACCGAGGTTGCAGCTCTCATAAGGCAGCAGGGGCTGTTCGCCGCAGGGATTGGTGGACTCGATTTCCCCCTGGGCGGGCACCACGTTGTCCCGGTTGAGCCGGTCCAGGAAGATGATGCCCGGCTCCCCGTTCCGCCAGGCGGCGTACACGATCTTGTTGAACACCTCCCTGGCATTGAGCTGCCCGGTCGCCTGCTTGGTGCTGGGGTCCACAAGGTCGTACATCTCGCCCTTCAGGGCCGCCTCCATGAAGGCCTCGGTGATCCCCACCGAAATATTAAAGTTGGTGATATCGGCATTGTCCGCTTTGCAGTTGATAAAGTTCAGGATGTCGGGATGGTCTACCCGCAGGATGCCCATGTTGGCGCCTCTGCGGGTGCCGCCCTGTTTGACCGCCTCGGTCGCCATATTGAACACCCGCATGAAGCTGATTGGACCGCTGGCGACGCCGCCGGTGGAATTGACCGTCGAGCCGGACGGGCGCAGGCGGGAGAAGGAGAACCCCTGTGCCGCCGCCGGATTTGTGGATGAGCGCCGCCTGTTTGATGGCCTCAAAAATCGCCTCCATGCTGTCCCTCCACCGGCAGGACAAAGCAGGCGGAGAGCTGACCCAGAGGCCGGCCCGCATTCATCAGAGTGGGAGAATTGGGAAGAAACTCCAGGCTGGTCATCAGTTCGTAGAACTCTTCCTCTCCAGCGCGGCTTGATATCGGCCGCCGGATCATACGCTTTGTCCGGTGCCGCGATGGCCCCTGGCCACCCGTCGGAACAGCTCCTCCACCGTCTCGGTGGGATGCCCCTGGTCGTCCCGGATCAGATACCGGCGTTCGAGCACTGTGCGGGCGTTTTTCGTGATCTCCATGATTGGTCGACGTCCTTTCCTATCCATCCCGCGGCGCCCCATTGTCAGGGCGGCGGGGATGTGCTATACTGATCGTACAAGAGCGGCGGCATTCGCCTCACTGTTAAACCACATGTTTGTGGATTGAAACACTCTGAGTACGAGTTCGATACAATATATTGTATAGGCTGTATCAAGAACTGTCAAGATCCCCTAAGAATTTATTTACACGACGCGGCCGTACCACCGTTTTGGGAAGAGGAGTGGGTCACATGGCGCTCGAATATGCTTGCCTGCAGCTGCACATCGCCGCGGGGACGGAGCTCCCGCGGGAACGCATCCTGTATGCCGTCACCTCTTATATGCATCGCATGGGGATGATCCCCTGTGGGCAGGAAAACGCCACCCGCCCCATTTGCTTTGCCCCGTCCGAGGCCGGGTGGTCCGTCTATGACGATTGTGCCGACCGGCTGGATATCCCGTCCATCGACGGGTTAGGGCGATGCCTGACCGGCAAGATCGATTGCCGTGCGGTGGGGATCCTGGCTTCCAAGGAAGGGCTGATGCTCCGCCTGTATGGGGGCGGACGGCTCCGGGATGCCTATGTCACCTCCTGCCGCGCCTTCGGCCGGAAACACCGTTTCCCCGGCCGCCTGTTCTGCCGTGGACGATGCCGCGGCCACGCGCTGCGCTGGCGGGCCTGTCTGCCCGCCGGCCGCTCGGTCGCTGAACTCGCGGATCTGTTTGAAAAGGGCGAGTCTGAGGGCCGCGCGGTTTTTCCACGGCTGATGCCGGTGCTCGGGCTGGACAAAAGCGCGGCGTTCGGATTTGCCTCGGTGGAAGAAGCCGGGATAGATGGCGTGGTCTGGCTGTATTTCCGGCCGGGCAATGTCATCCATCAGGGGCTCCTGGCCCGTATGCTTCATCCGGCGCCCCCACTGTCAAGCCGGCGGCCGGAATATCGCCCATGTCGCCGAAACGCTGAACTTTCCGCAAACAAACGGCCCGGCCCTGTATTGACAGGGACCGGGCCTGTTCTATAAATCCGGATATAGGGCGGGGGGCGCGGGAAAGGCTTTCATCCAAAATGATGGGAATCAGGAGGGAAAAAAGCGTCCTTTCGTCTTCTCCTTTTTTTCGTATCGGCAGGTCCTGCCGCTTTTGACGAATCCCGCAGCCTCATACAGGCCGACAGCGGGGCGGTTGCGGATACCGGTATCCACAAGGCGTAACCGGGCCCCTGTCCCGCATTGCGCACAGGCCGCGGGTCAGGCAGCTTTTTAAAATCCCCTGCCGGCGGTAGGCCTCCACGCAGGCGACAGGATTGAGCATGACGGTCCGGCTGTCCCAGTCGATCCACCAGGACAGGTAGGCGACGAGGGCGCCGCCTCGCGGATCCGCACCACCTCGTCAAAACGGTGCTGGCGTCCTCCGAGCGGCGGTAGGCCCGGAACATTCCCTCCGTGACCGGCGATCCGGTCGGCAGGGCGGCATACCGCACCCGGTCCGCGATGTCGCGGTCTTCCAACGGCGCGACATACAAGGGCGCGATGGAAGCGGGGGTGCCGCGGTAAGCCGCGAGAGGGCAAACCGCCTGGAAACGGCTTTCGGAGCCCTCTCGATATCCGCAGGCCCGCAGAGCGGCCACAAGAGGGAGATCCAGCCGGCTGGCATCGGTGCCGGGCACAGCGCCCTCGGGAAAGCAGGCCTCCACCGCCCTCAGGGCCGAGGCCGCCGTCTCGGCGGTGTAGGGAGGGAGGAGAGCCAGATGGAAGGTGCATTCCGGCCGGTACACCAGCGCATATCCGACCGGATTTCCCGAAGGAGAACAAGATGGGCGTAGGAAAGAAATCCGCCGCACCGGAGCCGAAGAAATAGCGGTCGACGCCGAGGTTCCCGTGGTGGAAGTGCCATCGCGCGGGCTGCGCGGCGCAGATCCGGCTTTCGATTTGCCGGACGAGGCGGTATCCGGCTTCATCTTGGACAGGCTGCAGGGTGATCATGCCTTGTTCCTCCCGGTCGATCCGCCTGCCCGCAGGCGCAGGCCCTTGGGATAGCGGTTTTTGAGACGGCCGCCCGAGGCCTTGCCGAAGCCCGTCACAACACCGGAGGCGGCCACCGCCGTCCAGCCGGCGCAGCCGGGAGCGTCATTTCCCCCCTCAGGAAGGCGGCCAGCCGGGGATCTGTTAGGTCAAGATCCAAAGCCGCCGGCAATCCCTCCGCCTGCACGGCCATAAACAACGCGTGGCAGGGCTCCAGCCGGACGGCGCCACGCCGGTTTCCTTGATTTCGGCAGCCGCACAACCCGCTCCGAGAATGGGAAGCCCCTGAGATCTGGGAGGGAGGCGGGCAGCAGCCGGATGATTCTTCCGAAGCGCTGAAAGGCGCCCTCCGGCTTGGAGCAAAAACACTCATTGTATAATTTTTGAATTTCTATACCAAAAGTATCAAATTTTGTCTGAACGATGGAAAAGAGAGACGCCCCGGCATCGCCCTTTTTGCGGAACAGCGCCAGGAAATGCCCTTCGCCCCCGTCCTGGGGCAGGATACGCCGGCACCGTTCAAAGGGGATGGCGGCGGAAAGAGGGCCGTCTTCCGGCAGGGAGAAGGCGGAGACCGCCGGCGCGGAAAAGCCAGGGCGGCCGAATCCAACCGCCCCGGGTCTTCCAGAACGAAATCCGGGTGTTCGACCAGGAACGCCCCCACCGTCCGTTCGTTTTCCTCCGGGGCAAATGTGCAGGTGGAATACAGCAGCCGCCCTCCCGGGCGGACGAGGCGGGCGGCACTGCGCAGGATACCGCGCTGCCGCCGGGCACACAGCGCGATATTGCCGGGACTCCATTGTTCCAGAGCGGCCGGTTCCTTGCGGAACATCCCCTCTCCCGAGCAAGGGGCATCGACCAGGACCCCGTCAAACCGCGCCCCCAGCTTTTCGGCGAGTAAAGCGGGCTCTGCCCCGGAGACGACGGCGTTCCGGACCCCGCAGCGCTCGAGGTTTTGCTGCAGGATCTGCGCCCGGGTCCCGACGATCTCATTGGCCCAAAGCAGGCCCCGGCCTTGGAGGGCGGCGGCGATGCCGGGTTGCCTTGCCGCCGGGCGCCCGCGCAAAGATCAAGATGGCCTCCCCCGGCCTAGGATCCAGGATAGCGGCCGGCGCCATGGCGGACGGTTCCTGCATATAATAGGCGCCCGCATGATGCCAGGGATCGGCGCCCGCCTTCCAATCCCCGTGGAGAAGAAACCCGGCTGGGGAAAAGGGAACGGGGGTCAGGGGAAGAGAGGAACCGTTTGCGAAACGCCTCAATCGTACATTTGAGGGGTAATTTGACCCGCAGCCCGCGGTGAGCCGGCCCGTCCAGGGCTGCGTAGAACGCGGCGGACTCCTCTCCCAGGAGACGCTCCATCCGCCGCCGGAACTCCTCCGGAAGCCGCATTCTCATCCGTCCCACCCCCTTGCTTTGTGTCTTCCATTATAGAGGGCGTTTCCAGACTTTGTCAATGGAAATGGGATAAGCTACAGGCGGATTTTCTCCCGGATATGTGCTTCGATATAGCCGAGCACCCGTTCGCATGTGCTGCAATCCATGCGTCCTCAACGCTTGATATCCCAATTTTTGTGCGTGATCCCATCTCTTTCCGGTGATACTTGGGGGGCGAATGCTATACTGTTCTGAATCACACGCTTCGCCATAAGGAAAGGTCATATGAAACATGATTTTTCCTTTTTGATAAATCCATGGGTCTGATTCGTTTAGATTACTATAGACAATACGATATGATATTTACATTTCCACTTTGAATGTGCCGATTCTTTTATTTTTCCCATTTCAAAACCTCCTCATGTTCCTTAGTAATCCGGTCGCCAAACCTTTTACTATTTTACATCAGGAGGCTTTCCTTTTGCTAAAGCTTTTCCCCTTGCGTTTGGATATTGTCTACGGTACAATAATTATAGGAATGAGAGGGATTATGATGCATCCAGTGGAAAAACACCGCGATTTAGTCTTGGTGGCGGAGGAATATCTTCGTGTCCATCCCGAAACCGGATTTCGGGAGGAGATCACCTGCAAATATTTGGCGGAAAACTTTGAAAAACTGGGATATACTTTGACTTATGCTGGGGATATTCCTGGATTTTATACGGTTATCGACACCGCAGACCGGCCCGGAAGTGCTGGTACTGGCGGAGATGGACGCCCTTCTGTGTCCGTCCACCCGGACGCCGACCCCGTCACCGGTGCGGCCCACGCCTGCGGCCACCATGTCCAGGGTGCGGCTATTCTGGGTCTGGCGGCAGCATTAAAAGAGCCGGGGACACTGGATGGTCTCTCCGGCAGGATCCGCCTTTGCTGTGTGCCGGCGGAGGAATACATCGAAACGGAATACCGCATGAGCCTGAAAGAAAAGGGTATCATCCGCTACTTGGGCGGCAAGCTGGAATTCCTGCGTCGGGGCTATTTTGACGGCGTAGACATGGCCTTTATGCTTCATGCCGGCTGGGGACTCAGTGCCGCAGCAGGTGCCGTGGGTTTCACGGGCTTGCAGATCGAGTACAAGGGCCTGGCCGCCCATGCTAGCGATCCCTGGAACGGCATCAATGCCCTGAGTGCCGCCAACTGCGGTATGAACGCCATCAATGCCATCCGGGATAATTTCCGGGAGGAGGACCTGGTGCGGGTTCAGACCATCATTACCAACGGCGGCGATGCTACCAATACTATCCCCGCCTCCGTTACCTTACAGTGCCGCATCCGTGGCAAGACTGATGAAGCTATGGCCTCCACCCGTCTGCGGGTAAAGCGGGCACTGATCGGCGGTGCTGTTTCCCTGGGTGCGGGTATCGAGATTACCGATTTCCCCGGCTACGCACCCCTTTACAATGATCCCGGCCTGCTCCGGGCGGCCAAAACCGCCGCCGACGAGCTGGGTATGAGTTTCTATCAAAACCTGGGCTACGGCACTGGCAGCACGGACATGGGTGACCTTAGTGCCGTCATGCCCGCCATCCATCCCTTCGGCGGCGGTTGCACCGGCGGTGCCCATGCCCCGGATTTCAAGGTGGCAGATAAAGAAGAGGCCTGCGTGGGCGGTGCGAAATGGGAATTTACCCTTTTGAATGTGTTGCTTCGCCATGATGCCGTTTGTGCCAGGGAGATCGTGGAAAATTATACGCCCCGCTTCTCCTCCAAGGCGGGTTTCCTGGCCCATTTAGACAGCATGGACCGGTGCAGGGCCTGCGTTTCCTATGAAAACGGTACCGCTATTGCCAAGCTAGACTGAAAGGAGGCGTCCCATGCGTTTTCAGCTTGACTACGACTTGACTACGATTTATCACATTCATTCCCAACTGTCGCTATGCTCCAAAGACCCGGAACAGAACCTGGAAAACATCCTCCGCATCGCCAAGGATCTGGGTCTGCGGCCGATCTGCCTGGCTGACCACCGGGGCCGCCAGTGCCAGACGCTCCTCCAAAGAGCCCGCCTCCTCCGCCAGGCGTTTGTCCGCACGGAGGTTCCGTATCCGGCAAACATAGATCTCGCTTGTCCGTGTATCATCGAGATGCAGGGTTTTATCGACCTCGAGTTCAAACGTCCAGGGGCTGCTTTCCGGCACCGGCACCTCCAGCACGGCACCCTTTTTTCGGAGCGGATGATCCCGGATTTATCGGCGGAGAAGACGCCGGTTTCGCGGATCCGGTCCCGGGTGAGCTTGTCCTCCCCGATGCAGGCGACGAACCGGAGGCCCTCGTCCCAGCAGTAAGTGGCCCAGCAGAACAGGCCGTAGTCAGGGGTCCCGTCCTTTTTTGTAGGTGCCGTAGAGATAGAGGCTTTGGGGGCAAAACGCGTTGGTCGGAGACAGCGATATCTTGCTCATGTCAAGTACCCCCTTTCGGTATGGTTTTGCAGGATCCGGCGGAGCATTTGTTCGAACGCTTCGATTTCATCCTCGGTGAAGCCCTTACATATAAAATTTTCCCCCTGCGCCCCGTTAAACGCCTCGATCCCTCTCCCGCAAGCTTGTTGAACGCCCGGGTTGAGACGTGACGGATTTGGGACATCAAAAATCCTCCGTTTGTCTTCGTAATTCCACCCTCCTTGCTCAAGGCCTTTTGGACAAATATCGGAGCAAGCGAACCGAGGCTTGCTCCGATATGCTGACCGTTATCCACTAGATACCCTCCACAAACACGGGCTCAAAACCTCAAAACAAAAAACCTGCGGCCGCGAATGGCTGGCCGCAGGTCTGTAAAGGTGAGATAAAAAAGATCGACTGCCTTTTTTTTTGAGAGGGGCTTGAACTCTCACAGGTGAAGAGTATGCCAAACATTCATGATATTTTCATGTCTTGATTTAAAAGCCTGGTTTTGTTTTATCACTTAAATCGTTATAATCATGTTCAAAATATTTAATCCATTCCACATTTCGTTCTAGTCTTTCGGCCTTTCCTTGTTAGGAAGGGGGGTCCATTTTCATCCCGATTTATGGGATATGCTTTAAGATGAAAAAACTGATACAGTGGTCAGCACATGGTATGTCCATTTCATATTTCTCTTTGTTGCCTCTGTATGTAAAATCGCCGCCGCATCGAATGACTTCGCACCATGTATATACTTGTATCATCGTTTTGGGACACATCCGGTTGGACATTCGTATTGAAAAACAAATTTATCTCCTTTTTTCTAAACCAAGCCTACAATGTCCGGCTTTCCCATCTGTAGCAGTTAGCTCAAATTCCCAATCCTCTGTACACCATTTTCTCATAACTAATCTTCCCTTACCAAATATAAATATTGTCCGTTTGTATCATTATAATAAAAACCTGCCGATAAAGCAATTACAGCTTTTTCGACAGGTTTCTACACTGGCAGGAAGCGGTGGGATTCGAACCCACGAGCCCGTGAGGGACTACCTGATTTCGAGTCAGGCCCGTTATGACCACTTCGATACGCTTCCCTTTATGTCAACTCCGGTTCCCCGGAGTCAGACGCATATTCGGTTTTGTTAGAATCCCCGCTAAAGCAGGGTGCCGCTGTGGACCAGCCGTAACCAACGAAGCCACACGGATACCGGCTGCAGGCCGTTACGGCGCCCCCCTTATTATAGGAGACTCCCGCCGGTTTGTCAACTGCGATTTGGCTAAAAAGACACCGGGATTCAAATCAGCCGCCCCTTTGTCCTGAGGGACGGGAACCCCCATTGCCGAAGCACCTCATACACCCCGACAGCCACCGTGTTCGAGAGATTGAGACCGGGCCGCTTCATCGTCGAGCATGGGGAGACGGACACACCGCTCCCGGTTCTGCCGGAGCAGCGCCTCCGGCAGGCCGGCCGTTTCTTTGCCGAAAACCAGATACGCCCCATCCGGATAAACCATTTCCGAATAAACGGTCCCGCCTTTGGTGGTAAAATAAAAGAAAGGGCCCGTATTTTTGGCAAAAAAATCCGCACGATTTTCGTAGGTCGTGATATCGAGGAGATGCCAGTAATCCAGCCCCGCCCTCTTAAGCTGCCGGTCATCGATGGAAAACCCGAGCGGCCCCACTAGATGCAGATGACAGCCGGTCGCCGCACAGGTACGGCTGATATTACCCGTATTCTGGGGGATTTCAGGCTCGATTAATACAACATGCAGCGTCGGCATCGCGGGCCCTCCCTTTATACCCGGCTGCACAGCAGCCGCAGGCTTCCTTTGACCGGCACGGCCATCCCCGCCGGCAGAAATATGCTCGTACCCTTGCCGATCGGCAGCTCACCGTCCTCCCACAGCAGCGCCCCCTCCCCTTCCAGGCACAGCAGCGCCGTAAAGCTTTCGGAGCAGCCCACCCGCATCTGCCCCTCCACAGTAAGCAGCTCAGCGGTAAACAGGCCGCAGGATGCCAGGGGCCGCACCGATCCGCCCGGCACGGGCGATACCCGCCCCACCGCTCCATACGGAATCTGGGGTGGCACCGTGACTGTGACATCCACCGCCTTATCCACATGGAGGGCACGGGGCTTGCCGTCGGGGCCGAGGCGCCCGTAATCGGACACGCGGTAGGTGGTGTTCGAGTTCTGCTGCACCTCGGCGATGAGGATCCCCGCCCCGATGGCGTGAAGCGTCCCTGCCGGGATGAAAACACATCTCCCGGATGGACCGGCACCTGATTGCAGATTTCAGGCAGGGGAATCCTCCTCGATGTGCCGGCGGAACTCCCCCTTTGGTCAACCCGCAGTTGACCCCATAGATCAGCCGGGCTCCCGGCTCGCAATCGACGACGTACCACATCTCGGTCTTGCCGTATTCCCCTTCCACCCGGGCGGCATAGGCGTCGTCGGATGCACCTGGACCGACAACCGGTCTTTGGCATCGATCAGCTTGATGAGCAGGGGGGAAATAGGGGAAGCCGGCAGCCCGGCGGCCGAGGGCGCCAGGCCCCCATTCCGCGAGGGCTTCCGTCAAGGTGCGGCCGGCCAGCGGGCCGTTTCCCACTACCGAAGGCCCGTCTTTATGACAGGGAGGACCCATGCTTCTGCCGCGGTCGGGCCCTTGGCGGGAAACCCGAAATCCGTCAGCAGGCGCGTGCCTCCCCACAGGTATTCTTTTAAGCATGGGGTCAGGAACAGTGGATACCAGTCCATCCGCCATCCGCCTTTCACAAAAATTCGACAACCGAAAGACCAGCCTGCTCAATCTGGGCCTGTGCGGCGTGGCGGACGAGGTGCTGCGGGATTACAGCATGAAGCTGGACAATATCTACGAGCAGGAGCCGGACGCGGGCCTGGGAAACGGCGGCCTGGGCCGTTTGGCCGCGTGCTATCTGGACGGTATGGCCACCGACGATATCCCCGGCACGGGCTATTCCATCCTGTACGAATACGGCATCTTCAAGCAGAAGATCGTGGACGGCTGGCAGCAGGAACGCGCCGACAACTGGCTGCCCGGCGGCGGCGTGTGGCTGAAAAGCCATCCGGACCAGGCCGTGGAGGTGCGCTTTGACGGAGAGATCGAGGAGAGCTGGGACGGCGTATACCACCATGTGGAGCACAAAAACTATTCCAGCGTCATCGCCGTACCCAGCGACATGTATGTGGCCGGGTACGATTCCAACGGCGTTTCCCAGCTGCGCCTGTGGCAGGCCAAGGCGCCCGGCTTCGATATGGACAGCTTCAACGCGGGCGAGTACGGCAGCGCCATCACCAAGAGCGCCAACGCCGAGCTCATCAGCAAGGTGCTGTACCCCAACGACAACCACATCGAGGGCAAGATCCTCCGTCTGCGCCAGCAGTATTTCCTGTCTGCCGCGTCCATCGGGGATATCGCCAAGAACCACCTGTCCCAGTACGGCACGCTGGAAAACCTGCCGGATAAGGTCGCCATCCACGTCAACGACACCCACCCCACGCTGGCCATTCCGGAGCTGATGCGCATTCTTTTGGACGAATGCGGCTATACTTGGGAAAAAGCCTTTGATATCACCCGCCGCACCTTCGCCTACACCAACCACACGCGAGCGGCACCGGCAATATGAAGCTGATGATGAACGGCGCCGTGACCCTCGGCACCCTGGACGGCGCCAATGTCGAGATCTGCGAACAGGTGGGCCGGGACAACATCTTCCTGTTCGGCATGACCGCCGGGGAGGTGGAGGCACTGAAACAGCAGGGCTACCGCCCCGGGATCTCTACAACGCCAACCCCCATATCCATCGGGCGGTGGACGCAATGTTTGCCGGCTTCGGCGGGCGGACCTACGGCGAAATCGCCGGGTCCCTGACCGGCAACGATCCGTATATGGTGCTCGCGGATTTCGAGGATTACTGCCGTGCGCAGCGCCTCCGGGGAAGTCTACCGCGACCGGGACAAATGGGCCGCCATGGCGTTGACGAACACCGCCTGCAGCGGCGTCTTCGCCTCCGACCGCGCCATTGCGGAATACGCGGACAGCATCTGGCATGCCCGGCCCCTGCACGATTGACCCTGCCGTTTTTCCGGAACGCCCCTGCCATTTGACATGGCAGGGGGCGTTCCCTGTTTCCCCCGCCGTCTAGGTGCCGCGATTCGAGCGCTTCATCTTCGCCTTGCCAAAGGTACAAGGGGATGGCCGCTGCCAACAACCGGCAGCCCGCCGGTATCCCCATCCATAACACCCGTCTCGTCCGCTTTGCCATGCTGCAAACACTCACTTTCTGCATAAAGGATTCCCGTCCCTTTCTGTATAGCCGACGGCCCGGATGTCCAAGACCACGAGCGGCTCTGAAATCGGGCATTTTAATTAAGAGGAAACCCACGGGCAGGCGGAGCAAGGCCGTGTATCTTAAGAAATCGGGAACTTTTCGGGGAAATCGCGTACACATTGACAGGTTCCGCCCCTATATTGTACAATAAGCGGGAAAATCCAGGGCCGGGACTTAAGGCCGGCCTTCTGCGGTATACTATGGGCGGATGGGCCCGATCAAAATGGCAGGATGGTGTTGGCATGGCGGTCAAAAGATCGAAAAAAAGCCGGAGGCGGCGGAAAATACTGGTGGGGGTGTTGTCGGTCGGGCTCTGCTTGGGTCTGGTGCTGGTCACGGTCGGGATCGTTACGGTCCTCCGCCGCGCCCCCGGTCCCGGGCCCGCCGGTTCGGCGGACGAATCGGCGCCCGGCACGGTATCGGCCGCTCCCACTGAGCCTCCCGGGCCGGTACCGGTGGCTACGGCCACCGTCGGCAGCTCGGGGATATCCTGATCCATAAGCCGGTTCTTCAGGCGGCCAGGCAAAAGGACAATACCTACGATTTCACTTCCATGTTTGCCCTGGTCTCTCCCTATGTCAAAAAGATGGACTACTCCGCGATCAATGTGGAGCTGGCCGTCTCCCGTTCCGGATTCGATACGCCCGAGATGCAGTTCCGTATTCCGCCTTCCCTGATCACGGCTGTTTCGGGCGCGGGTTACCGGCCTCGGCCTGCTCGCCAACAACCACGCCGGGGGATGCGGGCTCACAGGGGTATATCACCACTAGGGAAGTCCTCACCGAAAACGGTATGGATTTCATCGGGACCCGTGGGGCCGTGGCGGATAAACGGTATCTGGCCGGGCG
>VOFI01000095.1_pt1 | contig 20001 bp, 12 predicted proteins | sample 5384131 | NCBI WGS metagenome assembly VOFI01 (sample SAMN12384728, study PRJNA508395) | human gut metagenome | isolation source: healthy gut H | host: Homo sapiens
TTAGACATTTTCAGAAAAGGGAAAACAACCAAAGTAAGATGTCCTTCAAACTCTTTCTTAGTCTTTTGCAGTTGTACCATTTTTCACCCACATCTTCTTTAATATGTTTGCGGTATGGATGTTCGGACGGATTCTCGAACAAGTATGGGGCCCGGAAACGTTTTTTATTTTATTATATCCTCTGCGGCGTGGGCGCAGGCTTACTTCAGGAAGGAGTACAATACATACAATACGTGACCGAACTGTCGCAATATACCAGTGTAAACATCGGTACGGGTATCATCCCTATGAGTGAATACCTGAACATGATGACTACAGTGGGAGCTTCGGGAGCCGTGTACGCCATCTTGCTGGCTTTCGGAATGCTGTTCCCCAACCAGCAGTTGTTCATCTTCCCGCTGCCTTTCCCTATCAAGGCAAAATTCTTCGTTATCGGATATGCCCTGATAGAACTGTATGCAGGTTTTGCCAATAATCCGGGCGACAACGTGGCGCACTTCGCGCATCTCGGAGGAATGATATTCGGATTCATCCTGATCATGTACTGGAGAAAAAAGAACAGAAACAATGGGACATATTATAACTGACCTGAAAGAAGCGTTTCGTAGAGGGAACGTCTATATTCAACTGATATTCATCAACGTTGGAGTATTTGTCATTACAACGCTGATCGGTATCTTACTGCAGTTGTTCAACCGGAGTGCCGCCGGTATCTTCGAGCTGCTGGCTTTGCCGGCTTCTTTTACCCGATTTGCATGGCAGCCATGGTCTATCTTCACCTACATGTTCATGCATGCGGGATTTCTGCACATCCTGTTCAACATGCTATGGCTCTATTGGTTCGGGGCGCTGTTTCTGTATTTCTTCTCGGGCAAGCACCTGAGAGGCCTTTATATAGTAGGAGGAATCTGCGGCGGACTGCTTTATATGATTTCTTATAATGTTTTCCCGTATTTCCGTCCCATGACCGCCTACTCCACCATGGTAGGCGCATCGGCTTCGGTGCTGGCTATCGTCGTGGCAACAGCCTACCGGGAGCCGAACTATCCCGTACGCCTTCTTCTTCGGCAATGTACGGTTGAAATATCTGGCCCTGATCGTGGTGCTGACCGATCTGCTGTTCATCACATCGAGCAATGCGGGCGGACACATCGCCCACCTGGGCGGAGCACTGGCAGGACTCTGGTTTGCGGCAAGCCTGAACAAAGGGAAAGACATCACTTCATGGGTCAACAAGGCGCTCGATGCCATCGCCGCCCTGTTCAGCGCCAAAACCTGGAAGCGGAAACCCAAGATGAAGGTGCATTACGGAAACAATACCCGTCAGAACGACTACGATTACAACGCCCGCAAGAAGGCACAATCGGACGAGATAGACCGGATTCTCGACAAGCTGAAGAAGTCGGGATACGAGAGTCTGACAACAGAAGAAAAAAAGAGCTTGTTCGACGCAAGCAAAAGATAGCACATGAAGCATATAGGCAGATTAGCCCTATTCTTATGTCTGGCTGTCAACGCATTCTTCATCGGAATGTTACTGTTGACAGCTTACAGCCCGTATATCAATCCCGAAGTGCATCCGGTGCAGTCATGCCTGGGACTGACTTTTCCCATTTTTCTCGTCATCAACTTCTGCTTTCTGATCTTTTGGCTCATCGTGCGTTACCGTTTCGCACTGGCACCCCTACTGGGATTCCTCCTTTGCTATCCGCAGTTGCGCACCTATATGCCTGTCAACCCGGGAACGGCCGGACAACCGGAAAACAGCATCAAACTCCTTTCGTACAACATCATGTCCTTTGGGAACATGAAGAAAGAGAACGGACAAAACCCCATCCTGAATTATATAAAAAACAGCAACGCCGACATCGTCTGCATGCAGGAGTATGCCGGCTCCGAAACCGCCAAGATACATCTCAGCAATAAAGAGATCAGGCAGGCATTAAAGGATTATCCGTATCACAACATCAAGCAAGTGGGAAAAACCGGAGCAGGCAGTCAACTGGCCTGTTACTCGAAGTTTCCGATTCTATCGGCACGCATGCTCGACTACCGGAGCAACTACAACGGCAGCATGGTTTACGAGATCAAGATAGGAAAAGACACCGTGCTGCTGATAAACAATCACCTTGAGTCGAATAAACTTACCCGAGAAGACAAAGTGGTGTATGAAGACATGCTGAAAGATCCGAAGGCGGGAAAAGTGAAAAGCGGTGTACGGCAACTCGTCAATAAACTGGCAGAAGCTTCGGCCATCCGCTCGGCACAGGCGCGCACCATCGCTCAGGAAATAGCCCATTCACCTTATCCGTCGGTCATCGTTTGCGGCGACTTTAACGACTCCCCGATTTCGTATGCCCACCGGGTCATCTCGCAAGATATGGACGATGCTTTTTACCGAATCGGGATGCGGGCTGGGCATCTCATACAACCAGAATAAATTCTATTTCCGGATTGACAATATTTTGGTCAGTAAAAACCTGAAAGCGTCCGGATGCACGGTGGACAATTCCATCAAAGACTCAGACCATTATCCCATCTGGTGCTATATTACGCTCCCCGATTAATCGCAAACGACAATCCCTTTCAGAAGAATCTGAATAGCTTCGTCCGTTACGGCTCTTCCCCAAAGCACGCAAAGGAAGAATTGTTCTTTTGTTCATGATTCATCAGCCTTGCAAGCAAAAAAGACAGGAAAAAGACCGATCCGCTAACTCGTCTTTACAAAAAGAATTCCCAACCGGAGGCCGAACAGGAAGAAAACCGGGTCATTGAAGGGTCAAAGCCGGGGATTAAGTAAGAATAAGTCCGGATTCGATACCAAAAGCCTCTTCGTTTTCCGAAAAAGAAGTAAGCATTTCCTTCAAAAGACGGTTACATTTTCTAAAAACGCTTACTTCTTTGCACTGACATCTCCATACGTTTTGAAAACTACGTTTACTGCTCCGGAAAACACGACTTATTCCGGCTCTTCATTCTCTAACCGGTTGCTCTCCGAATCACCTACCGGAGTATCAAAAAGCCTAAAATTCCCCTCCCTGAAGAGCACCGGGAATATTTACTTCCAGATCGCTTTCTTTCTGACGGAAAATAAAAGCCGGACAAAACAAAACGATAAACCGGGAAACGAAATAGAGACGTTTTTCCGGCCCCGCCTGTTCCGAGAGTCGAAAAAAAGAAAACTGGGAGGTTTCATTTGACATATTGCCAAAAAGACAAACGATACTTCCGCCAATATCTGTCGAAGCGTCCCAAAAATCCCCTTCACATTCAAATATTTGCCTCCTAATTACTTCTGAATGTGAAAAAAAACTATATTTGCAGCCTTGTATGCGACAGAAATCAATTAAAATGTAATCATAATAAATTAAAAGTAAAATGCAAAAACAAAGGATTTGTAAAGGTTTTTGCGGTATTACTCACGCTGGTATGCGTGTTCTACCTCTCTTTCTCCTTCGTGACTCGCCATTATACCAATAAGGCAAAAGAGTTTGCGAAAGGCGACGTGAAGGTAGAGCAGGATTACCTCGACTCTCTCTCCAACGAGAAAGTATGGTTGGGTAACTATACGCTGAAACAGTGTCGTGAAATGGAAATCAGTTTAGGTCTGGACCTTAAGGGAGGTATGAACGTTATCCTCGAAGTGTCTGTACCCGATGTTATCAAAGCATTGGCTGACAACAAGCCCGACGAAGCTTTCAACAAAGCACTGGCCGAAGCTGCCAAACAGGCAACCACCAGCCAGGACGACGTGATCACACTGTTTATTAAAGAGTATCACAAAGTTGCACCGGGTGCCAAACTCTCTGAACTCTTCGCGACACAACAGCTCAAAGACAAAGTAAACCAGAAATCATCAGACGCCGAAGTTGAAAAGGTGCTGAGAGAAGAAGTAAAAGCTGCCGTAACGAACTCATACAACGTGCTTCGTACACGTATCGACCGCTTTGGTGTGGTTCAGCCCAACATCCAGAGCCTCGAAGACAAAATGGGACGTATCATGGTGGAACTTCCGGGTATCAAAGAACCCGAACGTGTAAGAAAGCTGCTTCAGGGATCGGCTAACCTCGAATTCTGGGAAACATACAACGCCAAGGAAGTAGCTCCTTACTTGCAAGCTGCCGACTCTAAACTCCGCGCAGTCCTGGCACACGAAGCTACCGTCAACGATACAGTTGCCGCAGTAGATTCAACCGCCTTGGCTGCAGCAGAAGCTACTCCCGATAAAGCAGTCAGCGCTGCCGACAGCCTTGCTGCCGCACTGAAAGGCGGAGAAAAGAAACAGCAGGCTTCTTCTGCCGATCTGGAACAACTGAAGAAAGAGCATCCGCTACTGGCTATCCTGAGTGTAAATCCGAACGGAGGCCCTGTGGTAGGTTATGCAAACTATAAAGATACAGCGACTGTCAATTCATACCTCGCTATGAAAGAAGTGGCTGCCGAGTTGCCGAAAGATCTTCGCCTGAAATGGGGTGTTTCTCCGTTCGAATACGATCCGAAAGGACAGACTTTTGAATTGTATGCCATCAAATCAACCGAACGTAACGGTAAAGCACCGCTCGAAGGTGACGTTGTAACCGATGCCAAAGACGACTATGACCAATACGGCAAACCGTCTGTAAGCATGTCGATGAACTCTGACGGCGCACGTCGCTGGGCATTGCTGACCAAGCAGAACATCAATAAGTCCATCGCCATCGTATTGGATAATTATGTATATTCCGCTCCGAACGTAAGTAACGAGATTACAGGTGGTAACTCACAGATCACCGGCCACTTTACTCCGGAACAGGCAAAGGACTTGGCTAACGTATTGAAGTCCGGTAAGATGCCGGCTCCTGCACACATCGTTCAGGAAGACATCGTCGGTCCGTCACTGGGTCAGGAATCTATCAATGCAGGTATCTTCTCATTCGTTGTCGCTCTGATCCTGTTGATGATCTATATGTGCTCTATGTACGGATTCATCCCGGGTATGATTGCCAACGGCGCTTTGGTACTGAACTTCTTCTTCACACTGGGTATCCTTTCATCTTTCCAGGCTGCGCTGACCATGTCAGGTATTGCCGGTATGGTGTTGTCACTCGGTATGGCGGTGGATGCGAATGTGTTGATCTACGAACGTACCAAAGAAGAGCTTCGTAGCGGCAAAGGCGTGAAGAAAGCATTGGCGGACGGTTACTCAAATGCCTTCTCTGCTATCTTCGACTCCAACTTGACTTCTATCATCACCGGTATCATCCTGTTCTATTTCGGTACAGGTCCGATCCGTGGTTTCGCCACGACTCTGATCATCGGTATCCTCTGTTCATTCTTTACAGCCGTGTTCATGACCCGTCTGGTTTACGAACACTTCATGAGCAAAGACAAACTGCTGAATCTGACATTTACTTCACCTATCTCTAAGAAGATGCTGGTAAATACACACTTCGACTTTATGGGTGGCAACAAGAAATGGCTGACTATCACAGGCGTGATTTTGCTGATCTGTATCGGTTCGCTGGTAACCCGCGGTTTGAGCCAGAGTATCGACTTCACCGGTGGACGTAACTTCAAGGTTCAGTTCGAAAATCCGATCGAACCGGAACAGGTACGTGAGCTGATCTCTAACAAGTTCGGTGATGCCAACGTAAGCGTTATCTCTATCGGTACCGATAAGAAGACTGTACGTATCAGTACCAACTACCGTATTCAGGACGAAGGTAACAATGTAGACTCTGAAATCGAATCTTACCTGTACGAAGCATTGAAACCGATGCTGACTCAGAACATCACACTGGCTACATTCATCGACCGCGATAACCATACGGGCGGCAGTATCATCAGTTCACAGAAAGTAGGTCCGAGTATCGCTGACGATATCAAGACTTCAGCCATCTGGTCGGTTGTATTCGCTCTGGTTGCTATCGGTCTTTATATCCTGATCCGCTTCCGTAACATCGCTTACAGTGCGGGTTCTGTAGCAGCACTGACCAGTGATACACTGATGATCTTAGGTGCTTACTCACTGTGCTGGGGCTGGATGCCGTTCTCTCTGGAGATCGACCAGACTTTCATCGGCGCTATCCTGACTGCTATCGGTTACTCAATCAACGATAAGGTGGTAATCTTCGACCGTGTGCGTGAATTCTTCGGCCTGTATCCGAAACGCAACGTAAAACAGTTGTTTGATGACTCTCTGAACACAACTCTGGCACGTACCATCAACACCTCTTTGAGTACATTGATCGTGTTGCTGTGTATCTTCATCCTGGGTGGTGACTCTATCCGCAGCTTCGCCTTCGCAATGATCCTGGGTGTTGTCATCGGTACACTGTCATCTCTGTTCGTAGCTTCTCCGATTGCATATATGATGCTGAAAAACAAAAAAGGTTCGGCACCTGCAACTACTACAGAAGAATAAAGCCTAATATAAGGTATAAAAAAGCCTCCTCCGCGTAATTGCGGAGGAGGCTTTTATTTTCTGGACAGACCTTCCCTTCACAGAGACACGATCGAATGAAAAAGAAATAAAGGGGCGTGAATACAGGTGCAGTTTACTCAATCTTCCTCATGGTCATTTGACCAAGGTGATCACATCGCATACAAAAAGTAAGTGCATTCTTGCCCCGCCGGGAAGAATGCACTTGCACACAAACAAAACAAACAATAAGCCGATCTGTCACAGATGGGCATTGGCCTTAATTAGAACTTTCACAATCTCACCGGGAGGTATCCTGATGCTTCTTCTCAAGATTCATCTTTGCACCCGGTTTGAATCTCACCGTCTTTTTTCCCGGAATAGTCATTATCTCTCCCGTAGACAGATTATAACCTTTACGGGCTTTGCGCTCTTTTACTTCAAAGGTTCCGAAACCTACCAATGTGACGGATTCTCCCTGATGTAGCGCCTCGGCAATAGCCTCCATCACACCTTCCACCACAATGGCAATCTGCTCTTTCTTTAAATTGCTTTTAACAGCAATACTTCTAATTAAATCAATCTTCTTCATGTTTAGCTTTTTATCAATTATTAAATAAACGTTTCAAAAACTACTGTCTCACACATCGAATCTGGAAGCCGGCTGCAGAATGATATACAACACCTTCTTCTATCACCTTCTCCGATGAAACTTTACTTCCTCTACCCATATACTGCTTACCAAAATCATCGATAATCGTAAAGTAATCACTCAACCAATAATATCCGACGCCTGATTCACGGAGTTGACCGTCAGCAACACTACGCATTCCTGAAGCCGGAAGAAATTTACCATTGTTAAAGTTCCAGCCATTAGCCCAACTGCCAACTTTATTGTCCGGTGTAAATCCATACTGCATATACTCCCGTCCTTTAGGCAGTCTCCACGTTCTATTATCAGGTAGTTCCCCTTTGGAGATCTGCGTACTTACATACTTCTGTGAATACCCAATCAAGCGGCACGGGTCCCCGCCGCCATTTCTGAGGTTAGCATAAGTATGCAACTCCTCCGACGCGAAAGCCATCCAATTGGAAGACCATGTACGCCCGGTGCTTACCGGATCAAACCAGGTAACGGGACTTCCCGTATTGCTCCATGCAACGACTCCGCGACTTTGAAAGAACGCTCCGGTCTCTTCTTTACTGTCCGTAAATACCAATGTGGCATTATCGGTTCCACGACCTGAATTAGATACGGTTACATTGAATTCCATAGCTCGAGCATATTTCCATACTGCATAGACATCTGTATCTTGGCCGGGTAGCGGTGTGTAACTTGAACCTAAACCATAGAACTGCCCATTAATCATCCAACCGGTAAAGAAGAAATCCGCATTGCTGCATTTGAGCCTGGGGACTGCCAGAGTCACGTTCTGTCCAGGCATCACATATTCATCCTCAGGTAGCATATCACCAGCATGACCGGTTCCTGAAGGCAAGTTCAGATGATACTTGATCTTAAATCTTTTTGTCCATTCGGCAGATACCTGCATGTTACTTAGAACGGGTATATTGGCCCCCAAAATGTAATGCACCCCTCCGACGCTCCAGCCGGTATGTATCCACGCCGGATCACTGCATACCAAACGGGTAGCGGATAAAGTCACCATCTTGCCCGGAGCTATCTTCTGTAAAGCGGGTAAAGGAGTTACCGAAGTGGTCCCTACCGGAGCATTTGCCAGATAGCTTACTTCATAAAGCAGCCACTTAGCAGTTATGGTCATATCCCCATTGACAATGACCGATGTTCCCGGTGCCTTCTCTTGTCCACCTACCAGCCACGCCTGATGTACCTGCAAAGGATCACTGCTATGCAGTTGAACCGGCAACATCACGCTACTTCCCGGCGCCACAATTTCAGAACGCGGATAGCCGGGTACTGTTCCGGACGGTGGCTGCGGTGAGTAAGTTACTTGATAATACCGCGTCCATTCGGGATATATTTTAAGGTCATTTGTCACGATCGTATTTCCGCCAAAAGCGCCTGCCGTCCATGCAGTGTGTTTCCACCTCGGATCACTGCAAACCTGTAAACCTTGGGCTTCCGTTGCTAAAGTAACCGATGAATTCTGGGCTACTTTCACAGGAGACGGCAAGGTACCGGTGACAGTAACACCGGCAGGGGCACCCGCAGGCGCCTTTGCCAGATACTCAACCCAGCAGTCACGTGACCATACGGCAAAAGCCTTCCTGGAACCGGATGCATGCATCACATAGTTTGCGCCCAATCCATGATAAACTCCATCGATGCTCCATCCGGTATGCACATAACCTGGATTACTACATACCAACTGGTTCGTCGAAAGTTTGATACTCGTACCTCCGGCAGCAACATAGACTCCCGGAACCGTTCCGGACACTAAAGCCGTACCTGCAGGAAGATTAGAGTCATACTCTAGAGAAGCACCTTGGCTAAAAGTCGCATGAAAACTGCCAACACTAGTGTTTATAGTAGTATTTTCTCCCAATCCAAGATTATTGCCCCAGCCGGTATGAGTCACAGACGGATCACTGAAAGTCAAAGGGGTAGAGGGCAGCGCAAAAGGTTTGCGTTGCTCCACAAAATGATTGGCCGGCAGTTCCGAGGTTAATGTTGCTCCTCCCGGCGGAGAAGCATAATAAGCGACAGTAGCTAATTCCGGCCAATCGGTAGACGTATTATCTACGACACAACGAACCGGAAGAGCCACGTCCAAAGCAGTTGCCTGTATTGCAGCATCCCTCCCTGAAACCACAGCGAAGCAGGTTGCCATCCGATACTGCCGGAAATGACAGAAGAACTCCAGTAGTGTCCGGAGACACCCGGTTGCTCGATAAAGGTTCCATCTTCTTTGCGTGAACCCGATGCCGGAAAGTAAAATCGATCCTTTATCAATCTCCCGTGAACAACTTCACCAGTACCGTCTGTCGCAAGTCCCCCTATCGGTAACCAAGATCCTTCAGTTCTATATATACTGTTCAAGACAGCTTCAAACGTTCTTTCACAGGCATCTTCCATTTCTTTCCCGGAGGAGCCCATCCGCGCTGCGTAAGATAACGGCAGATATCACCAATACGATTACCCGGATTATGAATATGTGTCAATACATTCTCCAGATCTGCTCCGGGAGCTAAAGAGGCGGGATTAAACTTAGGAATGTTCGGAGACTGATTGGTTTTCCATACAGGATTCACTTCTGCTGCATCGAGCTGACGCACATCAGTTGCGCTGCTTCCTCCTTGCAGTGCAATTAAGGAACCATACAGAAAATACACTCCCTGTTTTTGGTTTCGGGCAGCAGGAACATACGACGGAACATCATCGAACGTCAATCTGCCTTGTGCCGCGTCCCAATAAATATTAGATGCGGCAGGGAGATCGTTATACACCCGATTCTCTATAACAACGACGGATTCTCCCGCAAGGCCCGACAATTTAGCACTTTGTGGGCCCGCAGCCTCCTCGACAAAGAAGTAAACAGGGACAGAAGGAGAAGTAACGGAAGAGATGACCTCGCTATCCCGGTCCGGAGATGCGGGAGATATTGCCAGTCCAGACTTAGACGTACTTTCAAGAATACGGATCTGGTTGAAATCTCCCAACAAGAGTCCTTGATAACCTGAAGCATAATTGCCGGAAACACCCATACCGGCAGCTTTCAGCTTTATTTCCCTACGCAATCCTCCAACCTGAACATCAAGGGTCGTTTCTCCCTGCGCCCCCTTGGCAAAATCCAACTTAATGGCAGTCGAGTCTGCGGAGATCGAAGTAGTTTTAAGAGTCACACCGGCTATCCCGGACGACATGCTTACCACTCCCGGAGTAACCGTACTTCCCGGACGGCTGTACGCATTGGTCCCTATCACACATACCGTAACATCCTTCTGTTCTTCATCCGTATAAAGCACATAAGAAGAATTCGTCAGCCCCAAATAATAAACACCATTACCTGTTATTTCATGCGAATCGTCTACCACCGTAACATTGCAAAGAATTCCGCTACTACCCGAAGGAGCAGCAATCGCCTCATCCATCGTAGAATAGCCTCCTCCTTCCACACGTACCAGATTTAGCGTATAAAGATAGTTTCTTTTAAATGCCAGCTTTTCTCCTTTACTGTTTTTCAGACTCGCGCGATAATAACGAACCGGTCCGTTATCAAACTTACCGGCAAGAATAACATCCGAACGGTCAGCCGGGCCACCTGCCGTTTCATATACATAAACAGGATAGTCTTCACTTCCCATACCTGCGGTTGTATGCCCGGCGAATCCTGTTGAAGAGGCTATAATCGGATTGTCCAACCGGGAAGTACTACCCGATTTATGACCATAATCGGTAAATTGAGCCGTAATAGGTAAAGTTTCATTCGCATTTCCATATTCAAAAGCAAGTGCTCCTTGTACCGGTACGTTAATAACAGATACTCCTGTCAAAATAAAACCATCGGAAGCATGTGCACCGGAAGCATCTACGTATAATTTAGATACGATCCGTTTTAGGCGAAAAGGGGTACCGACAGTTCCTACAGTAGTACCTGTAATAATCTGTGGCAATGGACAATAGGCCGACATCGGGATCTTCTTCCCTGTAAAAGGAACTGTCGCTTGCGGAATTGCTAATGCAGAGTTACCCCCCACAGGAGAATCCGACGGATCGCCATACAGAAGAAGATTGGTAACTGCATCGGATAAAGTTGTCGTAGTCGTAAGACTTCCTAACTTCGCCTGTATCAATTCATCGGCATTTGAAATCAACAGCAAAACCACTGAAGAATTGCAGGCACTTAATTGTGCATAAAGCTCTCCGACCGAGGTCATATCGGCTTGTACGGCTTCCAAGAAAGTCGCATCTTTATCATTCCCCAAAAAAACCAACACCCAGGGAGGTCCCATAATAGTTTCATCGGCCGCTGTCCCCGAACGTGTGGCAGGAGATTCATAATCACTCCCTTTATGAAGAGAAAGAAATACGTTCACTTTACCTTCAGGAGCCTCCGGAAGCAAGGGTGAACCTGTTACCGGAGAATCATCTGAACAGGATACCGGCAGAAAAGCCAATATCCCACACATAAGTATCCCAAGAAAGGATTTAATATTTTTATTCAAACACATTGTATCTTACTATTTTAAGTGACAGATTTTCCATTACTATTGGCGGATGCAACGAATGGCAGTTTCAGCAGTGCTAGCATACGGTCTTATAGCAATTCTCGAGCCTAACCTTATAAGCCCTCCCCATGCATATATACTTGGCAAATGTGGAATACTAATTTCAGCGGTGGGATATGTAATATCCTTTGTACCATACTTCGCATTATATGGAAAGAAAGTATTATTTAAAATAGAGTAAACTCTTCCTTGTGAACTATCTTGAAATGGATGTAATAGAGCAGCCAGTTCGTTGGCAGTAGGTAATCGCCATGTCCCATTGTCCGGCAATATTCCGGCGGCTAATTTTGCATTTATTTCATTTAGAGGAATACCTACTAAACGACATATATCACCCACCCCCCGTTTTAATCCACTTACACTATGTATCACACGTCCTCTATCATAATCTGCTACGGTGGGTGATGCTATACTCACTCCATTCACAGTAAATCCAGGTAAAGTAACAGAATTGCACCTCAATATATCCCAGAGAAATAAGGTTCCTGTTTCACCTTCAGATGCAAAAATGAGAGTTGCATCAATTGCACCAGAATTAGAAAGTTTCAGATTAGTTGATGCAAATGAACTCTCAGGTACATTTGCCCAACAGGGTTCTACTTTAATATCGCTGAAAACAGGCATTTCGTCCCCCCAATTATAACGAATACCATTCACCAAAAGTCCGACAGCTATCTTAACCGGTGAAGACATAACCGCTACCTGAACATTTGGTAAAGAATAACGTTCCCCTGGCTTCACGAAGTGAATATTATTGGGAAACGAAGGAAAAGCCGAATAAAAACAGCTCCGGGATATGGAGGGGTACAAACATACTCTATTTTACAAAATTTAGTCCATTCAGGTATAATCTCCACTTCAGTGCTTCCTACCCCATCAGCACCGGCCACATATGAATCACCAAAATCAAAATGCCGTCCATTTACAAGCCATCCGGAATGAAAATACTTTGTTACCACTTTATTCCCTTCACGTACTTCGTAATCATTGAATTTTGTAGACAGCGCTGGCAATACTATCGTTTCCCCCTCGTTCAACAATGCCGGTGGCGAAACAGTATACAAGTGACTTTCTTGATTCAGAGGATCGGTATTCGAATAAACAACACGATAAACTTTTGAATAATTATTCTCAGAATCAACAACGCAACGAATGACTCCAACCGCCGATGAAGTATTCCAATCTTGCACAGAAGTGCTTAGATATTCAAAGTAAAGTCCCCGGGCTGAAGCACTGATTGCAGCGGAAGCAGACCAATATCTCCCTCTAAGCCCATTATCATTAGCTGGAAGATAATAGCGGTTATTTGTACGAATTCCATTGCCAATAACAGTGCTACCCCCACTCGAACTGCCAGAAATATAACCCCAATTCGGAGTAGAAGCAGTAGTTTCCCGAACCCCATCTCCCAAAAGCTTCAGTTCATCTAAAGTAGGCATCCGCCACTTCTTATTTCCGGGTCCCCATTCTCTTTGCGTTATAAAGCGACAGATGTCACCTTTCAGATTTTTAGGATCATGTAATCCCTTCTGAAGAATCAGATTCTCATCATCTCCCCCAACAACAGAAAATGCAGAGATCCAGACCGGAGCAGAAATATAACCCCATTTTCTATCACTCTTACGTGTGGCCAGAAAATTATATCCGGTGTTATACCCTTGTAAAGAACCCCAATAAAAAGACGCCCCCTGAAATTTCTCATGTTCCGCTCTGCATCCCGGTGCAGGAGTATCATCAAAGGTAAACTTCTCGAGAACCCTATCAAAATAGATATTAGAACCAGCAAACTCCACTCCTTCCACAGCGATTGTATGCGCAAATCCTCCTGCCATCAATAGCAAAGTATCCGCAAGAGAAACTTTGTTCCGTTTTATGGTAAGAGTTCCCATGCCTGTTCCTGTATCCTGGTCATAGCTGTAATTGATCTTAGTCCGTGTCATATCAAATTTAGAACTCACAGGATCACCTGTAGAATTATAAGTATATAGTACAGGAGATAGGCTGACAGATACAGGAGGCAAGTTTTTGGTTGTAAACGTAACAACACTCTCAGAAGCATACGAATAACCGACATTGACCCGTGAGAAAACGATCTTTGCTCCGGGAATCGTATCATAAGCAGCCGTATTCTGCCATGGTTCTACACTTACATTTACATCGACATTCAGCGGATTCACGGTCAGCATATATCGATAGTAAGTGTTACGCCCAAGTGAGTAGTCAGCCGGAATATCCGTACTCTTTCCCAATAATATTTGCCATGTTTCTGACGCTCCATTACGTTCAGCCTCTATTTCCATAAAAGAAGCACGCCCCTTCCCTGCCGTATTATCCCAAATGTACTCCGGCAAGATAAAGCTATTCTTTCCCTGTACAACAGATGTATACGGATATCCTGAGGGAACATCTTTCTCTCCGGCGATAGAAACAGGTGTAGAAAACGAACGCGTATCAGTAACCGTAAGCCCGCCGGAAAGCGGATAAGCAGAGGGGGAAAGAAAAGAGAACGAAGGTAACTGTTTAACAGTGACCTGCCTGATCTTTATATCTTCATCCGTATTTTTTCGTATCTCCAGACTCGCCTTTGAAGCAATGCGCTCCAACTCAACCGAGAACGCTGAATTCCAGGTTAATCCTTCATCCACACTGACTTCCCCTGTGACCGGAGTTGAAGAGGCTGCATTTCTTATCCGGATATCCAGATGCTTGCATACCACAAACTCTGCCGTATCTACAGGTAGAGTAACCGGTACACTTTTAATTTCTGATAAAGATGGCTCTCCGGTTAATGCGGAATTCATGCCCGTCGTTTCATTACCGATCACAAACAAATCGTAATCACCCGGACGAAGATAGAGTTTAAACACTCCCCTGTATGCTCTAAACCGGATGATGAAGGATCACTTAAATCGGCACGGCGATTCATTTCCACCTTTCCACTGTTTTTCGCCACAGCAATTACACGCAAGCGCTTCAGAGTCACTCCGGATTCACTTCCTCCTAAAGTGACATTACGAGTCATAAGTTCTACTTCTACCGGATTGTCTCCCGAAGTATATCTTCCTATTTTATCTTCCAGTTCACAAGAGATAAAAGACAGTAGCAAAAAGAATATATATATTCCTTTTACACATCTCATATACTTTTTCTTTAATAAGCTCATTTTATGCAATCAATTTAGATTCAGTTCATTAATAGTATACTCCGCCCTCTACTTTTAAAACTTTATACACTCTCAAAGAAGGTGTTTTGTGCCGGCCTACGCCTACCTTGTCCTGACAAAGTAGCTTCATCCCGACGACAAAACAACCTTCCAACACGAGAGAGGCACGAATTCACTCTAAAAAACAAATTCTATTTACCCATAAAAACATCCGTAGCCACTCCGTTTGAATTCTCACTTTCCTTGTCAGACCTCCGGAGTAGTACTGACAGTTTCCCAGCCATTTACCCGCAAAGAGATAATGACTCCGTCTTTAGAAAGCACCAATTCAATCAGATAGGTATCCTCTCTATCCAAATCCTCCTGAGTATGGTATGCGGGAGAGGACATAATAGCATTGATTAAATCTTTTGTAAATCCCGGAATAACATCTGTTCCATCGGGATTCAGCAATTTAAGGAACAGATGCCCGTCAGTATACAGGCGCAATACATCAAACTGGAAAACACGGGTATCATCCGCTTGAGATGCGCTATAATAAGGAACATATATAATCGTACCGGCATCGGCCGGCGTAACATTTTCTGAGTTAAAGCGTCCGTTATCAGAGGTGATACGGGCTGATGAACCATCAGCGATTCCCTTCACACGGACTTCTATCTTATTCGTGTTTTTCATTAAGTCTACTACACCTGTCCCACCGTTATCAGCTGTGATCTCCACGGAGTCCAGACGCCCAAAGAACAACTCACCAAATGAGTATTCTAAATTTTCTTTCTGCTCAAAATACGCTTTTACACGAAAATCCGAAAGAGTGGTAATCCCCGGAGAGACAGCCGGGCTAAACTGTTGAGGAATACCTGTCTTAAAAATGCCAATCTCGTAATCACCAACCTTACCTCCCAAGCATAAAAAGGTCCATTTCCCCTCAGGAAGGTCAATAGGCATCCGGTAGCCATTCTTCAAATGTGCTCCTTTGTCCCGAAACATTTTGCGATAAATGCCGAGGGAGTCGAACGCATACACATCTATATGGTGGACAGCTTCTCCAAAACGATCGCCTTCACCCGTATGCAAAAGATAACGTGGCTGTAACATAAACATCCGTGAACATTTACTCAAGTCCTCGTAAACACAACTGCTAAATAAGGCTGTATAGAGAGCCAGTCCTAAAATGAGTGAAATAAGCAGAAAAAAACGAAGTGCTGTTTTTCTTCCCGACAAATATCATATATCAACTAATATAAAATAAGAAACATTCAAATTGTATCCGGTACGGGGTATTTCCCGCACCGGAAAAAAGACAGAGTAAAGTTAAACTTCAGGCTTAACCTGAACTACAGTCCACTGACCTATGTTTACAGTAAGATCTACAGAAACAGTTTCCGGATCGGGGTCCGGAGTTACAGGAGGAACCGGAACATCCATAATATCCTTGATATCGGCAAGGTTAATAAAGTATACCTTACCGGCTTCAAAGTCTGTAATATAGTTAGTAGCTGTATTATCCTTTAAAGCAACCACATTAAGCCAGCCGGTTTCCGGACCTGAGCCACCAACTTTCTTATCAAACTCAACTTCCATGATAACATGGATCGATTTCTTCATAACATCTTCCTTTGTGGTAGGAGAAGAAAGATCTTGCTGAGGGAAGAAGTTATATCCATCGGCTTGTCCACCCGCAATCTGAGCCACTCCAGTTCCTACACCTGCTCCTAAATCAGTATTAAACATTTTCTCAAACTGACCGGATGGAGCATAATCCGTACCCCAGGCAGCCGACGCAATTCTGGTCAATGAAGAAGCACCTCTGGTAAGCTTAACATTATTAATGTAAATCCCCTTTATCTTTAAATCATTCAGATGCGTCCAGGGGCCGGCCAGACTACCCTTTACTTCCACACGCGCCATATCAGGGTTTATTGTCGGAGTGCAAGTTGCATTTCCACCACTTCCTGGATTTATCGCTGCTCCTCCAAACAAACGCACTTTACTTGATGTAGCTGATCCTTGACGAGTGTTTACATTATCAGTTTCAGCACTATTATCACCATTAGCCTCTACCTCAATCCACTGTGCCGCACCAGAAACTGTAATAGTGGACATTGAACCAGCTGTAATGTTTTCACTAATTGTATTGGTAATAGCACCACCTTGTGAAACACGTGCGATAATTTTTACAGGTCCATTAATAGTCACTTTATTCCCTGTAGTAGTCTCAGGATCAATAGCTCTACTCGAAGCTCCGCCGAACTCTGGCAGCTTCACAGTCAAAGCTACCGTCTTAGGAGTACTCTCCGTAATTTTCTCATCGTTGCTACATGCAGCGAACGTCATGGTTGCAGCCATTAAGGCCAGAATCGATTTTGTAATTCTCATTTTAATAAAAATTTAAATTCAACAATAAATAAAGAATCATTAAACTTCTTATAGTATTAAGGTATAAGTATAGTGTACTTTACTCTTCAGAAGCTATTCGCTCCAGCTCCTCCTTCAGGCCCATAAATCTGGGAAGAAGTGCTGCAATATCAGAGTCCATTTCTGTACGGTATACATATTTAGTATCTTTACGGCATGCCTCCAACAGAAGTTCTGCTGCCGCTTGGTAGTCTTCCAAGCGCACATTCACAATCGCTCGGAGATATTCAACCGCAGCTGTTTGAGGCAGTTGCTTTAACAAATCTTCCGACTTTGCATGATAGCCCAAACAAGTCAAGGCAACAGCTGTATTGTAGTCCGGATATTTCTCCAGGATACCCAAAGCTCTCTGATATTCACGATTGGACAGGGCCTCAAGTCCTTGGGCATACTCCTCACGCTCAGGAGTAAGATGGTTCACACTGTCACCCGCTATATCAAAACGACGCGCCAGAGTAGCATCAGCCAAGTCGGCAACAGACGCAATTACGAATGTCAATGTATCCGCCGGAGGAAGACTCCATACGCTATGGTCCGTAGCGAGCACGTTTCCCCGAAGAGTTATATGTAATTTCTTCATTCCCTCACGTACCGGGATGCGATACATATACAGATAGGAGAAGTCTTCCGAAGGATCAGCTGTTTGATTGACCATTGCACTGTCAGCATAAGGGAAGCGGATAATACGGTCACGAATCAAATCCTGATGATCCCGGTTATATTCATTCTCTGCAATCGCTTTTCGGAAGTAGCGATGGGAAGCGATCTCAATAGAATCCCGGCGAGTGAAACTGTAGTTACGAATATCCTCAAGACGCCCACCGGACAGATAAAGTTCCTGAAAGCGGGAAGGAACATCTTTAACTGTCATTGCACGAGGCAAACGGTAAGCCGGCCAAAAATCCGTACGGCGATCGTATTTTTTCTGGTACGAAGCACGTATACCAACCGTATCATAACCGGCGATGAATTTTTCCACGCTGCGTTCCAAGACATTACGCTGCATACGTTGCTTCAAAGTATTACGGTTTCCCTCTGCTTTCGTACTGATCCATCCATGACGCTTATCCATAAGTGCCTTCCACCTCAGATAAGCCAGACGTCTACGTCGCTCTGCTTCATAGACCTTCCAGAAAAGTCTCTGCCGTGCAAAAATATCTTTGCGGATACCTTCACGATCCACAAAAGCACTGTCATATTTACTCTCCGGTATAATACCCCTTAGGAAATCATCGTATGCTTTATACTGGCTTTCCTGTGTACGGATAAATTCTTTTCCCCGCAGAATAACAGGAGACAGCAAAACAGAAGAGTCTTTTTCTATCAGTTCCGGGTACATTGTCAACTTCCAGCAACTGTCCAATAGGACTTTAGGAGCTTTTACATAAAACATCAGGGTGACCTCGCCATTACGTTCCAAGATTCGCTCTATACTTTTACGCTGAGCAACAATATCAATGCGATCCATATCAATTGATTTCCAGATATCTTCTTCAAGAGAATCAACCGAAGAAACGGGATTGTCAACAACCACACTATCCCGGAAACCGACAGTTTCGGAGACTGTAAAAACGCTATCCGCAGAAGAAGTATTCGGCAGCTCGACAGTAGCTCCGCCAGCCTGCATAAACAAACGCATAGTCAAAGGAGATTTTGAACCGCATGAATATACCAGCACACAGAGACAGAGCATCCCTAACATTTTATAGATACGATACCCTATCGATATAGTGACGAACTTTTTTTGATGTATCATCTTACAACAGAATAAGAAATGAGATTAATAGAATTAGAATAAATAGACTATATTCACTGCCAACTTGGTCGGAATCAGACGTGCTCCCTTAAAAAGTAGCCACTTTCTGCCCGCATGCCTTACAAACATATTTATCATAATGGGTCCACAAGACCCCAAGACCTGCCTCAAACTCTAAATTCCAATGAGGAGAAAGAGGACGATTGTACCCCAAAGAAAGTCCGCCTCCAAAACCGTAGCCTTCGTAACGATATTTATCGCCAAAAACTCCACCGACATTATACATGGTGCTCACTCCGTGAATTCCAAGGAAATAAGAACGCCCATAAGATTCACGGATCCAATAACGCACTCCGGGAGAAGCAGACAAATTGCGAAGCCTCGCATCTCCAAAAGAGAAGGGATTATATTGAAGAGGAAAGTGGAAGGTCCAACGATGGGAAAACTTCAGCCCGAACTCAAGATTCATATTGGTAGTACCCCAACCCAAAACATTAGTTTGCAAAGAATAAACCTGCCCACGAGCTATTTCGACCCCTAAAAACGTAGAAGAAACAACCAACAGAAAGAGAAACACAGATCGCTTAAACGCCATAACTATTATTCAACTTGTTTTGCTTAAAAAAAACATTAAACTTATCGGATACATAAAATCCGCAATATCTTATACTCCTCCACCGAACCACATCAAGATTCAATTGTTACGGTTACAAAAACCATAGAACATCTATTTTAATCTTCTTACACAGATCAAGTTCATCTATCTCAATAGGATAGATAGTGATAGAAAGTACTCCTGATTATCAGCGTTATATACATAATATTGTTTCAGCAAATGTTTTTCTATGCGATAGGCACATGTCGATTTTAAATAGATCGCTGTATAATAATATATTATATCAAAATCCGGCGAAACATATTATGAAACATTTTAATAAAAACATAAATATATCAAGCTATAATTTACAAAACTAAAAATGAAACTACATTACAAAAAAGAGCACATCTCATGCACCAATTATAAAAGTGAATCGTATGAGGGATTCGGGATTG
>VOFI01000100.1_pt1 | contig 20001 bp, 27 predicted proteins | sample 5384131 | NCBI WGS metagenome assembly VOFI01 (sample SAMN12384728, study PRJNA508395) | human gut metagenome | isolation source: healthy gut H | host: Homo sapiens
ACGGCGTGTTTGCCGCCATGGTGGTTGCCTCCATTCTGATGATCCTTGTCCAGATGTTTGGCCTGCGGCTGTTTGCAAAGGTTTTAAAGGTGCCCAAATACTATTTGATGCCCATTATCATCGTGTTGTGCGTAGTCGGTGCCTTCGCACTCAATAACCGGCTGTTCGACTGCTGGTCCATCATTTTCTTCGGTCTGGTAGGCTATGCCATGAGCAAATTCGACATTCCTCTGGCACCTATGATTATGAGCTTTGTGCTGGGAGAGACCATTGAGACCAACCTGCGCCGGGCGCTGATGTATTCTAACGGTGACATCTCTACATTTGTGACATCCCCCATTTCCTGTGTGTTCCTGGTGGCGGCTGCCATCTCCATCGTTCTGACGATTCGCAAGCAGCTAAATGACCGTAAAAAGGCAACTGCCTGAGGAATCCAACCGTGCACCACAGCAGACGCTGTTAAACATGACAAGAAAGGAAGATTCAACATGAAAACCTGGAAGAAATTGTTCTCTCTGTTTTGTGCAACCGTAATGATGTGCAGCCTGCTGGCTGGCTGCGGCAACAGCCCGGATACCCCGGCCGATGACGCCTCTTCGGAGGATGGCGGCACTGACTGGCCCACCAAATCCATCAACATGATCGTTCCCATGGGCGCCGGGGGCGACACTGACTTTAATGCCCGCACATATGCAAAATATCTGGAGGATGTGTTGGGTGAGACCGTAGTCGTCACTAATATCACCGGCAATGGCGGAGCGCTGGGTTCCGAGGAAGTCAAGAACGCCTCTCCCGACGGTTATACCTGCCTGTTTTATCACACCTGCCTGAATATCAACCAGGCCACCGGCATTGCCGACTACGGTTCCGAGGCATTTGAGACCGTGGCTGTGGTGGGAAAGAGTTCCGGCGAGGCCGTGGTCGTGCGGGCTGACGCCCCTTATGACACCATGGAGGAGCTGATTGCATATTCCCAGGCCAATCCCCAGACCGTGAAAATCGCCGCCAACACTGGAGCCACCTCTCACTGGGCATCCGTCGTACTGAATGTGGAGGAAGATGCGCAGCTGAATATCGTCAATGCCTCATCCTCTGCAGAACGTGTTGCGAATCTTCTGGGCGGCCAGTTGGATGTTATTATCAATCCCATCGGAACCGTTCAGGATTATGTGACCTCCGGTGATTTTAAGTATCTGGCAGTCACGACCTCCGAGCGGCTGGACTACCTGCCCGACGTGCCCACCTGTCTGGAACAGGGTGTGAATCTCTCCTACGATCTGATGTACTATGTCATGTTCCCCAAGGGGACCGATCCTGCCATCTGCCAGAAATTTGCCCAAGCGTTCAAAGAAATCTCTGAGATGCCGGAGTATGCCGAGGAGATCAAGACCGCCTACAACCAGACTCCCTATTTCCTCGACACCGAGGAGTCTATTGCCTACATTCAGGAAGAGAACGAGAAGATGATGGCCTATGCCGACTACTTCAAGTAATCTCCATTGACCAGCGTCCTCACAGCGGCAGGTCTGGCTGGTGACCGGCCGGACCTGCCGTCTTTTTGCCCTCATGTATTACTAAAGGAGGAATTTCCCATGTATAATGCGCACAAGATCACCGACAAAGTGGCCGCCGGCAAGCTGGCCATCGGGTCCCACGTGGGCTTTGACAGCCCCTTCGTCACCGAGATGATCGCCGGCTGCGGCTTCGACTTCATCTGGATCGACGGCGAACACAGCGCCATCGACCGCAAGGATATCCAGAACCATCTGATGGCCTGCCGGGCCGCCGGCGCCGCCGGCATCGTCCGGGTGCCCTGGAACGATCCCGTCATCATCAAGGCCATCCTGGACATGGGGGCGGACGGCATCGTGGTGCCCATGGTCTGTTCGCTGGAAGAGGCCAAGCAGGCCGCCGCCGCCACCCACTACCCCCCTGACGGCATCCGGGGCATGGGCACCCGCCGGGCAGTCAACTACGGCATCTGGGACAAGAATGCGTATGTGGCCGACACGGACAAATATATCCTCACCATTGTACAGATCGAGCACATTGACGTGGTAAAGGACCTGCCGGAGATTGCCAAACTCCCCGGCATCAGCGGCTTCGTGGTGGGACCCAACGACTTCACCATGAGCATGAACACCCCGGAGCGCACCTACACCGTTAACGACCCGGAGGTGCAGGAGCAATTTGACAAGATCGGCCAGGCCCTGGCCGGCACCGGCAAGCTCTTCGGCGTCTCCGGCGCCTGCAGCGAGAAGTTCGTCACCGACTGGATACGCCGTGGTGTCAACTATATGTGCATGAACTTTGACTTCAACTACATCGTCAGCGGCGCCAAGAACGTGATGCAGACCTCCCACGCCGTGCTGGACCAGCTGGGAAGGGCGTACTGAGATGGCGTTTCTGACACAGGAACAGCTGGACGCCCTGGCCCAGTTTGACACCCCCACCATCTGCAACGCCATCGAGGGCTTTGGTGTCCGGGGCCGGACCGAGGGCTTCACCCGGCCGGAGCTTCGGATGCGCGCCGCCATGAGCGACAAACCCATGGTGGGCTATGCCCGCACCGGCGTCATCTCCGCCCGGCAGCCGGCCACGCCGGCCCACAGCGCGGTGATGGAGGCGTATTACCGCCAGTATGAGGACTTCGACCTGCCTATGGTGGCAGCCATTCAAGACCTGGACCGGGTGCCGGTGGGCTCCTTTTGGGGCGACGTACAGGCCACGGTCCACCGGGCCCTGGGCTGCATCGGCGTCATCACCGACGGCGGCGTCCGGGACATCGAGGAAGTAAAGAGGGTCGGGTTCTACCTGTTCTCCAAGGAGGTGCTGATCTCCCACGCCTACATCCACATGGTAGAGGCCGGCACAGCGGTGGACATCTGCGGCATGACGGTCCGCCCCGGCGACCTGATCCATGCGGATGCCCACGGCGCCATCGTCATCCCCCAGGAGATCGCCGGGCAGCTGGCAGAGGCCTGCGTCCGGGCCATGGACGCCGAGGAAGCTTTGAAGGGGCCCTGTCAAGCCGCTATCGCCCGGGGTGAGAGGGTCACCGCTAAAGAGATCATGGCCTGGCGGGGCGAGATGCAGCGCCGCCGGGCGGCCATTGCGCCGAAGCAAGAACATCTGTAGAAAGAGGTCTTTCCCATGAAATACACAGTCGAATCCCTGCGGCAGTTCGGCATTCAGGTGGCGGAGAAGGCAGGTATGTCCCACCAGGACGCCGAGACGCTGCTGAAGAACCTGCTGTTCAGCGACATGCGGGGCGTCCGCTCCCACGGCATGACCCGCCTGAGCGGTTATGTGACCCGCATCGAGCGGGGGTGCACCTCCGCCACCGCCCAGCCCACCATCACCATGGACAGTGGTGCCGTGTTCTCTATGGACGGAAACAACGGCATGGGCTCCACCATCGGCACTGCCGCCATGCAGGCGTGCATCCGGCGAGCCAAGGAATACGGTGTCAGCTTTTGCACCGTAAATCATGCCTCTCACTACGGCTTCGGCGGCTTCTACGCCATGCAGGCCGCGGCAGAGGGCATGATCGGCTTCAACATCTGCAACTCCCCCGCCCTGGTGGCTCCCTTTGGCGGTGCCACCGCCATGTTGGGCACCAATCCCCTGACGGTGGCGGTGCCCTCCGGCAAGTACCCGGATCTGGTGCTGGACATGGCCACCAGTACCGTGGCCAAGGGCAAGATCGCTCTGGCCCTGAAGGAGGGCAAGTCCATTCCCGACAACTGGGCCCTGGCTCCGGACGGTAGCCCCACCACAGACCCCGCTGTAGCCAACAAGGGTGCCCTGACACCCCTGGGCGGCGCCAAAGGCTACGCCCTGGCCCTGATTATCGACGTGATCTGCTGCTGCCTCTGCGGCGGCAACAACAGCCGCCAAATCCCCCGGATGTTCGAGGATCCCAAGGAGCCCTCCGGTGTGGGGTACTTCATGGGCGCCATCGACATCGGCAGATTCGTGGATCTGGAAACCTTCAAAGCCCGGACCGACGCCATGTATGATGAGCTGAAGGCCGCCCCCACGGCACCGGGCTTCCGGGAGATCATGATCCCCGGGGAGATCGAGTTCCATCTGACCCGGCAGGCGGAGCGGGAGGGTATTGACATCAGCCCCGCCATTGAGCAGGACTTCGCGGATCTGGCCGCCAGGTACGGCGTCCCGCTGGAACTGCTGCAATCCTGCTGACTTTCCAGTGGGAATCGGCTGTCCCCCGGCCCCTGCGGGCCGGGGGACACACAGACAGGAGGAATGAAATGCACATCGTCATTTTGGACGGATACACGGAAAACCCCGGCGATCTCAGCTGGGGAGAATTGGAGAAGCTGGGAGACCTGACGGTTTACGACCGCACCAGCCTCACCGATGAGGAGGAGATCATCTCCCGGATCGGCGGTGCGGAGGTGGGCCTCACTAACAAGACCCCCATCTCCCGCCGAGTGATGGACGCCTGTCCCTCCATGCGCTTCATCGCCATGCTGGCCACCGGCTATAACGTGGTCGACATAGCCTGCGCAAAAGAGAAGGGCATCCCTGTCTCCAACGTGCCGGTCTACGGCACCCATTCCGTCAGCCAGTTTGCCATCGCCCTGCTGCTTGAAATCTGCCATCACATCGGTTATCATAATGATACGGTAAAGAGCGGGAAATGGGAACAGTGCCCGGACTGGTGCTACTGGGACTACCCCTGATCGAGCTGGCGGGAAAGACATACGGCCTGCTTGGCTGCGGGAACATCGGCATCCACACTGCCGCCATCGCATCGGCCCTGGGGATGCATGTCATCGCCTACGACATGCGCCAGCGGGACGAAGCTCTGCAGCTGGGGGTGGAGTACGTCTCCCTGGACGAACTGTTCGCCCGGTCCGACGTTCTGGGCCTCCAAATGCCCCTGTTCCCCTTCAACACCGGCATCATCAACCGGGAGAACATCGCCAAGATGAAGGACGGGGTCATCATCATCAATAACAGCCGGGGCCAGATGGTGGTGGAGCAGGACCTGGCGGACGCCCTGAAGTCCGGCAAGGTGGCGGCCGCCGGGCTGGATGTGGTGTCCACAGAGCCCATCCGGGGCGACAACCCCTGCTGACCGCCAAGAACTGCATCCTCACCCCCCCATATCTCCTGGGCCCCAGGGAGAGCCGCCAGCGCATCATGGACTGCATCGTGGACAACGTGCGGGCCTACCTTCAGGGCGCCCCCATCAACGTGGTCAACCCGTGACCGGACCGGGGCGGGCCTTCCGCCCGCCCCGCGCATCCAGAGAGGAGGAAACTCATGTCAAAGTGGATTCTCATGCCGGACTCCTTCAAGGGGACCATGTCCTCCCTGGAGATCTGCCGGCTGATGCGGGAGGCCCTTCTGCGCCACGTGCCGGATGCAGAGGTGGTTTCCATTCCCGTGGCGGATGGCGGCGAGGGAGCGTGGAGGCGTTTCTGGCCGCCATGGGCGGCCACCGGGTAGAGGTGCCCTGCACCGGTCCGGATTTTCGTAAGATCTCTGGTTTTACGGTCTGCTGGCCGATGGCTACACCGCCGTGATCGAGATGGCCGCCGCCGCAGGCCTGCCCCTGATGGAGGGGCATCTGTGCGCTGAGGGCGCCACTACCTACGGCGTGGGAGAGCTGATTCTGGCGGCGATCGGGACGGCGCCAGGCGCATCATTCTGGGCCTGGGCGGCAGTGCCACCAACGACGGCGGCGGCGGCTGTGCCGCCGCTCTGGGCGTCCGCTTTCTGGACGGCACCGGGGGGGGAGTACATCCCCCGTAGGCGGCACGCTGGACCGGCTGTGCCGGATCGACATGTCCCATCGCTCCCCCCTGCTGAACGGTGTGGAGATCGTGACCATGCGTGGACAACCCCCTCTGTGTCCCAATGGCGCCAGCGCCGTCTTCGGCCCCCAGAAGGGGGCCGACCCTGATATGGTGACCCGTCTGGACCGGAATCTGCGCCACCTGTCGGAGGTGATCCGCCAGGACCTGGGCCGGGAGATCGCAGACCTTCCCGGTGCTGGCGCCGCCGGCGGCATGGGAGCCGGTGTGATGGCCTTCCTGGGCAGTCGCCTGCAGATGGGGATCGAGACAGTCCTGGACACAGTGGGCTTCGATGCCCTGCTGCCTGGTGCCACCGCGGTCCTGACCGGCGAGGGCCGTATCGACTGTCAGAGCCTTCGGGGCAAGGTGGTCATCGGCATCGCCCACCGGGCCCACCGTATCCGGGCTGCCGGCCTCGGGGCACCCTGCCAGCGGCAGCGAGTCTCTCCTCTGCTTCCGGTTTTTGAAATTTTTCATTTTTTCGAAGAAACGCTTGACAAACGCTGCCGCCTTCTGGTATAGTAATTGATGCCCGTTCGGGTTAGACATTTGGCGGCATAGCTCAGTTGGCTAGAGCATGCGGTTCATACCCGCAGTGTCCCCGGTTCAAATCCAGGTGCCGCTACCAGATCCATGAAGCGCCTTGGCGCTTCATGGACTTCCAAATGGCCCGTTGGTCAAGTGGTTAAGACACGGCCCTTTCACGGCTGTAACATGGGTTCGAATCCCGTACGGGTCACCATCCCATAGGACGCCGTTGTGCACGGCGTCTTATGGGCAGAAAAAATCACATATCCGTATGGAGGCTTAGCTCAGCTGGTTAGAGCGCCTGCTTCACACGCAGGAGGTCACTGGTTCGAGTCCAGTAGTCTCCACCAGAAAATTCCTGATTTCTTGCGAAATCAGGAATTTTTTCTGTTTTTGTGGTTCCAAAAGTTTTCTTCAATTTTTGAGTTTTGGTTCCGACCAATACACTGACCAATACGTGTTATTCCCCCATATCAGGTGCATAGTTCCGCTTGTATCAGCATATATTGACCCAAATTATAAATCTTATATGAATTATTATATTGTGGTGCATCTTTTCGTGCAATTTATTTTTACCAATCACTAAAATTAGGGGGCAAAATTTGATTTTCATTTGAAATCAGTATAATATAAATATATCCATATCAACATTTAGCCCGCACAATATTAGGGAGTTGATTTAATGAAAATTAGAACTGGTAGCTTTAATATTGTTTTTCCGAATGTGCTCGACATGCGTGAAAATCTTTTAATTTGGAAAAAGTATTTTCAAATTTTATGTCACCTTTTAACTTGATGCCTATTCCCAATGAGGCTCCTCCTGAATTTCCAAGAATTACAGCTACTTCAAAGAATGGACACTCACAACTGATGGTATCTGGTAACAATGTGCAAGTTACCACTATGTTTGATTCTCATTTTGGAAAGATCTTACTTCGTGTTTCTCCTACATGGAAGATATGCGTGATAAGATTTTAGCAAGTCTTAGCCTTTTGGCCTTGAACACGAAAAAACGAGCTTACTTTTTATTATTCTGGGCTCAATATGCAAATTGAGTTTTCTGGGGATGATGGTATCGATGACCCCGTGTCTTTTATTGCTGGCCGCTTTTTAAGGGGAGCATTTCGCAAAGCATAAAAGACATTGCATTTCGAACGACTTTAACCGTTGATGATACTTATTTCATTAACGTAGAAATTAGTAATCATCGATTTCTTGAAGGGGCACAAATTGTTCCCGGTTCCTTGTACGGTATGAAAGAAACCTCCCATACCTTAACAGTTAATATTGATATTAATGATCGATTAGCATTTAATACAAAAAATGCCTACCTTTCAACGAAAGATACCCCGAAAAAGATTTTTGAACTTTCTAAAAAATTCATTACAGAATCTCTCCCTGTTTTGATTGAGAGAGGTGATATTGTTTATGTCTAATAATCTTTGTCAGACATTTTCTTCCGTTGCAATTTCTGCTGGCATTATTATGGCCACATTTACTGCACTTCCCCTTCCTAATGCATCAAGCTCATTTTTCCCAGCCACGATTTCTCAGGAATATACGTCTTCCACGAACTTCTATCAACAATTTTTTCCGGAAAGTCCACGTCAGCAAGCCCAAAGTTTTTTTGGAGAACTGCGAGATTTCACCGAAAAAGAACAGAGCTTGTATCATGCAATGATATCCAGAGCATCTAAGCCCCTTGGGATAAACATATTGAGCTTATACAAATAACTAACAACTTATCACTCCAGAGGTGGAATGTTGCAATGATTCCAGAGTTCATAGATTTTTGTAAAGAATTGTTCCCAAGTATTAGTCCATATACTCGCGATCAAGCCAAACGAGCTATGGAACAGTTTGAAAATCTGTATGGAAACCCAAAGCTTGTAGCTCATCCAAAGGATGCTGAATTATATCAAGGAGATATCTATACTGAGATTCCTTTCTTGTATACCAACGAAAACGGGGAACAAACATGTATTATGAGAAAGGCTCAACTTCTTACAAATACCTGTGATGCTGTTCGAGATGACAATCTTATCTTTGCAGCCATTCATCCTTGTGAAGAGTTTTCAAAAACCGCAAAGGATTTAATGTCGATAAAAGGCAATCACACCTTTCGCTTATTTTATATTCCAGATCCAGAAACTCAAGATTTATTAATTGATTTTAGCTTGCTTACAACCCTTTCAAGAAATACGTTTTTATCTCTTCTCCAGAAAGGTATTGTTCATAGAATTGCTGCATTGTCTCAGATTGGATACTATATGTTCATATGCAAGCTAACAGTTTTCTTTTATGCGGCCAGAAGACGTTCAAGTAAACAAAGATCGGGATACCTGGGGATAATTATGTATTTATAATAGCAAAAGAGTTCCTCCCGAGTAGCTTAAATTTGGCAGGTTCTCTTTTGCTATTATATTATTTGCCCAATCACATTCCCCATCGTATCCGCTGCCTCCCGCATCATCTCCGGCGTGGCATGGGTGTAGGTGCTGAGGGTGAAGCCTGCACTGTAATGCCCCAGGGTGCTGGACAGCGTCTTCACGTCCACGCCGTTCTTCAGGGATAAGGTCGCGAAGGTATGTCTGAGGTCATGGAAGCGAATGTGTTCGGCGCCGATAGCCTTCAAAATCTTATCGTGCGTGTGCCGGAAAGAATCTGGATCGAACATGGTTCCCGTCTTGGGCGACGGGAACATATACGGATTGCCGGGATGCTTCTTGTGCTCATCTACCATCAGAGCCACTGCCTGCTGCGAAACTGGTAAGATGCGGACGGAGTTTTGCGTTTTTGGCTGGCTCACCACCAGTTCTCCTTTGATGCGATTTACCTGCTTCGTGATGGAGATTGTCCTGTTCTCCACGTCCAGATCTGTCCAGAGGAGGGCCAGTAATTCACCCCGCCGCAGGCCCGTGGTCAATTCCAGATAGAACGCCGCCAGCAGACCGCGCTTGTCAGCTTCCATCAGATAGGGCTTGATCTTCTCTTCCGGCAGGACTTTCATCTCCCGCTTTTCCAGCTTCGGCAGCTTGCAGCCCTTTGCGGGGTTCACCAGAATCAACCGCTCCGCCACCGCCTGCTCCAGACAGTTGTTCAGCAAAGTGTGGATACCCCGCACCACCCGAACGCTTAACCCTTTGTCTTGCAGTTCAATATGCTTGTATCTTTGCACTCGTCCATTCTTTTTGCAGGTCGTTGTAGAACTTCTGGATCCGGATAGTGGTCAGCTTATCCAGTTTGATGTCACCCAGCTCGGGGATGATGTGGTTCTCGATGTAGTTCAGGTAATAGTCTTTCGTTTTCTCTCTAAGCCTTGGTTCAGCATATACCTCATACCACATCTTCATCCAGCTTTTTCACCGTATGGGTACCGCTTCGATTCATGTCCAGCCTCTGACTGTCCGCGATGGCTTTCTTCAGCTTTTCCTTAACTTCCGTTTGGGTCTTGCCCAGTACGTTCTTGATCTTCTGCTTTCCGGTCACCGGGTCATAGGCCGCTGTATAAAACCCTTCCCAGCGGCCGTCCTTGCGCTTTCGGATACTGCCTTCACCATTGGCCCGTTTCTTTGCCATACCAATCACCGCTCCCTTTCAATCATGTCCGTCAAGCACCCGTCATTGTTATCAAGGCTTTCCACGGCCAGCATCATTCCCGGGCGGAAGCCGAGGATGAACTTTTTCGATGGCAAGCGTACTGCTGATCTCGTCCTGTGCGTTCACCAGATTCAGAAGCAGATGCTTTTCTTCGTCTTTGAGCCGCGTCATCAGCTTTTTCCTCACACTTCTCCGCTTTCTCCATGACCCTCTGCAAATCAGAGCCTGGCTCTACCTGCCGGTCGCATGGGGTGATGTTGCCGTAATATAAATTTTCCAGTGTCTTTCGCATCTGTGTCGCCTCCTTTGCAGCAACACACAATACCATCCCCTGACCTTAATAGCCACCCCTAACCAGGCAGTGTTATCAGAATGTTATCAATTCAATGGCGGCACTTTGTTCCCCAAGCGCCGCCATTTTGATCAGCTTACTCCGGTGTTCCGCTTCACCCACTCCTGAAGTTCGTCCTTGGGGATCACGATGCGAGAACCGATCTTCAGTGCAGGGAATCCCTCTGTACGAACCAACTCATATGCTCCGGCGCGGGGAGATGCCCAGCGCCGCCGCCATCTCCGGAACAGAGAGCATCAGCGGAAGTTCCTCGTAGGATCTAAACTGAACTTTTTTTTCATGTATCCCTTTCTACCTTCCATACGGAAGGATTTTCGTTTGTTATCATTCATCTTGTTGATTTACTCCCCCATTTGATGCAGGGAGGGCACCGCAAGAGCTGCTGTCAACCCATGGTCATACCGCCCATGCCGAAGCCATGGTACTGCCGGTATTCTTCCTCCTGGTCGTCATCAACCATGACAGCTACGCCGTGCTCGATCTTTCTGCCCATTGCCAGCATCCGTTCGATCTCGCCCTCGCTGTGGTGAACAGTTTCCAGGTGGAAGCGGTCGTTGTCGCCGGCGGCCAGTGCCTCAAAGATGGAGGCGAGGCCGCACACTGCGTCATCCAGTGTCGGTTCCGGCTCTCCATATCCACACCACTCCCGGCGGTTCTCCAGATACTCTCGTCCCCCCATGGCGAAATACAGTTCCATGTTTTCCCGCAGCAGCGTCTGGTCGAATAGTTTGCTGTCCCGGCAGCGGATGTTGTCCGGCGTGGTGTAGGTGATGTACTTCTGCTCCGGCTCCCACTTGACGCCGTAGCCCCACGCCTCCATACAGGCAATGAAATCCTCGCGGTCATAGGACTGCTCCATGGCAGCCTTGATTGCCTTTCGCAGTCGCTTCTTCCATGCGGGGATACGGAACGGATCCGCCTTTGTCTCCGTGATAGACAGTCCATATTGCAGACAGAGCTGGTTAGAGTATTCCTTTGCCATTCGCATTTCATGGGCGCTCTGGTGATACTTCCGGCCTGTCTCATAGTCCACGGAGTTCATGATGATGTGGTTGTGAATGTGGTCGGTATTCATGTGCGTAGCCACCACGCACTGATAGCCCTTGAAGTACTCCGCGAACTTGATACCGATCTCGTGAGCGGTATCGAAGTCCAGCGGATCGTCCGGAGCAAACGCCTGGACGATGTGGTAGTAGCCCCGGCCGTCTGTTTTACGGAACTGCTTTTTCACAGTTTCAAATTCCTCCAGCGCTGTCCGGGCCACGCAGTTGACGCCGCTGATGAGAGAATCCGTGGTTTTCTCTCGGCTGGTGACATAGTCCAGAATATCCTTCAGGCCACGCGAGACAGCAACGAATTTAACGTTTGCCATGTCCTTTCGTACACCTCCATGAACGGTTCCATGTCCACCAGCCCGACGCGGCCCTGCCGCGCCATGACTGTAAGCTGATTCAAATTGTTCCCCTGCCGCCGCAGCTCCCGGATGAGATCATCCAGCCCCTCGACAACGGTGACGTCCTGGTCCATCGCGGCCGCGCGGACGAACTCGCTGATGGTCATATGCGCTTTCTCCGCGTTTTTCGAGATATGGACCTTTTCCCAGCCCGCCACCCGGAAACGGATAAAATGATCTTTTGACATTTCTGCTCTCCTTCCTAAAATCAGTTCCGCTCAGCCAGGAATAGGGGTGCGGGCTTAGCCCGCTCTGCCGAAGTGGGCGGACGGGGCAAACGGCCCCGTTCCGTACCACGAAGGCGAAACTTGTCATCCTCGAAACGAGGATTTTGGGCGCGCGGCCTGGTACGTCCCGCTTCTTGTCGGCCTTTCCGCACTGCGGCAAGATGTGATTGAGCTTTCTCCTGCTTCGACTTTCGTCTTCATGGACTCCTCCGTAACTGGCCCAAATCTGCCCTCTCAGCCTTGGCCGGTATCTTTTCCCGCTGCTCCCAGAAAAATCGCACACAGCGGCCCACAGGGGCAAACAGAGCGGGAGGTGCGTACCTTGTCCAGTTTTCACTTTCGGGAGCGATAACCTGGCGGCAGGACTTTTTCTTGTTACTCTTCGTCTTGTTCATACACTTCCTCACCATCTGTTGAGGGTGCTTTCCCTCATGCACTGTGGCCTGCGGCGGGAAGCTCAGGCAGCGGCAGGATGTAGTAGTGGTTATTCCCCTGGAGCCACTTGCCGCTTTTCACACACCGCGAGGTCTTGACTTGCTGATGAACCCACGGTCAACCAACAGACTGACCGCGTCCCTTGCGGCGTTTTCAGAGCAGCCGCAGTGCAGAGCGATGGTCTTCATGCTGGGCCAGCATACATCCTTCTGCCCAGCACAGCAGACCAGATAACTGTACACAGCCAAGGGGATCGGCTTCAGGTCATAGCAGAAAATAGCGTTGCTCATTTGATAAAATCGTTCACCGAGAATTGGCATGCAGAACCTCCTGTTTGATATTTGGATTCAGAGAAAAAATTTCTTGCGTTCCGAGAGCCTCCCTGTTAGACTGTTCGCAGATGGAGTCTGCGTTTTTCGGAACGCGGCGCGCCGCCGGACTGTTGCAGCAGTCTCGGCGGCTTTCCTTTGGATAGGGACACTGAGATTTTTGCTGGTCTGAGTACGAAATACTTTCACCATTCATAAAAATTTCGTCAGCCACACGCCATACACCTTCCTGCCCTGTGATCTTTTCTGACCTTCACGGCGTTTTCTTCCCCGTTGGTACGCTCTCGTCGCCGCAAACTTTGTATCACTCGTTTCCGGAGGAATCCGAAAACTCGTTCACGCCGTTGCGGCTCCTCTTTCCCACAAAGTCTTCGACTTTGCGGGAGCCCTGATGATGTAGTCCTGGCGATACTTCTCCCGGTGAGTATGAACTTTGGCGGTGGGTATTCAGTTGTCGAGGTACAATGGGCGACCAAAGATTTTTCTTGACTTCTTTCCCCTTATGATTTAGACTTATTTCAAATGTTTCTTTTGATTGGTCGATCACGTTCTGAGTCTAACATGGTACAGGCGCCATTGTCAAGACTTATTTTAGTTTATTTTATATATTGGTCTAATTCGAGGTGTGCGTATGCTCCAATATACATTCAAAACCTATATTTTCGGCGGAGTGGAACACTATGTCTATGGGGAAGCGTATGCGGATGATACCGTCATTTCTTCTCAGGCAGTTACTTTTCCGGACAGCCTGCTGTCCCTGGCGTACATGGATATTGACACTGTGGAGCCCATTATCCAGAAACTCAATGATGCGCTTTGGCAGTTGACACTCACACAAGAGCAGCAGTATCAGCAAATCGCATGTACGTTGTTAGATGAACTCGCGCCATATCATATCTACTTTCAGCAGTTCCGGCTGGATTGGAAGTATCGGATCTCACGCGCAATGATCTTTGGACAATTCACAGAGGATATTTTACCGAGGAAATATCTGTATGAGCTGCCGGAGACTCTGCGGCGCATGCAGACCCAGATCATGGAGTTGTTCAAAAACGTTTTAGATATAGACAGCGGCACAGAAACCGTTTCGCAGAGAATGGCCGCGTATTATAAAACCGCCGGAGATCACGCGTTCCACTTTCATCCACAGCCTGTCGGCTTTGAGTTGATCAACGACGAGGTCTTCACGGAAGTTTTGGAGCCGAACTCCATTTATGATCTGATCGACTATCATCTCCGGGAGTGCGTCAAGCGGGAGGTGAAGATGCGGGTGTGCAAAAACTGCGGACGTTACTTTTCAATTACAGGCCGCGCCAACACGGGATACTGCAATCGTCCATTTGACAGCCGAGGTCGCACCTGCAAGGAGGTGGGCGCTATCGCCCAGTGGACTCTCAGCAAGAAAGATGATGATGTATTCAAGGATTACCGCCGGGAGTATAAGAAGCGGTTTGCCAGAATGAAGGCCGGAACTCTTCCCTCGCAGGAGTTCTATGCCTGGAGCAAGAAAGCCAGAGAGAAAAAAGCTGCTTGCGAGGCGGGGGAAATCACAGTGGATAAATTCAAAGCATGGCTTGAGATGACATGAAGAAAGAGGCAGCGCAGCCCGAAAAGCATCGGACTGCGCTGTTTTTTAACGAAAATATTTTTTGTTTGATTTGCGATTTTACCAGTGCCAGCATAACTGGCACCTCGGTCAGTACGCCTACCGTAGTCGCAAGCGCCGCAGGGCTTGAGGGCAACAGCCACCGCTACGGCCAGTTCAAAGAAGTTGGACGCGCCAATCATACCTGCTGGAGCGGAAATATCGTGGGGCAGATTCAGCAGCTTGCAGGCTCCATAAGCGATAAAGAAAATCAGGAACGTCTGCAAAATCAACGGAAGTGCAATCAGCACAATGTGCAGGGGATTTTCCAGAATCACTTCGCTTTGTCCCATGAAAATCAGAATCAGTGTGAGCAGCAAACCCACTGTAGTAGCGGAGTCAAATTTATGGATGAACACATTTTCAAAATACTCTGTTCCCCTGCTGCGGATCACAAAGATGCGGGTCAAAATACCGCCTGCCAGTGGAATGACCACAAACAGCACCACGCTTAAAATCAGGGTATCAAAGGGAATACTGACATTGGATACTCCCAGCAGGAATTTCACGATGGGAACAAAGGCCACAAGGATGATAAGATCATTGGTCGCCATTTGGACGACAGTATAAGCGGGATTTCCTTTGGTCAGCGTACTCCATACAAACACCATCGCCGTACAGGGTGCGGCTCCCAGCAACACCGCCCCAGCCAGATATTCCGTTGCCAGTTCCGGCGTGATGAAATTCTTAAACACCGTGAAAAAGAACAGGTTGGCGATCCCATACATCGTAAAAGGTTTAATGAGCCAGTTGACGATCCAGGTCACGAACAGTCCTTTCGGCCTGTTCCCCACGTTTCGGATGCTCTGAAAATCTACTTTCAGCATCATGGGATAAATCATCACCCAAATCAGAATGTCCATCGGTATAGAAATACGGGCATATTCAAAACGAGCCAGCAGTTCGGGAAGCCCGGAGCAAAATGGCCTAACAGGACGCCTGCCACCATGCAAAAAAAAACACCCAGATCGTCAGGTATTTCTGGAAAAAGCTGATGCCGGAGTTTCTTTCCTGTTTCATACGCATATTCCCCTTTTCAAATCGAAAAATATTGATGTATTGTTGGTGAAAAAGCCGGCCTGGTGCGAACCACGGCCAGCTTCTCCCTATTCAGCGCAGCTTTTCTTTGAGGGCAAACACCTTTTCCTCAATGCGCCGTATCGTTTCTGTGAACACTTGATCCGGCTGCCCGGTCGGGTCGTCAAGCCCCCAGTCCTCCCGCCATTTGCAGGGCAGAGAGGGGCATTGCACATTGCAGCCCATGGTCACCACTACATCCACCGGCGGCAGATCGGACAGCAGCTTGCTGCACTGGCCCTCAGCTTCCATATCAATGTGGTACAGTTCCTTCATGAGCCGAACGGCATCCTGATTGATACGGTCTTTCAACTCCGTTCCAGCAGAATAGCTTTCAAACACATCTGCCGCCAGATACCGTCCCCAAGGCCTCCGCGATCTGGCTGCGGCAGGAATTGTGAACGCAGATAAAGGCAACCTTTTGCATATCAGCATCCCAGCTTGTGGAGCAGCTTCTCTACATCGGCGGCCTTGAGGACCTTACCCATAGAAACAACCTTTTCATTCACCACGATAGCAGGCATACTCATAACGCCGTATCCCATGACCTTTTCCATGTCGGTGATATACTCTACCTCTACGGGCAACCCCAGTGCCTTGACAGCGGCCTTGGCGTTCTTGTATTGCTCATGGCAGGATTTGCAGCCTGCGCCCAGGACTTTGATGCTGGCAATGCCGCTGCCACTCTCACAGCAGTAGGCAGATTCTCCCGCCTGGTCAGTGGAGCCACAGCAGCAGCCGGAAGTTTCCTCTGCCGGAGCATCGGAACCGCCGCAGCAGCAAGTGGGGGCCTGCTTTTTTCCTCTTCTTTCTTTTTGCCAAATCCAAACAAACCCATGATAATTTCCTCCTAAATTGATTTTATTAAATTATTAAAATGCGATCCAGAACATATACAGGCCAATGAGCAGGATCACCATACCCATCAGCAGCTTTACGATCTTTGTAGCTCTGTTGTATGTTTCGCTGCTGTTGATTTTCTGAACAAACCCTACCGAAGTTCCGGCCACCATGACCAGCGTGCTATGCCCGACAGAATAAAGCAGCATCAGCAGAATCCCCCAAAGCAGGTTTTCTCCTCCTGCAACAATGGCAAGCAGGGCAATCAAAACCGGCGTTGAACAGGGGGAAGAAAAGATCCCGCCTAAAATACCCGCCAGAAATGCCCCGGCAAAGCCGCGCTTCTTGCTTTTGGAAAGCAGATTGGCCGATGGAATGAAGTTGAATAGCTCCCATGTCTGCAAGGCCATCAACACCATCAGCACGCCAAGCGCCATGTACCAGATTGGAGAGGATGTTCCCATCAGCTTACCGGCAGAGGTGGCGATGATCCCAAGCGTTACAAATGTGATTGCAGTTCCAGCAGAGAACACCGCAGAATAGGCAAAGGCTTTTTTTTGTATTCGTCTCACCTATACCGCCGACATAACCAATAATCAACGGAACGCTGGATAAAGAACATGGCGTTACTGAAGTCAGAATCCCCGCCAGCAGCGCAAGCAGCGGTGCCAGCCACATTTGTGTGCGAATGGTCTCAGCGATTTGGGTGAGCCAAGCATTTATCAAACTATTCCACCCCCATCTCTTTTTAGTATCATGCGCATCTGTTCCTCTGTCAAGCCTCCTTGATGAACCGTAAAACGTGTTCGCCTGTTTCCCTGTGACTATACATCAGAAACTCAATTTGGGAGGCCAGTTCTTCACTTGGGATGAAAGGCGTTCCGTCCGCATTGACGAGGACCTGGGTTGGAATGACCTGTATGGGAACGTTGTTTGCGGCATCGGGATAGGCCCACACATCGGCAAATTTGATAAAGGCTTTGCCCCTCATTTCTTCGTTCATGGTTTTCAACGCTGGAGCCATTTCTTTACACGGGATGCAGGAATCGGGCCATAGTCGATGATTGCAGGCAGGCCATGTTCCGAGAGAATGTCAAAATCTACGGCTTCAGTCAGTTCCAACGCAAACAGTGTTCCGTCAGCCTCTTTATCCTCCGGCTTGTTCTTCACCAGTCACATACCACCGATAATTGCTAAAATCAAAACCGGAACCAGTATTTTGACCAGCACTTGCTTTTTGTTCTCCACGGGTTTTATCCTCTGCAAGTGCAGTCACCTCCGCAGCACGAGGTGTTTTCAGTTCTTTTGGCCTTGCCCTCATAAAACCGTCTGAGATTTTCGGGGAGTTCATAAGCGCCGCAGGCACATGCCGGCTGTGCGCTCAGACTCTTGAGGATGGCATTTGCCAGCATCTCCTTTGTGGGGACTTCGTAGGTCTTGCCCTCATACTCAAACACCCGGCAATCTACATCCGCACCGGCGATCTCGCCGCAGCAGCCGCAGTTGGACTCCTTTACGGTCCCGAAAATATCCTGCCCGTTAACAAGAATGGTGGGTGAGGAAAGAAAATGATATTGCTGGGCAAGCTGCGGCGTTGCCATTTCGCGCTTTTGATAATCCACCGTGTAGCCCGCCAGTTCCAGAGCAGGGCGGAGGACGGCAATGACTTCATCTAAGACGGCGTCCGTTCCAATGCAGCGGTCACAGGTACTCAGGTCGAGATACAGATACTCAATGAGCAGCGGATGACCTTTGGCAGTCCCAGGCTCCGCATTGCAGCAGCAGGCAGGAGCAGCATTGGGTTGGTTCCCGGTGTCCCCAACATAAGCAATGGCTCCCGCAGGGCATTTTCTTTTGGCAGCCATGGCAGTGGTCGATACACCCATCGGGATTTACAACGACAGGAACAGGGGCTTTCTGCTTATCATAAACACCGTGCGGGCAGAAATTGACGCAGGTGCCACACTCCATACAAGTCAGAATGTCGATAACAGGATACCAGTTTTTAGCCATTTCCTTTTCCCCTCCTTATACAAGCAAATATTGTATCGCGTTGAAGAAATAGCCGACAATGATGATACCGACTGTGCAGATCGCAACGAAGATACCCAACAGCTTCGGCTTCACCGCCTTTCGCAGCATGATCATAGAGGGCAGGGACAAAGTCGTGACACCCATCATAAAGGACAGTGCTACACCAAGTTGAGCACCCTTTGCCAACAGCGCCTCCGCAATAGGGATCGTGCCGAAGATGTCAGCATACATGGGCACGCCCGCCACGGTAGCGATGATCACGCCAAAGGGATTGCCTGTTCCAAGAATCTTCACGATAAATTCTTCAGGAATCCAGTTGTGGATGAAGGCACCGATGCCCACACCGATCAGCACATAGGGAGCGACTTTTTTAGCTGTGGATACCACCTGCTCCCAGGCGTACTGCATCCGATCCTTGAAATGCAGTTCCTCCTGCGGAACATCTATGGCATGGCCGGTTCGGATAAATTCCTCCACCTGTTCCTCCAAGTGCAGTTTCTCGATCAGAGTTCCGCCGGCCACGGCGATGACCAGCCCCAGCACCACATAGACAATGGCGACTTTCCAGCCGAAAATGCTCATCAGCAGCACCAGGCTGCCCAGACCCACCATCGGAGAGGAAATCAAAAAAAGAAGGTAACGCCCAGAGGCAGGCCCGCGCTGGTAAAGCCAATAAACAGCGGAATGGAGGAACAGGAGCAGAACGGCGTCACCGTTCCCAAAAGAGCCGCGATGCAGTTTGCGATGATGCCATGGAACCGGCCGAGAATTTTTTTCGTCCGCTCTGGCGGAAAATAGCTTTGGATGTAGGAGATGAGCAAAATCAAAACGCCCAGCAGGACCATGATTTTGATGACATCGTAGAAAAAGAATTGGAGACTTCCCCCCACCTTACCCGCAGGGTCCAGCCCACAGGCTTCCACCGCGCTGCCGATCAGGCGGTTCAGCCATTTCATACCCAGGACTTCATTTTGGAAGAAGTCCCATCCAGATTGTAATGCTTGCATCATTGTTTCCTCGCTTTTAGATTAAATCAAGAAAATTCGATTTGATTTGCCTGTAAAAAGCCACCTCTTCACCGGGATGGCTTTTTACTTCATTTGCAGCAGTTTTTACATCCGTCTCCGTTTCCCGTGACTGCTGTGATTTCTTTCAATAACTCGATTGCTTTTTCACTGCCCTGTTTACTGATTTGATAATGCGTCCATTTCCCCTCTTCCCGGCTTGTGACGATACCAGAATCGCACAGGATCTTCATATGATATGAAAGGGATGACTGGGGCATATCCATTTCATCGATCAGGACGCAGGCACACTTCTCACCGCTGTGCAGCAGCTCCAATATCCGTTGCCGCCGTTCATCACAAAGGGCCTTGAATACCTTTGCTCGTTCCTCATATGCCGTCGCCACGCACTCACCTCAAATCAATAATTCTTGATTTATTATATGCATCACATTCAAAAATGTCAATATGTTTCTTTTGACGTATTTGAATATCAAACAGGGCAGTCCATTCCACTATCGATCAACATTTCATGGCTCCCTCGTTTTTCTTTGTTATGATTCGTCTTGTTGATAGTTCCCCCACCATTTGGTGCAGCACCCTTTTTCACAGTTTTCGATAGTCGATCAGCAGCGTCCCTTTGCCG
>VOFI01000165.1_pt1 | contig 20001 bp, 27 predicted proteins | sample 5384131 | NCBI WGS metagenome assembly VOFI01 (sample SAMN12384728, study PRJNA508395) | human gut metagenome | isolation source: healthy gut H | host: Homo sapiens
AGAGTTTCTGTGGGCAAAGGGTTACTCAGATTTACACATCGAACAGATCCTGGAACATATGTGTTCTGGGAAAGCATTTTCTGATACGGAGTTGTCTGTTTACAAAAACTGTTTCTTGAATATTGCGTGCTTGGGGGCATGCCAGCAGTGATCAGACACTATATAGAAACGAATACATTTTCTGATACTTTGGAAATTCAGCATCAGATTCAATTAGATTATGAAGAAGATATCAGAAAATATGCAGAAGGGTTAGACCAAACGAAGATTGCCAGTGTATATCGAAGCGTTCCGGTACAGCTGGCAAAAGAGAATAAAAAATTCAGTTAAGTAAAATTGAGAAAAACGCAAGAAGCAGAGAGTATTCGGGCTGTATTGACTGGCTTAAGGATGCGGGAGTTGTTTCTGTCTGCTACTGTCTGGAATATCCGGAATTGCCGTTAAAAGGAAATTATGATGAATTGAAGTTTAAGCTGTACTATCCAGACACCGGCCTGCTAATTGCCTCTTTAGATGAAGAAGCGCAGGAAGATTTACGTGCAAATAAAAAAATATGGGTGTTTATAAAGGGGGCTTTATATGAAAATTTCGTTGCAGAGGCGTTTGTGAAACAAGGATTAAGATTATATTATTACAAAAAAAGAAAATGCTACCTTGGAAGAAGATTTTTTTGTAAGAACAAAGGATGAGTTGGTTCCGGTAGAAGTGAAGGCAAATAAAAATCGCTCAAAATCTTTAAGAAAACTGATTGATAATGAAAGTTACAGCGATATTAAGTGGGGAATAAAACTTGCAGACAGTAATATTGGAATAGAAGACGGGATTTATACATTTCCATATTTCTGCTCCTTTTTGATTAAAAAGATATCTGGCAAAAAAAGGTTAAAGTTAAACGGCTGCCGCATTGTTCAAAGTGTTTTGATAATGCGGCAGCTATTTATTAATTAAATTCTCTTCAGTTCATAGCTTCTTGTTCCAAGTCCAATCTTCTCACCATGATCCAGAGTTGCTTCCCACTCTACATTCGGATTGGAATCCATAAAGTGGTTGTGGTGGCAATGCCATTCCGGTTTCGCAAGGTTGTCACCAAGCTGGCTGTTGCGGATTGGCTCCGCAGCAAGACATGCATCTACGCAGGCCTGATCCAGAGCAACCGGGTCGAAGCTTGCAAACATTCCGATATCAGGAAGGATTGGTGCATCATTTTCGCCATGGCAGTCACAGTTCGGGCTGATGTCCTGAACCAGAGCGATATGGAAGCATGGGCGTCCATGACAGACTGCCTGTGCATACTCTGTCATCTTACGGCAGAGAAGCTCATTGGAATTGCTGTGCGGGTTGTGAATTGCATCAAAACTGCAGGCACCGATACAACGGCCGCAGCCCTTACATTTATCATAATCAATGACCGCTTTTTTCTCCGGATATGTAATAGCGTCACTTCCGCATTCCTTTGCACAGCGTTTGCAGCCGCGGCAAAGGTCTGTTTCGATAACTGGTTTACCACTATTGTGCTGAGCCATTTTTCCTGCACGGCTTCCGCAGCCCATACCAATATTTTTGATTGCGCCGCCGAAACCGGTGGCTTCATGTCCCTTGAAATGAGTAAGACTGATGAATACGTCAGCGTCCATTACAGCACGGCCGATTCTGGCAGTTGGACAATACTCTGCATTCGCTACAGGAACTTCTACATCATCTGTACCGCGAAGTCCGTCACCGATAATGATCTGGCAGCCTGTAGTGATGGTGTTAAAACCATTCAGATTCGCACAATCCATGTGCTCCAGGGCATTTTGCGGCTTCCCGGATAAAGGGTGTTACAGTCAGTAAGAAACGGCATTCCGCCAAGCTCCTTACAAAGATCGGCTACTACTTTTGCATAATTGGGGGCGCAGGAAAGCAAGATTTCCAAGTTCGCCGAAATGCATTTTGATGGCAACGAATTTACCATCCATATCAATGTTTTTGATTCCGGCTGCAATGCACAGTTTTTTTCAGCTTGTCCAGCTGGCTTGTGCCGACCTTGCAGCGGAAGTCGGTGAAATATACTGTTGATTTTTCCATAAAATTCCTCATTTCTGATTTTTATTTATCTTCATATTATTCTTGTGATTGCTTCAATGTCAAGCTATTTTTTGTACTATATCGTGTCCTCAAAATCGTTCCCGCAAATTGTAACTCACATCTTGCAGAAAGCCTTTTCAAACACGTTTTAAAAGAACTTCAGAACATCCTCCAACTCTCTGCGTCTCGGACGGCTGGGCTCATCATCGGCTTTTCCCACAGCAATAACGGAAACAATGGTTTCACTTTCCGGAATAGAAAGCATTTCACGAATTTTGTCCCCATCCCGAAGTCCCATGATCAGAGTGGAAAGACCAAGCTCTGTGGCTTTCAGAATCAGGTTTTCGTTTTGAAGACCAAGGTCGTAACAGCCCCAGCCATTTCCAATCTCATTATCCGGAGTGCCGTCTGTCTGGAAACCGGCGCGGTTATGTACGAAGGTGGTGACGATTAAAGCAGCATGCTCAGTTTTTACATCATTATTGGCGTAACACAGGCATTCCTTACGAAGCTTCTGACTCATGTCCTCTGATAAAACACAGTAATAACGACCTGTTTCCGTATTCTTCCATGATGGCGCTTCCAAAGCCGCCTGTACAAGCTGCTGGATCTGTTCTTTGGTAACATTTGTATGGGAACTGTACTTACGCACAGATCTTCTGCTCTCAATAAGTGTCTGAAATTCCATGAAAAAGCCCCCTTAAAGTATGTTTTGGCTGTATTTTAGCATAATTCATTGGATGTGAAAAGTTAAAATTTTTTTGTAACCTTTTCCCTCTTTATTTGTATAATTAGTGAAGGTACCCGACACAAGAAAATAACAGACCGCTGCTTTTCATACTGATCAGCAGCCAGAGGAGTTCTCATGAGACAACCAGTTCAACAGCTGATCCAGCTCTACCAGAACAATCTTTTTACCGCAGCGTTTAATATCTGTCAGAATCAGATGGATGCGGAGGATGCTGTTCAGGAGACGTTTGTTCAGTATTACACCAGCAGAAAAGAATTTGAAAATGAGCAGCACATCCGGGCATGGCTCCTTCGTGTGGTTATCAATAAGGCGAAAAATATAAACAGGACTTTCTGGAAGAAAAATAAATGCTCTCTGGAGGATTATATGGAAAACCTTTTTTTTCAGATTCCCAGTCAAGAAATCTGTTTGAAGAGGTAATGAAGCTTCCGGACAAGTACCGTATTGTGATTCACTTGTTTTATTACGAAGATTATCTCGTCAGGGAAATCGCCGAAATCCTGAAGCTTTCAGAAAGCAATGTAAAGGTTCGGCTTTCCAGGGGAAGAGCCTTGCTTAACGATTCTTTAAAGGAGGAATGGAAAATGACGAATGGTGAAAAATATAAAAAGCTTTTTCCGTATTGCAGACTTCAAAGGGCTCATTACAGGAGGTTGAAAATATGGCAAAATTACAGAAAAGAACAAAATGAAAACTGCAGTTGCAGTGATTGCAGGCTGTATTATCCTTGGAGGAACAGGTACTGCATATGCAGCGAATGTTGGAGGTATCCAGCGTACTGTGCAAATTTGGCTCCATGGCGATCAGACACAGGCGACCTTAGATGTTTCCAATGACGGTACTTATACCATGGAATACTATAATGAGGATGGCATACTTCAGCAGACCGGTGGCGGTGGAGTATCTATAGATGCTGACGGAACTCAACGTGCCCTTACAGCGGAAGAACTTATGGAAGAAATTAATTCCCCGGATGTAGAATATAAAGAGGATGGAAGTGTATGGGTTTATTTTCATAATCAGAGTATTGACATTACCGATAAATTTGATGATAATAATGTTTGTTTTGTAAAGGTGACAGATGGAAAAGAGACATTCTATTTAACGGTGAAATATAAGAATGGGTACACCTTTTCAAATGATAAATATATAGAACCGTAGAGCATTTTTCAAATACGTTCTAAAGCGTTTCGCAGGCGTGGAACAGCTGACTTTGACTTTCATATATGGTGCTGTCACCGACATGTCTGTTTGGATAAATGAATTAAGCAAGGATGGCGAGAGGCAAAGGTCTCTCGCTTGATTTACGTAAGGGGGATGAATATGATTTATGAATTAATAGAAACGGGCAGAGCCAGTGCTCTTTTGCAGGCTGGCAGGATAGTGTGGTCTGGTCAGCATTACAGGGGTGATGGGAAAATATATGTGGATTCTCTGGAAAAACTGGAGAGTGGCGCTGGTATGCTTTGGGATTTCTGCTTCCTGAGTGGAAAACCGGAATCAGAAGTTATTTCCGGAGCTTTGGCAAACAGTGCATCAGAGGAAGTGATTCTGGTTCCGCAAAATGATGACTGGGCCCAGATGATTGTGGAATGTTACGGGGAGAAGGCAGAGAAAGCGATCCGTTATGCAATCAAAAAGGAACCTGGGATCTTTGATCTGGAGAAGCTTTTTGAAGGTGACAGAGAAACTGCCAAAAGAGTATGAGATGAGACTGATCGATCAGGAGCTTTTTGAAATTTGCAGAGATACACAGTGGAGTAAGGATTTGACAGCAAACTACGAAAGCTATAGTCAATACAAAGAGTATGGACTTGGTGTTTGTATTTTAACGGGCGGGGAAGTAGTCGCCGGAATTTCCTCTTATTCTGGTTATGGCAGAAGAAGTGACGAGAATCTTGGATGTCATGGTGGAATTGAAATTGAGGTAGTAACCCGTGAGGACTACCGGAGAAAAGGTCTTGCATATATCGGAGCGGCGCGGCTGCTTCTGGAGTGTGACAAACGCGGGCTTTATCCAAACTGGGATGCAGCCAACAAAATGTCAGTAGGACTGGCAGAGAAACTGGGGTATCATTTCAGTCATGAGTATGTGGTTTATAAAGTGAAAAAGTAAGTTGCGGCGAACCTGGAAGTATGATAGAATATGAAAAGCTGAAGCGAAGTATTGTATAATTGTGATTTTTGTTATAAAAAAGCAAAGAAAACACTCATAATAGAAGAAAATTGTCAATTGATTGAAAAAGCAGCGGAAGCATTCAGCTGAAAGAATGGGATGTAAGGCCGCTTTTTAGTGGAAGTAGGAGAACTTATGACTGGATTTAAGAAGCTGGAAAATAGTTTAATAGATGTAATAAAGGAAGAACAGGCTAAGCTTGGCTTTAAGGAAGAGAAGATTCACTTATATTATCCGCTGTCTTCCCTGAATCATTTTTTTTTCTGTGCAGGACAGTGCAGAAGAAATGTTGGCTCGTCTGCAGAATCTGCCGGAAGAGCTGACTTCCAAGCTGGGAAATGTGGCGGTGTCTCATAAAGGGGACAGATTCTGTTTTTATATTCCGGAGCCTGGAAGCGTTTATGTGCATGAGAATATGAAAGAGAATGAATTTATCAAAGTGCTCATCGAACTGGTTCAGAAGCATGACTGCACAAAGGTGAAATTACTTGACCTGTTTACTTCTTACTGGGAAAAAACAGAAAGTCAGGAAATGGACAATGGAGAATTTGATTTCTATATCCGTTTCCTGGATAAGGCAGATGATACCTATTATTACTGCTTTAAGGATGAGGGATTCCATTTCATTTATCACAGATTTCTGCCAGAGGATTATGAGGATTTTGGATTTTGAACAAGCGTAAATCTTGACAAACAAGAAAACTTGTGCGTATATTGTTAAAAAGCTATTGGACAAAACATATTTTTTAACAGAGTTTAAGGGGGAAACGAAAATGGATTTGAAAAACTATTCAACAGGTGTCCAGCATATTGGAATTCCAACAAATGACATTGGTAAAACAGTAGAATTTTATCACAAATTAGGTTTTGAAACAGCATTTGAGACAGTAAATGAGGAAGCAAACGAGAAGGTTGTTTTCCTGAAACTGGGAACTCTGGTTGTAGAAACATAGGAGAATCATGCAGCAGTCCTTCGGGTTGGTGCAATTGATCATGTTGCACTCGATGTTAAGGATATAGAAGAAATTTATCAGTACATTAACCAGGCTGGTTTGAATACCACACAGGACAGTATTCATTTTTACCATTCTGGGAAAATGGAGTAGACGTTCTTTACAATTGAAGGACCGAATAAGGAGAAGGTGGAATTTAGTCAGTATTTATAAAGGATATTTATAACAGGAAGCCGGTACATTGCCTGAAACAATGTACCGGCTTTTTTATAAGGTGGATGGAAAAATGAAAAAGTTAAAAAAATGGTTTCTGAATCTTTCAATTCAGAGAAAATATCTGTATTGTACACTAGGCATTACGTTGGTTGTGCTTTTGGCAACCAGCTTTTTTCCAGTTTATGTCTGCATCTGAAATTGTAACAGAGCAGACTGTGAAACAATCGGCAGGAGTTAGTATCCATCTAGTAATAATAGTTTACAGTTACTTGCTTTTTTGCTATACTCCATTCAAAAAACAGTTCTGGAGGATACGCAATGCCACGTTATCATGTTACACTTACTGATACAGAAATACAGGAACTCAAATCTCTCATCCAAAAGGGTGGAAAGGGCTATCGTATAAAGCATGCTCAAATCTTACTAAAGCTGGATCAAAAGCCTGAAAATAGTTCCTGGACATATGACCGTATCAAAGAAGCATATGGTGCTTCCCATAGTACAATAGCTGGAATTGCCCAGCGTTTTGTAACAGAAGGTATGGAATCTGCCCTTGGAAGAAAAGAGCAAAAAACCGACACCGAAAAGTTACAGGTGATGTAGAAGCAAGGATTTGTGCAATTGCCTGTTCGACACCTCCGGAAGGGGCTTCCCGTTGGACCATGCAGGCTATCGCGGAGGAACTGATACGGCTGGAAGTTGTTGATTACATCACCGATAGTACGGTCTGTAACGTTATGAAAAAAACGAAATTAAACCGTGGCTTGTAAAAGAGTGGTGCATCCCCCAGGCTGATGCAGAATTCGTAGCAAAAATGGAGGATGTTCTGGATGTATATCAAAGATCATATGATCCGTCCAGACCGGTAGTTTGTATTGATGAAACGAATAAACAGCTAATCATAGAAAAACGGGTTCCCTGTAAGCCAGGGGAACCAGAAAAATTGGATTCTGTTTATGTCCGGAATGGAGTTGCAGATATCTTTATGATATCTGAGCCGTTGGCAGGAAAACGGGAAACTGTTGTAAAACAAACCCGGACAGCAATTGATTTTGCTGAAATTCTTCGCTATACGGCAGATGAATTATATCCAAAAGCGGAAAAAATCATATTGGTCACCGATAACTTAAATATCCATGCGCCATCTTCTTTGTACAAGGCATTTTCAGCACAAGAAGCCAACCGTTTAACCAAACGTTTTGAATGGCATTACACGCCAAAACATGGAAGCTGGTTGGATATGGCAGAAATAGAAATAGGGGTTATGAGCCGCCAGGCACTTGCAAAACCATTTCCAGATCTCGAAAGTTTTGAAAAACAGGTTCGTAGCTGGACAGTGAATCGAAATGCAAAATGCGTAAAAATAAACTGGCAGTTCACGACAGCTGATGCCAGAATTAAACTGGCAAAGCTATATCAACAAAAACAGATTTAAAGCCGGATGGTAACTGCAATCAGCAATCTTATGCGGGCAAGTATTAGTAATAAACGAAGCATGGTACGTGTGAAAAAGAAGAATTGAAATACATTGAAGACTATCTTTTTATTCAGGAAACAAGATATGGAGATAAATTTACTTCGTATATTGAGGTAGACGAGGAACTGAACGAACTGGAAATTCCTAAGATGGTAATACAGACGCTGGTTGAAAATGCGGTCGTTCATGGAGTTGAAAATGCCACCTGGGACTGCTTCCTCTATATTTCAGGAGAAGTTCAGGATGGTATAGCAGTATTCAAAGTAAAGGATGACGGTGTGGGAATATCTGCAGAAAAGCTGAAAACCCTTATGAACATGGAGGAAGAGCCGGAACATAAGGCAGAAAGAACACATACGAATCTGGGCATTTATGCAGTGCAGAAACGTCTGGAATATGTATATCACGGAAAAGCAAAAATGACGATCACATCGGAACAGGAGAAGGGAACTCTGGTAGTGCTGGAAATTCCTTTGAAAAAGCGAAGGAGATTATGGAAAATGGAACTTCAGGTAATGATATTGGATGATGAGTATATTATTCTGGATGGCTTGTGTTCTTTTCCCTGGTCTGATTATGGATATCAGGTAGCAGCTACTGCGAAAAATGGTCTGGAGGGACTGGAAAAGCTGGAGCATATAAAGCCGGATCTGATTCTTACAGATGTTCGGATGCCCGGAATGGATGGTCTGGATTTTGCGGAGCGGGCTCACGAGATGTATCCGGATACGGTTATTGTAATCCTGACAGGTTACGACAGCTTTGCCTATGCTCAAAAAAGCAATCACTATTGGCGTGAAGGAATATCTGCTGAAGCCAATTGACTATGAGGAATTAAAAAATATGGCAGCCCGGCTTGCAGAAGAGATACATGCAAAAAAAAAAAAGATGAACAGCAGGAGGTTCGGGATTTACAGAAATATTTTAATCAGTCTGTACCAGAGCTGAGATCTAAATTTGCAGGGAATCTTCTCTATGGAAGGATCCAGGGAAAAGGTGTGGTGCAGGAGCAGGCGAAATCCCTTAAGCTGACCATCGAAAATACATTGTATGTGTTGGAAGAAAGGTAGTTGGGGAAAAACAACTTCACGAAGGCGACAAATGGATTGAAGAATTTGCCTGTATTAATATTTTTGAGGAAATTTTCAACAATTACAACATACAGGTGTTGAGTGATTATAATACGGCTACAGCTGAGTATAACTTCATACTTTTGTTTGCGAAAGAGGAAGAAAATCAGAAATGTATGGATCTTGCACTTCAGGCCTGTGGAAAAATTCAGGAAGAAGTGGAACGGTATCTGAAGGCATATATGAATTTTGGAATCAGTGATATTTCGGAAGACGAGTATCAGGCAAATGCCCAGTACCGAAAAAGCTCAGAAGGCTTGCAGACAGTGCATTTATCTTGGAACGAACATTATCCTGAAATATGAAGACCTGCAATATGAAGAACAGAAGGATTTTGTAATTACACCGGGAGAAAGAATGCATTTTATGATGACACTGTTTCAGGAAAGCTTCGAAAAGGCGGAAGATGAATTGCGTCAGCTGTTTGCCAAAGCACCGGAGGATGGGGAGGCTGTAAAATTTGCAGCAATGGATCTGCTGTTCGGATGCATGAAGTTTCCGTACACCTGTGCAGTAGACAGTGAAATACACAATAAAAACTGGAATTTTTCTGTATTGCAGGATGGAGTAAAGCGTATTTCCCAATGTGAAACTACAGAAGAAGTTCTGACCTGTATGTTTAATCTGTTTGGGACTTTGATCAAGCAGAATACAGAAGGCTCAGATGAACGAAACCAGAAACTGGTTCAAAGTATATTATCATACATTGAGAAAAATTTTGCTACAGATATTTCAATGGATGATCTGACTGAGAAATTCCATGTAAGCAGAACCTATATCAGCCGCCTTCTTAAGAAATATGCCGGAAAGAGTTTTCTGGAATATCTGACAGATGTGCGTTTTAAGCATGTGGAGAAGCTGATAGCAGATGATCGCTATAAACAATATGAAATCGCAGAAATGGTAGGATACAAAGACTTTGGATATTACATTAAGGTGTTTAAAAAGCGATACGGCATTACCCCTAATGAGTTCCGTAAACATATCTAAAAGCAATGGGAGATTTGTGCACAAAAGGAAACTGTGTACAAATCTCCCATTTTACGTTTATTTCAATTGTTTATAAAAGCACCAGAAGGTAAAATAAAATCATCAAAAGCGAGGAAACCTAAAATAAAAGGAGGAAAATGAAATGAAAAAAATGAGAAAAATGGTATCTCTGGCGTTGACAGCAGCTATGACAGCTGGTCTTATGACAGGAATGGGGGCGTTAACAGCTTCAGCAGACAGCGAGAGAACCAAGATTACTGCACTGTTAAAAGGAACGGAATCAACAGAGCAGTTTCAGACCTTTGACTATCTTCTAAAAAACTTCTGTGACGAGAAAGGCCTGGATTATGAAATTGAACTTGTAAACGATATGCAGGACTATTTCACAAAGCTGCAGATGTACATCAACAGTGATACACTTCCAGACATCTTTGGATGCCCGAATGGAACACTTTCTGCAGCCTGCAAGGATATTGATGCTCTGGTTGATGTAGGTGCAGAGTTAGAGAGAAACGGATATGCAGATAAATTAAACGGAGCAATTCGTGATTTCCTTACCGATGCAGATGATGGAAATTTATATTTGTTCCCACAGGGATTGTACTGCGAATACTTTATGTATAGAAAAGATATTTTGAAAAAGCAGGAATCACAGATGCTCCTACAACCTGGGAAGAGTTTGAAGAGGACTGCCAGAAAATCGCAGATCAGGGTGAGATTCCGGTAATCGTAGGTGGCTCTGATGCATGGCAGCTTATGAGATATCTTTCCTTCTCTCCATGGAGAGTAACAGGTCCTGAATTTATCCAGGGATATCAGGCAGGAACAGATTCCTTTAGTGAGAACGAATCTGCAAAATATGGTGTAAATCTTGTTTATGATATTGGAACAAAAGGATATTTTGAACCTGGATTTGCAAGTGTAGACTTCACATCCGCATGCAACCTGTTCTTCGGTGGTACAGGAGCAATCTTCTATACAGGCTCCGGACAGATCAGCCTTGCAGAAGAAATGTATGACAATGGTGAACTTGGATTCTTCCCTGTGCCGGATACAGAAGGAATGGACAATATGTCTACTAACGTACCAGTTCATGCAGGTTTTGCGGAAGGATTTAATAAGGCAACATATGATGATACAATGCAGGAATTCTTTGATTATATGTGCGAGAACTTCTCAGATGCTTGCTACACTCAGGCACATGTATTCTCTCCATTTAAAGAAGATTCTCTTCCGGAAGGACTGCCGCAGCTGTACTATGACACACAGCCAATGTTTGAAGATGCAGAAACAGCATGGACTTCCTGGGATGATAAACTGGATTCAGATGTAATGACTAAAATTGTTGATGAACAGCAGAAACTGGCACAGGGAATTACCACACCAGATGAATTTATTGAAACCTGTGATTCTTTTGTTAAATAAAGAATTTTAAGCATGCAGGAATGAGACTGGCGGATTAATCGTCAGTCTCTTTTAAAGAAAGAAGAGGAGGGAATCTTATGCAGAAAGCATTTGGAAAAAAATCAGTAATTTTCTTATTTATTTTTCCGGCATTTCTTATCTATACGGCATTTGTAATCGTGTCCATTGTATGGGCCGGTTATTACAGCTTTTTTGACTGGAGCGGTGTAGGCGAGAAAATATTTGTAGGATTCAAGAATTATGTGGAGCTTTTAACACAAGATACGGTGTTCCGCTCTACAGTATGGCATACGATTATTTATACCATTATCAATGTGGCAATTCAGGTATTTGGAGGTTTGTTGTTTGCAATCCTTCTTTCCAGAATCAAAAAAGGAAGAGTTGCTTTACAGACCTTGTACTACATTCCGGTAGTAATTTCATCTGTTGCAATCTGTCAGATTTTTACAAAGCTGTTTTCTGTAACACCGATTGGAATCATAAATCAGATTTTATCATTTGTGAATCCTTCATTTAAGTTCATGGAGTGGATATCAAATCCTCAGATTTCTTTGTATGTAACAGCATTTGTAGAGGCATATAAATACCTGGGACTGTATATGGTTATCTTTTATGCAGCACTGATCGGTGTTCCGGATGAACTGGGAGAAGCAGCACTGATCGATGGAGCAGCAGTATGGCAGGAATATCTGTATGTAAAAATCCCATACATCAAACCGGTTATCATTGCAAACTGTCTTCTGGTATTAAATGGATCCTTAAGATCCTTTGAATTCTCATATCTGCTGACACATGGCGGACCTGGAAATGCTTCTGAGCTTATGACAACTTACATGTATAAACAGGCATTCAGCAGTATGAAGTATGGATACGGAAGTTCTGTAGCCATTATGATCGTAATCATTTGTATGGTAGTTGGTTTATTATTCCGTAAATTTTCAGGAGAGGGGAAGATGAATGAAAAAGAAAAAAGTTTCCATTTCAGGTATTATTAAATGGGTCATTGCGTTACTCCTGGTTATTATGCAGGTGTACCCCTTCTTCTATGTATTTACCTCCAGCTTTAAATCCCTGGATGATTTCAGAAAGCTTCCGGCATATGCACTTCCATCTAAGTGGGTATTAACAAACTTTATCAATGTTTTTACAAAAAGCCATATGCTGACTTATTTTAAAAACAGTATCATTGTTTTGATCGGTGTATTGATTCCTCTGCTTTTATTTGCATTGATGGCTGGATTTGCATTAAGCAAAATCAAATTCAAAGGCAGAAAATTTGTCCTTAATTATTTCCTTCTTGGATTGATGCTTCCTATGCAGGTTGCACTGATTCCATTGTTTACTATTTTTAATAAGATGGGACTGATCAATACATACCCGGCAATTATTTTGCCACAGATTGCTTTTTCATTGTCCTATTCCATCCAGCTGTTTTATTCCTTTAACAAATTCTTCCCGGAGGAAATGCTGGAAGCAGCTATTATTGACGGATGTTCTCCAATGGGCTGCTTTTTCAAAATGGTAGTTCCAATGTCCTTGAACTCTATCATTACCGTAGCTACCATGCAGGCTGTTTTCTGCTGGAATGAATATATCAATGCTTATACATTTACAAGATCAACAGATATGAAAACAATTACACTGGGTCTGAATGACTTCGTGGGAAGTATGGGACTGACTGACTGGGGCGCAACCTTTGCGGCAATAACAGTTACAGTACTTCCGGTATTTATTTTCTACTTCTTCAGCAGCAAGAAGATACTGGCAGGTATGACAGCAGGTGCTGTGAAGGGATGAGTATTTAAATAAAATTTACAGATTAAGGGCAGATATATGCCTGTAAAGAAAAGGAGAATATATTATTATGCAGAAATTATACTATCAGTTCCCGGGAACATGGTTTGGCGATTGCATGCCATTTGGACATGGAGATAAATTCTATTTATATCATCAGAGAGATACCAGAAAACCGGGACCATTTGGAGAACCATTTGGCTGGGATCTGGCAACAACCTCGGAGTTTTGTTCACTACGAAGACTGTGGTGTGGCAATTCCAAGAGGAACTGACGAAGAGCAGGATCAGTTTATTTTCGCAGGAAGCGTTTTTGAAGCAGAAGGACAGTATCATATTTTCTACACTGGTTACAACCGTGATTATCCGGCACTTGGAAAACCATCTCAGGTTCTGATGCATGCATACAGCGATGATCTTGTAACATGGCACAAAACTCAGGATGCACTTACCTTCACTCCACAGGAAGGCTATGACCCGGATGACTGGAGAGATCCATGGGTGATCCGCGATGAGGAAAATGATCAGTACTTACTGATCCTTGGCGCAAGATTACAGGGACCAAAGACAAGACAGACAGGAAGAACTGTTAAATTCACATCCAAAGACCTGAAAAACTGGAAGTTTGAAGGCGATTTCTGGGCACCGGATCTCTATACTATGCATGAGATGCCGGACTTATTTAAGATTGGTGACTGGTGGTATCATATTGTGACAGAATACAGTGACAGAAGTAAAATGGTATACCGTATGAGCAAGAGCCTGAATGGTCCATGGATCGCACCGAAGGATGATGCATTTGATGGCAGAGCTTATTATGCAGGACGTACTTTTGAACTGAACGGACAGAGAATCCTCTTTGGCTGGGTTGCTACCAAGGATCAGGATGATGATGACAATAACTTCATCTGGGCAGGAACATTTATGGCACATGAGGTTTACCAGAGAGAAGATGGAACCCTTGGTGTAAGAATTCCGGAAACTGTATGGAATGCATTTGATAAAGAAGAAAAGACAGAAGATTTTGTAATTGATACTCCAACTAAGAGTACAGAAGTAGTTGTTGGAAGAAATACCGGTGACATTTTCAAATTCGAAGCAGATGTGGAATTTTCTGAAGGCACAAGAACATTTGGCGTGAGATTTTATGAGGACGAGGACAAAGCAGAATCTTACCAGTTTGTATTTAATACTACAGAGAACCGTTATGTATTCGAGAAAAAACCAAACTGGCCATGGCCTGCAAACCAGAATATCGGACTGGAAAGACCGCTTGATCTGATACCTGGTAAGAAATACAATATCAAAATGATCGTAGATGATACAATTGCTACAATTTATGTTGATGGTGTGGCTTTGAATGCACGAGCATACAAGAGACCAGGAGAAAGCTTATCTTTATTTGCGTCAGAAGGAAGTCTGAAGGTTACAAATTGTAAGGTGACTACCGGGCTGAAGAAATAAGTCGCAAAAAGGAAATTTTTAAGGCTTCATTAAACAGATACATAATTTTATAAAAAAGTCATAGGGTATCATAAGAGATATTGTATAAGTTCCAAATCTTATGATACCCTTTTATGGATTCCACGTAATATAAAAATATCAATATTGTTATAAAAACAATTATAGCATTTATTCAGAGTCTTTTTTTTATCATCTGAATCCGCTTACGGTTATAAACCAGATGCAGATACATGGCATCCTGTGCGCGGAGCGGGTCATGTGCGGCAATGGCATCCGCAATCTCACGGTGGGTCTCGATGGTTTCTTCCAGCAGTGTACCTCTGGTGGTCTCTACAAACAGAGGGATTGAGCTGTTAATCACAGGAACCAGTCTTGGAACCACAACGTTTTTTGCTGCTTAAAGCAATAGCTGCATGAAACTCTATATCCTTTTTGTGTATGGTCCTCGTGTTTCTTAATAATTCTTCAACTTCATCGCAAAGTGCGGTGATTTTTTTTATGTCTTTTTATCGGCGCGTGTAGCTGCCATTGCAGCAATAGGTGGCTCAAGAAGAAAACGCACTTCCAACAGGTCGGTGATTAGCTTTTTGTTTGTTTCCGATAAAAGTGAAGCCCAGTGGATCGTCCACCATTCCGGGGAAGATGAGATATAGGTCCGGAACCCTGTCGGATCGTAACAATATTTCGGGATGCGAGAAGCTTCATGGCTTCCCGGACAGAACTTCTTCCTGCATTCAGACGCTCAGAAAGAATGGTTTCATTCGGTAATTTATCTCCTGGCTGTAAATTTTCTTCTAAAATAAGCGCAATAATGTCCTCTGATATTTTTTGGGAAGACTTTTTTCTTCTGATAATGAATTCATCATATGACTTACTCCGCTTCTAATGTAATAATTCTTATTTTCTATGATAATGTTTTTTAAATCCAATGTCAAAACGCTAAATTGCACAAAAAAAGATACAAAATTTTAGATAAAATTCCGTATTGCGTTTTTAACGAATAGATTATATTATAAATACATCAGATGAATTCAGAGAAAAAACAGTGACTAAAGGAAAAAATACATAAAAATCAGCAAATAGGTCAGATGAATTCATAGAAAGATTGTAAAACATCAGATGAATCAAGGAGGCAAAAAGGAAAAATGGAAGAAACAACTATTTACAGCAGATCCAATGAGATTGATGCTTGCTGCGGCAGTGGGAATTGTGATCCTGCTGGTGCTGATCATCAAATTTAAACTTCATCCGGTTCTGTCAATGATGATTTCCGCAATCATCATTGGAGCGGGAGCAGGAATGCCGCTTACGATGATCTCGGACACAGTAGAAAAAGGTGTTGGAAAGACATTACAGGGAATCGCACTTCTGGTAGGCCTGGGTTCCATGTTTGGCGGAATCCTGGAAGTGAGCGGAGGAGCCCAGAGAATAGCAGAGACATTGATCGGTAAATTTGGTCAGAAAAAAAGCCGGTTGGGCACTGGGACTTACCGGACTGGTGATCGGTACAACCGTATTTTTTTGAAGCAGGTGTTGTAGTACTGATCCCACTGGTATTCAGTGTTGCAAAGCAGACGAAAAAATCCACACTGTATTATGCAATCCCACTTCTTTCAGGTCTTGCCAGCGGATATGCTTTTTGTACCGCCTTCTGCGGGATCTGTACTGGTTGCCAATGCACTTGGCGTAAACCTGGGAACTATGATCATGGTAGGAGTTCCAACCGCACTGATCTGTATGATGGTTTCCGGAATCTTCTGGGGAAGCTTCATTGGTAACAAGATTCATACAGAGCTTCCGGCAAATGTGGAAGAGATTAAAGATGATGGAAAAGACCTTCCGCCTTTTGGCCTGGTATTAGGTGTGATCCTGATTCCGCTTGTTCTGATCCTTCTCAGCACATTATCCAAGTATATGCCGCTTCCAGAAGGAGTAAAGGATGTTCTGGGATTTATAGGAAAACCATTCCTTGCATTAACCATTGCGACACTAGCATCTATGTATTTCCTGGGAATCAAACGAGGATTTACCGGTGCGCAGTTAAAGAAAATCCTGGACCATTCACTCAGACCGGTAGGCATGATCCTTCTGGTAATTGCCAGCGGCGGGTGATCCGATGGATGCTTTCAGGATTCCGGCCTTGGAAACATTATCGGACCGGTTCTGGAGAAGAGTGGACTTCCATTAATCCTGATCGCATTTCTCATTGCACTTCTGGTCAGAGCTTCTGTAGGAAGTTCGATTGTAGCGATGACAATGGCATCCGGAATTATGGCAACCATGCCGGCTGTAATGGATACCAGTATGATTTACAGAGCAGCAATGTGCTGTGCAATCTGTGGTGGCGCAACTGCACTGAGCCATGTGAATGATGCAGGCTTCTGGCTGGTAACTTCATTCCTTGAGATTGACGAAAAGACAACCCTGAAATCCTGGACGATCATGGAAACACTGATCGGTGTTACGGCACTTATTGTAAGCTTTATTGTTTCAATCTTTGCATAGGAGGCAGGACGCAATGATAAAGATACCGGTTTATTTAAGAGATATGTGTGATGCCAAGCATCTGGTGCAGGCTGCATCAGGATGTGAGAAAAATGTAGATCTGATCTGTGGAAGATATATTGTAGATGCAAAGTCCATTCTGGGGTATTCAGCCTTCCTACATTTGATGATGTGGAAATCGGAGCAGAAGAAGAGGACGAAGAGAAACTCAGGAAAACACTGGAAAGTTTAAAGCTTATCAGAGAATAAAAATGGAGGAAAAAATCATGAAGTTAGTAAGTCAGGAAATGAGAAAGCTTGCACCGGAGCTTGATCCGCTGCGCCTTGGAACAGGATGGAAAAAAGAAGATCTGGGAAAGGTTCAGGTCATGGTGGAAAGCACTTATGGTGACAGCCATCCGGGAAGCGGACACCTGAACATCCTTGTGGAAGAAGTTCGTAAAGGAATCGCAGAAGAAGGCGGTTTCGGAGCACGTTATAACTGTACCGATATCTGCGACGGTGAAAGCCAGGGAACAGATGGAATCAACTACAGTCTGGCCAGTCGTGAAATGATCGCTAACATGATTGAGATCCATGCAAATGCAACACCATTTGATGCACGGTGTATATCTTTCAAGCTGTGACAAGGGTGTACCTGGAAATCTGATCGGACTTGCAAGAGTAAACATTCATTCCGTATTTGTTCCAGGTGGAACGATGAATGCGGGACCGGAGATGCTGACCCTGGAGCAGCTTGGCATGTACAGCGCAAAATTTGAGCGTGGCGAAATTGATGAAGAGAAGCTTGACTGGGCAAAACACAATGCATGCCCAAGCTGTGGAGCATGTTCTTTCATCGGTACTGCATCTACGATGCAGATTATGGCAGAAGCACTTGGACTTGCACTTCCGGGTACTGCTTTAATGCCTGCAACCAGTCCTGACTTACTTGATTTTGCAAGAGAAGCGGGAAGACAGGCAGTGAGAATTGCCCAGATGGAAAATATGCGTCCTTCCGATATCGTGACTATGGACAGCTTTGAGAACGCGATCCTTGTACACGCAGCAATCTCCGGAAGTACAAATTGTCTGCTTCACATTCCGGCGATCGCACATGAGTTTGGCATTGAGATCACAGGTGATACCTTTGACAGACTGCACAGAAACAAGATATCTTCTGGATGTACGTCCTGCAGGACGCTGGCCTGCTGAGTGCTTCTATTATGCAGGTGGTGTACCGGCGATCATGGAGGAGATCAAGGAACACCTCCATCTGGATGTTATGACAGTTACAGGAAAGACTCTAGGTGAAAACCTTGAGGAGCTGAAGAACAACGGATTTTATGAGAAATGCGACAAATGGCTTCAGGAATTTAACAAACGTTACAATGTAAATGTTACGAAAGGAAGACATCATCCGTCCATATGACAAAGCAATCGGAACAGATGGAAGTATTGCAGTTCTCCGTGGAAATCTTGCTCCGGAAGGCGCAGTGATCAAACACACTGCATGCCCGAAGGAAATGTTTAAATCCGTTCTCCGCGCAAGACCATTTGACAGCGAAGAAGAATGTCTGGATGCAGTTCTGAAGCATAAGGTTCAGAAAGGTGATGCAGTATTCATCCGTTACGAGGGACCAAAGGGAAGTGGAATGCCGGAGATGTTCTACACATCTGAGGCGATCAGCAGTGATAAGGAGCTTGGAAAGAGCATCGCACTGATCACAGACGGACGTTTCTCAGGAGCATCTACAGGCCCTGTTATCGGACACTGCAGCCCTGAGGCTGTTGACGGAGGTCCGATCGCTCTTGTGGAAGAGGGCGACCTTATCGAAATCGATGTTATGGAAAGAAAACTGAACATCATCGGAATCGCAGGAGAACGCAAGTCTATGGAAAAAATTGATCAGATTCTTGCCCAGAGACGTAAAAACTGGAAGCCAAGAGAACCAAAATACAAAAAGGCGTGCTGAGACTTTTCAGTGAGCATGCTGCAAGTCCAATGAAGGGAGCTTATCTGGGTATTGATCATGAAATATAAATTTATTACCATCGGCGAGATCATGCTTCGGCTGACTCCGCCAGATTATGAAAAAATCAGAACCGCAACAACCTTTGAGGCGAGATACGGGGGAAGTGAGGCCAATGTGGCCCTCTCCCTTGCAAATCTTGGAGTAGATGCCTCATTCTTTACAGTAGTTCCGGGAAACAGTCTTGGAAAAAGTGCTGTACGTATGCTGCGAAGCAATGACGTAAATTGCGACAGCGTAGTTTATTCAACAGAAGAAGAGACACCGACACATCGGCTTGGAACCTATTATCTGGAGACGGGTTACGGAATCCGCCCGAGTAAAGTGGTGTATGACAGAAAGCACAGTGCCTTTTTCCGAATATGATTTCAGCAAAACAGATGTGAAAAAACTTCTGGAAGGTTACACCTGGCTTCATCTGAGCGGCATTACACCTGCACTTGGAAAAAGCTGCGGCGAACTGATCCTGACCTGCCTGAAAACAGCAAAAGAGAATGGTATGACAGTCAGCTTTGACGGAAATTTCAGAAGTACATTGTGGAGCTGGGAGGAAGCAAGAGATTTCTGTACACTTTGTCTGCCATACGTGAATGTCCTTTTGGGATAGAACCGTATCATATCTGGAAAAATGAAGAGGATCATACCGCAGGTGATGTAAAGGATGGTGTTCCATTCCAGCCGGATCGTGAACAGCAGGAAAAAAGTCTTCAAGGCTTTTGTAGAGAGATATCCGAATATAAAATGCATTGCAAGACATGTCCGTTTTGCACATAGCTGCAGTGAAAACAGTCTTATGGCATATCTCTGGTTAAACGGAAAGACTTACGAAAGCAAGCGCCTGACCTTCCACATTCTTGATCGTGTCGGTGGCGGAGATGCATTCGTAAGCGGGATCATCTATGCGACTTATGAATGAGTATACACCGGAGGATATTGTGAACTTCGGTGTTGCTGCAAGTGCAGTAAAACATACGATCCATGGAGACGGAAATATTACAGATGATGTTTCCCTGATCAGACATGTGATGGAAATGAATTTTGA
>VOFI01000173.1_pt1 | contig 20001 bp, 31 predicted proteins | sample 5384131 | NCBI WGS metagenome assembly VOFI01 (sample SAMN12384728, study PRJNA508395) | human gut metagenome | isolation source: healthy gut H | host: Homo sapiens
TGAGACTATGGTGAAGGTGTACTCCAATCAGCCCTCCGTATCCCTGTACGTCAACGGGAAACTGTTCTTTGAGCAACGGGGGGACAAGGTATTTACTTTTCGGATACCTCTGGGCGAGGCGAAACCCGGCTGGAGGTTCACTCCGGCGAGCTGACGGACAGCGCTGTGCTCCGGCGGGTGGACGAGCCTAACCCGGCCTACACTCTGGTCAAGCATAAAAAAAGCCAGAACTGGGTGTGATCCCGGTGCCCGCCGGGCATGCTGCGATCTTCGTCCCTGTGCGGGCAAAACTAAGATGAAGGAGCTTGAGCTTTTATGAAACAGGATTCCGCGCCTTCTTCCGGGCTGAACCGGGCGAAACCCCTATCAACTGGTACTGTTTCCCCTAAATAATGGCGCCACCAATGTCTATTATGTGCTGATCCTGTCTTATGTGGCCACCTTCGGCAGTGCTGTGTTGGGCCTTGCTATCGCATTCGCCTCTATCATGGTGACGGCCATGCGGGTACTGGACGCTGTCACAGATCCTATTATCGGTGCCTTGATGGACAAGACCAACGGAAAATTTGGCAAATTCCGTCCCTTCATGGTGAGCGGCAGCGTTATCATGGCGGCATCCGTGATCTGCCTGTATGTGCTCACCCCCTTTGTGCCGACTAACATGATGTGGCTGCGATATGTGCTCTTTGTGGTATTCTACGCCATCTGGGCCATCGGATACGCCTGTCAGACCTCGGTGACCCGGGCGGCCCAGTCGGTGCTGACCAATGACCTAAGCAGCGCCCCCTATTCACCGTGTTCAACACGGTGGGCTCCCTGCTGGGCATGGGAGTTATCCAGTTCCTTGGCCCCCATCCTGGCAGGGGGGATGGGATGCTTGGTGACTATAACCAGACCTGGTTTGCCGTGATGACCCCTATCGGGATTGTAGTCTCGGTGGTGCTTACCATCCTGGCCATCATTGGCATTTGGGAGAAGGACCAGCCCAAATACTTCGGTATCACAGGAGAGAAGACTGAGAAGGTCAAGATCTCCGAGTACTGGGAGATCATCAAGCACAACAATCCCATTCAGCGCCTGATGGTGGCCGGTGCCGGATGCAAGCTGGCCCTATCCATCGCCACCAATATGACGGTACTTATCATGCTCTACGGCTGTATGATGGGCAACTACGACAACCTGTACCTGCCCATGATGATTCTGGGCTGGTTCTCCTGCTGACCGTACGTACCGCCCAGAAGAAAAAGGCCAGAAGGCATCTCTGGTGTTTGGGCGTGGGTTCCCTTCTTCCTGCTGACCGTACGTATCCGGCCTTCGCCATCTATGAGGGAACCCTAAGGCCGGAGAAGGCAATCTCTGGTGTTGCTTGTTCTTCGGCATTGGTTACGGCGCCTACTACGCTACGGCGGATATGCCCATACCCATGGTGGCCGACTGCGCCGACTACGAAACCTACCGCTCCGGCAAGTTCATCCCCGGTGTCATGGGTACCCTGTTTGCCCTGGTGGATAAGCTGGTGTCGTCCTTGAGCGCTACGGTCGTTGGACTTGCGGTTAGCTTCATTGGACTGGATGTGCTGCCTACGAAGAGCACACCTTACGTGCCCGGTATGAATATTGTGGTTATCGTCCTGTTCTGTAAAGGATATCTGGGAGGATCGACACTTTGAGGATCTTTCCCAAGTGTGGCTGAGGGGAGACCACTATAAGTGGCGGCTTATGCGCTCCAACGGCGTACCAGAGGAGTTCATCACCGGAGAGCGAACGGGACGGGAAAAATTCCAGAAGTTTGCCGAGATGCTGCCCCGAGCCATTGGAAACCCGATGTACCACTGGTGTCACCTGGAACTGAAGAACTACTTCGGCTACACGGGTGTCCTGAACGGGGAGACAGCGCAGCGAGTGTGGGATCTGTGCAACGAAAAATTGCGCAGCGACCCGGCCATGAGCGTCCGGGGGATGATTTGCGGCAGCAATGTGGCCATGGTGGGCACCACCAGATGACCCGTGTAGCGACCTGGCCTGGCATGAGAAACTCTCAGCGGACGGGAGTTTTGCGCCCAAGGTGCTGCCCAGCTTTCGGCCGGATCCAGCGGTGAATCTACACAAGGCGGGCTTTGCCGACTACCTCCGGAAATTGGAGGAGACGGTCGGACGAGAGATCTCCACGGTGGAAGATGTGCGGCAGGCTCTCAGTGTGCGTATCGCCTTTTTGATGCCCACGGCTGCCGCTCAGCGGATCACGGCCTGGACTACGTGATGTTCCGGCCGGCCAGTGACATGGCGGCTACCGCCGCGCTGCGCAAGGCTAGGGGGGGGAGCCTCTGACCCGGGAGGAAGCGGAGGGCTACCAGACCGCCCTGCTGCTCCATTGTGCCCGGGAGTATGCCCGGCTTGGATGGGTCATGCAGCTCCACTTCAGCTGCATGCGTAACCCCAATACCAAGATACTAAAGACCCTGGGGCCGGACACCGGCTTTGACTGCATGGCCGTCACTGACAGCTGCTCCGCCACTTACCGCCTGCTGGATACCCTCGAACAGGAGGCCAGCTTGCCCAGGACAGTGTTGTACAGCCTGAATCCAGCGGACAACGCCTGGATCGATACCCTGCTAGGGGCATTTCAGAGCCCAGAGATACCGGGGAAGATCCAGCACGGCAGCGCCTGGTGGTTCAACGACCACAAGGCGGGGATGACCGAGCACCTGACCAGTCTGGCCAACCTGGGCGTGCTGGGGAACTTCATCGGTATGCTCACCGACAGCCGGAGCCTATTGAGCTACGCTAGGCACGAATATTTCCGGCGGGTGCTCTGTGACCTGCTGGGCCGCTGGGTGGAGAACGGGGAGTACCCCCGGGACATGGAAACCCTGGGCGGCCTGGTACAGGATATCTGCTGCCACAACGCGAAGCGGTATTTCAACCTGTAATTTTTTGAAAAGGAGGAGAGCGGCATGAAGCTCTCATTCCGCTGGTACGGAAAGAGCGATCCCATCCCTCTGGAGTATATCCGCCAGATCCCGGGCATGCGCAGCATCGTCACCGCAGTGTATGACGTCAAGCCCGGCGAGGTCTGGCCTGAGGAGAGCCTGGCGGGCCTGAAGAAGGACTGTGAGGACAACGGCCTCCTGTTCGACGTGGTGGAGTCCATCCCGGTTCATGAGGACATTAAGCTGGGCCGGGGAGATGTGGAACGGCTGCTGGAGGTCTACTGCGAGAATATCCGCCGCTGCGCCAAGTACGGCGTGAAATGCGTGACCTACAACTTTATGCCGGTTTTTGACTGGACCCGGACCCAGCTGGACAAGAAGGGGGCGGACGGCTCCACCAGCCTGGTGATGTACTGGGAGCAGATGAAGGGCCTGGACCCCCTCACCGACGACATCCACCTGCCGGGATGGGACTCCAGCTATACTCAGGAGGAGGTGCGGGAACTTATCTCCGCCTACGGGGAGCTGGGAGAGGAGGGCCTGTGGTCTAACCTGGAGCGATTTTTGAAAAAAGTCATCCCGGTGGCCGAGGCGTGCGGCGTGAAAATGGCAATCCACCCCGACGATCCCCCATATCCCATCTTCGGTCTGCCCCGCATCATCACCTGCGAGGCCAACCTGGATCGGGTTTTGAAGCTCATTGACAGCCCGGCCAACTGCCTGTGCCTGTGCACCGGCAGTCTGGGCTGCGCGAAGAGCAACGACGTGGTGGCAATGGTGCGCAAATACTCCGCCATGGGCCGCATCGCCTTCATGCACATCCGCAATGTGAAGATCCTGGAGGACGGCTCCTTTGAAGAGCGGGCCCACCTGTCCTCCTGCGGCAGCCTGGACATGTACGAGATCGTGAAGGCCCTGGTGGAAACTGGGTTCGACGGCTATGTCCGCCCGGATCACGGCCGCATGATCTGGGGGAGACCGGCAAACCGGGGTACGGGTTGTACGACCGGGCCTTAGGCGCGGCCTACATCAACGGCCTGTTTGAGGCATGTGAAAAGGCGAACCAATAACCTTTTGTGAGAAAGGGGCTCTGAACAATGATAGAACTTCCTCTGAGCGTAGACTTTACTGGCAAGGTTGTGGTGGTCACCGGCGCGGGCGGTGTGCTGTGCGGCGAGATGGCCCGGGCCTTTGCTCAGGCGGGGGCCAAGGTGGCCGCTCTGGATCTGAACGAGGAGGCGGTGAAGAAACTCTCCGGCACGTGCAGGGCCGAAGGCCTTGTCTGCGAGGGTTACAAGGCTGATGTACTAGATCCGGAGGCCCTGGCTGAGGTTCACGCCCAGGTATGCAGGACTCTTGGGCCCTGTGACATCCTTATCAACGGCGCCGGCGGGGAATAATCCCCGGGCGACCACGGACAATGAGTACCAGCACGAGGCCAAGCCCGGTCAGAAGACCTTCTTTGATCTGGACACCAACGGGGGTGGACTTTGTATTTAAACTGAACTTCCAGGGCACCCTGCTGCCCACCCAGGCCTTTGCCAGGGATATGGTGAAACGGGGGAGCGGATGTATCCTGAACATCTCCTCTATGAACGCATACACCCCGCTGACCAAGATCCCGGCCTATTCCGGCGCCAAGGCGGCCATCAGCAACTTCACCCAGTGGCTGGCTACCTACTTTGCCGGCACCGGCATCCGCTGCAACGCGATCGCCCCCGGCTTCCTAGTGTCTAACCAGAACCGGAAGCTCCTCTTCAATGAGGATGGCACCCCCACCCCCCGCACCGCCAAGATCCTGGCCGGTACCCCTATGGGCCGGTTTGTGGAGAGCAACGAGCTGCTGGGCGGCGTGTTCTTTCTCTGCGACGACAGGGCGGCTAGCGCCATCACCGGCGTGGTTCTGCCCATCGACGCGGGCTTTGCCGCCTATTCCGGCGTATAACCATGGGCAAGCGCATTCTGACCGTCGGCGAGCCCATGGGCCTGCTCATCGCCCAGGAGGAGGGCGGATTGGACGAGGTCAAGCACTTTACCTCCGCCATCGCCGGAGCGGAATTTAACGTGGCCGTGGGCCTCACACGTTTGGGTCATACAGTGGGCTATCTCACCCGGGTGGGAAGAGATCCTTTGGTCGGCAAATCTGCCGCTATATGAAACAGGTCGGACTGGACACCGGCCTCACCCGGGTGGATCAGGGACGGCGCACCGGGTTTATGCTCCAGAGCAGAACCAGCCAGGGTGATCCGGATATTTACTACTTCCGCACCGGTTCCGCCGCCAGCGCGCTGAGTCCGGCGGATGTGACCGGACTCGACCTGCGGGAGTGGGACGCGGTGCATCTGACCGGAATCTTGCCTGCCATCTCCCCCACAGCGCTGGCGGCCAGCTACATGCTGGCAGACAAGGCCAGAAAGGCGGGGGTTCCGGTCTTTTTCGACCCCAATCTGCGTCCACAGCTCTGGCCCTGCCGGGACTCCATGGTGGCCGAGGTCAACGCCCTGGCAGCTCTGGCTGACTACGTCATGCCAGGGGTGGGAGAGGGGAGATCCTCTGCGGCTCCAAGGATCCTGGAGAGATCGGCCGGTTCTACATGGAGCGGGGCGCTCGGGCGGTCATCGTCAAGACGGGGGCTAATGGGGCAGAGACCTTTACCAGGGCCGGTTCCTTCCGTACCCTGGCGTACCGGGTGGAAAAGATCGTGGACACTGTAGGGGCCGGGGACGGCTTTGCAGTTGGGGTGGAGAGTGCTCTGATGGAAGGGTTGTCGTTGGAACAGGCTGTGGAACGGGGCAGCGCCATTGGCGCCATCCAAATCACATATGCAAGTGATAACGAGGGCCTCCCCACCCGGGACGGGCTGGAGCAGTTCATGGCCCAGACGTCCCGATTCGACAAGACAGGTGAAACAAACAGATAGAGGAAATAAATCATGAATCAGATCATTGAACAGATCTCGCACATCGGCATTGTGCCGGTCATCGCTATCGATGAAGCGGAGAAGGCGGTTCCCCTGGCCAGGGCGCTGGTGGCAGGCGGCCTGCCTGCCGCCGAGGTGACTTTCCGCACCGCCGCGGGGGGAGGAGGCCATCCGCCGCATTGCTACTGAGGTGCCAGAAATGCTGGTGGGTGCCGGTACCGTTCTGACCACAGGCCAGGCCGACCGTGCTATCGCTGCGGGGGCGCAGTTTATCGTCAGCCCGGGCTTCAATCCCGCTGTCACCCGCTACGTCATCGACAGAGGCGTGCTCATGATGCCCGGCACCGCTAGCCCCGGCGAGATGGAGCAGGCCATGAGCATGGGACTGGATGTGGTGAAGTTCTTTCCAGCAGAGCAGAACGGCGGCGTGGCCAAGCTGAAGGCCCTGGCCGGCCCCTATACCAATCTGCGCTGGATGCCAACCGGAGGCGTGAACACCAAGAACCTGATGGACTACCTGAGCTTTGATAAAATCGTGGCCTGCGGCGGCACCTGGATGGTTAAAAAGGATCTGATCGAGGGCGAGCGGTGGGACGAGATCACCCGCATCTGCCGGGAGGCGGTTCAGACCATGCTGGGCTTTGAGTTGCGGCACGTGGGCATCAACTGTGATAACGAGGCCGAAGCGGAAAAGACCGCCAGGATCTTCTGCGCGCTTTTCCAGTTGCCCTACAAGCCGGGCAACTCCTCCGTCTTCGCCGGAAGCGTTGTGGAGTGCATGAAGAACCCCTACCCGGGGAAGCACGGACACATCGCCATCGGCACCAACAGTGTGGAACGGGCCATCTACCACCTGGGCCTCCGAGGCGTGACCTTCGATGAGACCACCCGTAAGACCGATGGAGTAGGCAAAACTAAGGCCATCTACCTGGATGGTGAGGTGGGCGACTTTGCTCTACAGTTGACACAAAAATAAGTGCCAAACGGCAGAAATATAGATTGATCAGGAGAAATGATTATGGCTAGAGTCGTCACCTTCGGCGAGCTTATGGTTCGCCTACAACCCTATCACTACGAGCGATTTGTCCAGACCGACCACCTGGAGTTTACCTTCGGCGGCGGAGAGGCCAACGTGGCTGTCTCCCTGGCCAACTACGGAGTGGATGCGGTCTATGTCACTAGACTTCCCACCCACGCGATCGGCCAGGCGGCGGTCAACTCTCTGCGCCGGTACGGTGTGGATACCTCCATGGTTGTCCGCGGCGGAGATCGGGTGGGTATCTACTACAACGAGAAGGGCGCATCCCAGCGTGGTAGCATTTGCATCTACGACCGAGCCCACTCCGCCATCCAGGAGTCCCAGCCCTCCGACTTCGACTGGGACAAGATCTTTGAGGGCGCGGAGTGGTTCCACTTTACCGGCATCACCCCGGCCCTGGGGCCCAATCTGGTGGAGACCTGCCGTCAGGCCTGTAAGGCCGCCAAGGCCCGAGGGATCAAGATCTCCTGTGACCTGAACTATCGTGGCAAGCTATGGACCCGCCAGCAGGCCAAAGAGGCCATGACTGATTTGTGCCAGTATGTGGACGTGTGTATCTCCAATGAGGAGGACGCCAAGGACGTATTCGGCATCGAGGCCGAACGCACCGATATCACCGCCGGCACGTTGAATCATGAGGGCTATAAGTCCGTAGCTAAACAGCTGGCTGATAAATTCGTCTTTGAAAAGGTTGCTATTACTTTGCGGGAGTCCCACTCTGCCTCGGACAACGGCTGGAGCGCCATGCTCTATGATGTGTCCGGTGATGAGTACTGCTTCTCCAAGAAGTACGACCTGCACATCGTGGATCGAGTGGGCGGCGGTGACAGCTTCGGCGGCGGGCTGATCTATGCCCTGCTCAATGGTAAGTCCACCCAAGAGGCGGTAGAGTTTGCCGTGGCGGCCTCCGCCCTAAAGCACGCGATTGAGGGCGACTATAACTTGGTCACTGTGGCCGAAGTGGAGAGGCTGGCTGGTGGTGACGGATCTGGCCGTATCCAGCGCTGAACTGCCAGATGGACTGACTGTGTATGCTCCACAATTCAATTCGTTCTCTACAGTGAGAATCTTCTGCTCTAATATATTTTCATACGCAGACAAGGGGAAGCCCCGCCGGTACCGACGGGGCTTCTCCAATTAGCGTCCACACGGCCGTTCCTTGTTTATAGCGGCGCAGTTTTGCGCTGCCCGCATCATTTTGATTGACGAAAAGAGATAAGCCCGCTATAATAATGAACAAATGACGTGATGAAATGATAATTGCTCTATTGGGCCTGACTTGGGCAGATCCAGTTATTCCGTTCACGCGGTCACAATCGAAGTGCCTGCCTTCTCGGCTGGTTTGACCACATAGTTAGCCACAGTCGGCGGCGGAACAGGCGGAAACCTTGCATTCAAAGAGTGGCGGAAAGTATGTGGAATAGAGCAGATAGGCCTATAAATCACTAAAATAGATTAGAAAAAGTTCGGTGCTGGCCTTGACGTGCGGGAGGTCACAGGTTCAAGTCCTGTATCGTCCACCAGATTAGCGGGGGACATGACCCACAGGGGTTATGTCCTCCCTTATTGTTTCGCGTGGAAAGAGCCGCCCCGATGGGCGGCTCTTTCCACGCCCGTTCACGCGCGCCGGGCGGCCATGTCCACGGCCACCTCCAGGGCGAGGGTGATCATCTGGGTGAAGGAGGTCTGGCGCTCGGTGGTGGAGAGGGCCTCGCCGGTCAGCAGGTTGTCCGAAACGGTGCAGACGGCCAGAGCCCGCTTGCCCGCCTCGGCGGCGTTGCAGTACAGGGCCGCGCTCTCCATCTCTACGGCCAGCACGCCCAGCCGGCCCCAGGCCAGAGTATCCTCCGTCCGGCGGTAAAAGACATCGGAGCTGAGCAGGTTGCCCACGGCGGTCTTCACGCCCAGGCGGCGGGCCGCCGACACGGCGCTCTCCAGCAGCGTAAAGTCCGCGATGGGAGAGAAGGTGCCGTCCAGCCCGTACTGCCTGGGGTAGTTGGAGTCGGTGCAGGCGGCCTGGCCGAGCACCACATCCCGCAGCTTCAGCCGGGGAGAGATCGAGCCCACGCTGCCCACGCGGATGATGTTGTCCACGTCGTAGGTGTGAAACAGCTCGTAAGAGTAGATGCCCATGGAGGGCATGCCCATGCCTGAGGCCATGACGGACACAGGCGTGTCCCGGTAGGTACCGGTATAGCCCTGTACGCCCCGGACATTGTTGACCAGTTTGGCGCCGTCGAGAAAATGCTCCGCGATGAATTTGGCCCGCAGTGGGTCTCCGGGCATCAGTACGGTCTTTGCAAACGCCCCCTGGGCGGCCTCATTGTGTGGTGTACCCATCGTTCTTCCCCCTTATTTCTGGTGGTTCTATTATAAGCGGCCTAGCCCTTCTTTGCAAGGCGGAGGAGGAAGCTCAGTTGACATCGGGGCGGGATATCATTAAAATAAGAGGGCCATGCCGGCGGCGCGGCGCACGGCTCGACCGGATATGACAATCGACCTGCAGAGAGGAGTCGTCAAATGAAGCAAAAGAGGTGGAAAACGGACGGATATCTGAGGATATTCGCCTCTTATTACCGGCCCCACTGGAAGCTGTTTGCACTGGATATGGTGTGTGCCCTGTGCATCTGCCTGGTGGACCTGGCCTTCCCCATCGTCTCCCGCTTTTCCATGCAGACGCTGCTGCCCGGACAGATGTTCACGGCGTTTTTCGTGGTAATGGCGGTGCTGGCCGGGGCTTACGTGCTCAAGGGGGTGCTTTTACTATATCATCACCTACTGGGGGCATCTGCTGGGGGTACGGATGGAGGCCGACATACGGCGGGATCTGTTCTCCCACATGCAGGATCTGTCCTTTTCCTTCTATGACAAAAACCGCACCGGCCAGCTCATGAGCCGGGTCACCGGCGACCTGTTTGGGATCACCGAGCTGGCCCACCACGGCCCGGAGGATCTGTTCATCTCCTCCATCACCATCCTGGGGGCCTTCTGCGTCATGCTCACCATCCGGTGGGAGCTGGCCCTGATCGTATTTGCGGTAATCCCCCTGTTCATCCTGTTCACCACCCTGTGCCGCAAGCGGATGATGCGGGCCTCCACTGAGGTGAAGGCCAAACTGGCGGGCATTAACGGGGAGGTTGAGTCCTCCATCTCCGGCATGCGTACCGCCAAGGCCTTCGCCAACGAGGCGGCGGAGAGCGCCAAATTCGACCAGGCCAACGACCAGTTCCGGGGGCCAAGCGGGGCTACTACCGGGCCATGGCCTTCTATCAGTCGGGGATGGAGTTCTTCATGGGCATCCTGTCCGTGGTAGTCATCGCCTTCGGCGGATTCCTGCTCATGCGGGGGCGGATGGATCTCATCGACTTGACCACCTTCTTCCTCTACATCTCCACCTTCATCACCCCCATCCGCAAGCTCTCCGCCTTCGTGGAGCAGTTTATGCAGGGCATGGCGGGCTTCAAGCGGTTTGTGGCCCTGATGCGGGTGGAGCCCGACATCCAGGACGAGCCGGACGCCCAGGAGCTCACCGACGTGAAGGGGGGACATCCGGGTGGAGGACGTGACCTTCCGGTATGAGCCCTCCGATCTGCCGGTGCTGGAGCACGTCACCCTCCACGTCCGGCCCGGCGAGACTGTGGCGGTGGTGGGCCCCTCCGGCGGCGGCAAGTCCACCCCTGTGCCAGCTCATCCCCCGGTTCTACGATGTCACCGGGGGCCGGGTGCTGGTGGACGGAAAGGACGTGCGCACCCTCACCCAGCACTCCCTGCGGGCCAATATCGGGATCGTCCAGCAGGATGTCTTTCTCTTTGCCGGCACCATCTACGACAACATCCGCTACGGCCGGCCCGACGCCACCGAGGCCGAGATCGTGGAGGCCGCCAAGCGGGCGGAGATCTACGACGACATCCTGGACATGCCCGACGGCTTCCAGACCCAGGTGGGCGAGCGGGGCGCCATGCTCTCCGGCGGCCAGAAGCAGCGAGTGTCCATTGCCCGCATTTTCCTAAAAAATCCGCCCGTTCTTATTCTGGACGAGGCCACCTCCGCCCTGGACTCGGTCACCGAGGCCCGCATCCAGTCCGCCTTTGACGAGCTGGCAAAGGGCCGCACCACCCTCATCATCGCCCACCGCCTCTCCACCATCCGCTCTGCCAGCCGTATTCTCGTCATTGACGGCAACGGCATTCAGGAGGAGGGGACCCATGAGGAGCTTATGGCCAAGGGCGGAGAATACGCACAGTTATATCTTGCGCAGAAATCGGTATCTGTATAGTATAACCTCCCAAAAACGGGACGGCCCTGGCGGGCTGTCCCGTTTTTTGTGCTGCCGTACATAAATGGGGCTTGCAAAAATCGAACAAATGTTGTATACTTAAATCGAACGAAAGTTCTATTTAACCCATTGGGTCTTTTTTCGACCCAGCCCGTCTATACAGACAGAGCGCGGGACCGGGCCGGCCCGGTCCGGTCTATGGGACAGAGCATGGAGTAAAATCGGTTTGTCAACTGGAAAACCGATGCAGGAGGGAACGACATGGAGACCATCTATTACAGTCTGGATGCCAAACGACTCACTGTCTGCGGAGAAGCCGCGGGCCGCAGGGCCAGCGGCGGGCAGGAGACGGTCTGCTATGCCTTTGTCCCCCGGCCCCGCCGCCCGGTGATGCCTGCGGGCGGGAAGGTGGTGGATTTCACCGCCTACCGGCAGGCCGCCCACCCGGAGGAGTATGCCCCGCGGGAGGAGGTGCCCGGCCGGCCCCGGCCGGTCCGGCGGCGGCGCACGCTGGCGCTGACCGTGGATCTGGCGGCCACTGGCGCGGTGGTTGTGCTGCTGGCGGCGGTGGTGTTGCGCTTTTTCGCGGGATAGAACCGAAAAATTGCCCCGGTGCGGCTCTGCGCACCGGGGCAATTTTGTGCAGAGGGAAAAATATGCAGAAGGCTATTGACAAATTAAGTTAGCGGGTGTAAACTCAATTTGTTCTGGGTGGTTAGTAAACACTAACCGCCTGATAAAAGATAATTGGTTAGCAAGAGTTAACCTGTAAGGGAGAGAAGCCACGATGATGCCTCTGACGCTGGCAAAGCAGGGCGAGACGGTGACCATTCGGAAGATTACCGGGAAGGATGAGATCCGCCAGCACCTGGCCGAGCTTGGATTTGTGGTGGACGGAACGGTTACGGTGGTCAGCGAGCTGGGCGGCAACCTGATTGTGCAGGTCAAGGACAGCCGCATTGCTCTGGACAGGACTATGGCCAACCGGGTTATGATCTGAGGAGAGGAGACAGAACATGAAGACACTGCGGGATGCAAAGGTAGGAGACACTGTCACGGTGGTTAAGCTCCACGGTGAGGGGGCGGTCAAGCGCCGGATCATGGACATGGGGATCACCAAGGGCGTGGCGCTGCACGTGCGCAAGGTCGCCCCTCTGGGCGACCCCATGGAGCTGAACGTGCGCGGCTATGAGCTGAGCGTGCGCAAGGCCGACGCGGAGATGATCGAAATCGCCTAGGGGGAGCGCTTCCCCGGATACGTCCGCGCCGCCAAAGGCGGCACAGCGGGGCGGTACTGCATCTGTGAATTAGTTATATCAAACTCGCGGAAAAGGAAGGGACTGAGAGGTTATGGAGCTCAAGATCGCGCTGGCGGGGAACCCGAACTGCGGCAAGACGACGCTGTTTAACGCCCTGACCGGTTCAAACCAGTACGTGGGCAACTGGCCCGGGGTGACGGTGGAGAAAAAGGAAGGCAAGCTGAAAGGCCACAAGGACGTGGTCATCCAGGACCTGCCGGGCATCTACTCGCTGTCTCCGTACACGCTGGAGGAAGTGGTGGCGCGGAGCTACCTGGTGGGTGAGAAGCCGGACGCGATTCTGAACATCGTGGACGGCACGAACATCGAGCGCAACCTGTACCTGACGACGCAGCTCATCGAGCTGGGGATTCCGGTGGTGGTTGCGGTCAACATGATCGACCTGGTGCGGAAGAACGGGGACAAGATCGACCTCGGCAGGCTGGGGGGAGGCCCTGGGGTGCGAGGTGGTGAGCATGAGCGCGCTGAAGGGCGAGGGCGGCATGGCTGCGGCGGAGAAGGCCGTGGCGCTGGCCAAGTCCCACCGGGCGGGTGAGCTGCCCCACGTGTTCACGGGCAGCGTGGAGCACGCCATCGCCCACATCGAGGAGTCCATCGCGGGGCTGGTGGACGACCGCTACCTGCGTTGGTACGCCATCAAGGTGTTTGAGCGGGACGACAAGGTGATGGCCCAGTTGAAGCTGACGGGTGAGCTGAAGGCCCACCTGGAGGCCCACATCGCCGACTGCGAGAAGGAGCTGGACGACGACGCGGAGAGCATCATCACCAACCAGCGCTACGCCTACATCAACGGGGTTGTGAACAAGGCCGTGAAGAAGAAGGCGGCGGCCCACAGCCTGACCACCTCTGACAAGATTGACCGGATTGTGACCAACCGGATTCTGGCCCTGCCGATTTTCGCGGTGGTCATGTTTGCGGTGTACTATGTGGCCATCGGCACGGTGGGCGACTGGGTGACCGGTTGGACCAACGACGTGCTGTTCGGCGAGATTGTGCCGCCGGCGGTAAGCGGCTGGCTGGAGGGCATCGGCACCGCCCCCTGGCTGCAGGGGCTGATTGTGGAGGGCATCATCGGCGGCGTGGGCGCGGTGCTGGGCTTCGTGCCCCAGATGCTGGTGCTGTTCCTGATGCTCTCCGTCCTGGAGGACATTGGCTACATGGCCCGTGTGGCCTTCATCATGGACCGTATCTTCCGCAAGTTCGGCCTGAGCGGCAAGAGCTTCATCCCCATGCTCATCGGCTCCGGCTGCGGCGTGCCGGGGGTGATGGCCTCCCGCACCATTGAGAACGAGCGGGACCGCCGCATGACGGTCATGACCACCTGCTTCGTGCCCTGCGGGGCCAAGATGCCCATCATCGGCCTGTTTGCCGGCGCCCTGTTCGGCGGCAGCGGCCTGGTGGCCGTCTCCGCCTACTTCATCGGCGTGGCCGCCATCATCATTTCCGGCATCATCCTGAAAAAGACCAAGGCGTTTGCAGGCGACCCCGCCCCCTTCGTTATGGAGCTGCCCGCCTACCACGTGCCCTCTGTGGGCAACGTCCTGCGGGCCACTTGGGAGCGCGGCTGGTCCTTCATCAAGCGGGCCGGCACCGTCATCCTGGCCTCCTCCATCATCCTCTGGTTCCTCCAGGGCTTCGGCTTTACCGAGGCGGGCTTCGGCATGGTGGAGGACAACAACACCTCCCTGCTGGCCTCCATCGGCGGCGCGGTGTGCTTCTTTTTCCGGCCCCTGGGCTTCGGCACCTGGCAGGCCACCGTGGCCACCGTTACCGGCCTCATCGCCAAGGAGAACGTGGTGTCCACCTTCGGCGTGCTCTTCGGTCTGGGCGCCGATCTGACGGAGGAGGACCCCGGCCTGCTGGCCGCCGTGGGCACCCACTTCACCGCCCTGAGCGCTTACAGCTTTATGATCTTCAACCTGCTGTGCGCCCCCTGCTTCGCGGCCATGGGCGCCATCAAGCGGGAGATGAACAACACCAAATGGACCCTGGCCGCCATCGGCTATATGTGCGGCTTTGCCTATGTGGTCTCCCTCATCGTCTACCAGCTCGGCGGGCTTATCACCGGCGAGGTCTCCTTCGGCATCGGCACCATCGCCGCCGCCGCCGCCCTCGTTGGCTTGGTCTACCTCCTTGTCCGCAGAAACAAGTACGACGAGAACACCCTCTCCATTTCCGCCGTCGCCGCCGCGGCCAAGTAAGGAGCGCCTATGAATGCACCAACAATTATCATTGGCCTGATCATTTTGGCCGTGTTTGCGGCCATTGTGGGAAAGGGCATTTACAACCGCCGCCATGGCAAGAGCTCCTGCTCCTGCGGGGGCTCCTGCGGCGGAGGGTGCGGCCACTGCGCCTCGTCCGGGCTGTGCCACCCTGAGAAGCAACCGCCGACACGCCGGGGCGCGGCTGGCGCCCCTTAGTAAGGAGTCATACATGGAGCTGACCAATACCAACGTACGCTATCTTTTGACCATCTACCACCTCTCGCAGGCCCGGCTGGAGGTGTCCTCCAAGGATATCGCCCAGACCCTGGACGTGTCCCGCGCCTCCGTCACCAGCATGATGTCCATTCTGACAGACAAGCGCCTGGTGACCAAGGAGCGGTACGGCAAGGTACACCTGACCGACGACGGCTGCCGGTGGGCCCGGGTGCTGGCCAGCCAGACGGACAAACTGGCCGAGACGCTGCAAAACCGGATGGAGCTGTCCTATGAGGAGGCGTGGAAGGCCGCCTGCGCGGCAGTCTCCGAGCTGCCCCGCCACTGTTTTGAGCCCATCCATGTTCCAGACAGACAGAGAAAGGAAGTTTTCCAATCATGAAGTGGTATCAGAATCCGAAGGTCCTCTGCTTTGCCGGCGGCGTGGCCGCCGCCCTGGTGGGAGCCAAGGTTGCCAAGTCCCCCAAGACCCGTGAGCTCTGCGTGGCCGGCATGGCCAAGGGCATGAAGCTCCAGCAGGACGCCAGGGTGACCCTCCAGAACATGAAGGAAGACGCTCAGGATCTGTGTGCGGAGGCCAAGCAGAAGGCGGCCCAGGAGACCGCCGAAGAGGCGTAACGCAGCCATGAGATATCGCATCGCATACGACCAGCCCGGCCGCCTTCGGGTGCGCTTCGGCCCGGATGCGTTTACCCAGGAGCAGGGCTACGGCATTGCCGCCCTGCTCCTGGGCCGTCCGGGCGTGCGGGAGGCCGTCACCTGTGCGCTCAATGGCAGCGTGCTGGTGTGCTACGAGGGGAGGGCCGGGCGGAGGCCCTGGCCGTACTCCGGGGGCTCCGGCGGGACGCCCTGCCGGTGGGGACCGCCGCCGACGATGACCAGCTCCGCCAGGTGGACAGCCAGTTTCTGGGCCGGCTCCTTTCCATGGCCGCCCGCCATTTCCTGAAAAAGTGGTTTCTTCCCTTCCCTGTCCGCTGCGCCGTGACTCTGTGGAACGCGGCGGGCTACTGGCGGGAGGGCCTGAGAAGCCTGGGCGGGGGGCGGCTGGACGTGGCCGTGCTGGATGCGGCCTCCATCGCCGGAGCCATCGCCCGGCGGGAGTGGTCCACCGCCGGCTCGGTCATGTTCCTGCTGGGCCTGTCCGCCCTACTGGAGGACTACACCCGCAAGCGCACCCAGACCACCCTGACCCAGAGCTTGGCCATCCACGTGGACACCGTGTGGCGGGTGGCGGAGGACGGCTCCGAGGAATCCATCCCCATGGGCCGCCTGGCTCTGGGGGAGCGTATCCGGGTGCGCTCCGGCGCCCTGATCCCGGTGGACGGCACTGTTACAGACGGCGACGCCATGGTGAATGAGGCGTCCATGACCGGCGAGCCCCTCCCCGTCCACAAGCGCCAGGGCTCCACCGTCTACGCCGGCACCGTGCTGGAGGAGGGCAGTCTGGTCATCCAGGCCGCGGCCCTGGCCGGCGAGAGCCGGATTCAGCAGATCGTGGGCCTCATTGAGAATTCCGAGGCGCTGAAGGCCGGAGCCCAGAGCCGGGCCGAGCGGCTGGCCGACGCCATCGTGCCCTTCAGCTTTGCCGGGGCCCTGGCGGTGGGCCTGCTGACCCGGAATGTGACCCGGGCTCTGTCCGTACTGATGGTGGACTACTCCTGCGCCATCAAGCTGTCCACCCCCATCTCCATCATCTCCGCCATGCGGGAGGCCTCCGCCCGCCGTATTATGGTCAAGGGCGGCAAATACCTGGAGGCCTTTGCCGAGGCGGATACCATCGTATTCGACAAAACCGGCACCCTCACCGCCGCCTGCCCCCGGGTGGAGGAGGTTCTGGACTTCACCGGCCGGGGGGAGGACGAGCTGCTGCGGTGCGCGGCCTGCATCGAGGAGCACTTCCCCCACAGCATGGCCCGGGCCGTCACCCGCGCCGCCGAGGAGCGGGGCCTCAACCACGAGGAGCGCCACGCCGAGGTGGAGTATGTGGTGGCCCACGGCGTGGCCACCACCCTGGAGGGGGAGCGGGCCCTCATCGGCAGCCGCCACTTCATCTTCGAGGACGAGGGCGTTGCCTGTACCGACGAACAGGCCGGGCGGATCGCCGCGGCCGCCCGCGGCCGTTCGGTGCTCTATCTGGCCATCGGCGGCAGGCTGGCCGGCGTGCTGTTGATCAGCGATCCGCCCCGCCCCGAGGCCGCTGAGGCCATCGCCGCCCTGCGGGCGCTGGGGGTGCGCCGGGTGATCATGCTCACCGGCGACCAGGAGACCGCCGCCCGGGCGGTGTGTGAGCGGCTGGGCATCGACACGTTCCGCGCCCAGGTGCTCCCAGCCGACAAGGCCTCCCTGATCGAGGGCTACAAGGAGGGCGGCAGCAGGCTCATCATGGTGGGCGACGGGGTCAACGACTCCCCCGCCCTGGCCGCCGCGGATGTATCCGTGGCCATGAGGGATGCCTCCGACCTGGCCCGGGAGGTGGCGGATATTACCCCTCCTCTCCTCCGATCTGCGGGAGCTGGCCGCCCTGCGCCGCCTCTCCCAGCGGATGCTGGAGCGCATTAACCGCAACTACAGGTCGATTTTGACCATCAACACCAGCCTGCTGGCGCTGGGGATTTTCGGCATACTGCCGCCGACCACCACGGCCCTGCTGCACAATGCCTCTACCATGGCCATCAGCGCCGCCAGCATGCGGCCCTATCTGCCCGCGCCCGGCGGGCGCGGGGCCCAGGGAAAGGAGCCTGGCAATGAAACAGCATAGATTCTGGGCTTGGGGCGCCGTGTTCTGTATGCTCATGTGCATCTACACCGGCAAGCGCCGCAAGTAAAGCAAGGCAGAGAAGGCCCCTCCCCGTCGTCCGGCTGAGAGGGGCCTTTGCCGCCGCCGTGACAGGAGAGCGCGGGCATGCAGTCACCACGCCGGACGGCGGGACTGTCCGGCAGTGAGCTGGCGGAGGGATTGGGCGCACAGCGCGCCGTAGAACTTCAGATACTTCTTTTTTGCCTGGCGCTGGAGGCGCTGGCGCTCCTGAAAGGCCTTCCAGCAGGCGCAGCTCTTGTGGCAGCCGCTGTGGTAGGAGGGACATTGGCTCTGACAGGGAAGCATGGGGGTTCTCCTTTCTGCGGGGGCGGGAGGTACGGTTCCCGTCCAGTGTAGGCCGGATCAGAGCCCAACTGCCACCATGGTGCTGTAAAAGGGAGGTAAATAATTGGAGTTTACCGCATTTGTAGAGCATGCTCACTAAAAATAATGACAAATAAGAGGATAAATATATACAATCTAAACAAAATAGAGTGGCTAAAATCGGGCAAAAGGCAGAATAATGTGAGCATGGTTGCAATTGGAAGATGCTCATGGTATCATGCAAAAACACCTTGCGGGGTCGGAGCTCTGACCACTGGAGACTCCGCGCCGGAGGACTCCTAGTCGCAAGGAAAGAAAAAAAGAGGAGGAAACATGAAATGAAATCCCATAAGCCATCCAAACTGATCGCTCTGGGGCTCGCCCTCACCATGGGCCTGAGCATTCCCGCGGCGCTGGCAGCCAGTTCTCTGGTGCCCGCCTCCACCAAGGTCACGGTGGACGGCAAGGCGGCCGCTGTCGAGGGATACAATATTGACAACGGCAACAACTATTACAAGCTGCGCGATTTCGCCAGCGCGCTGGACGTGGGCCTGACCTGGGATAAGGCCACCGACACTGCGGCCATCGACACCGGCTCCCACTACAAGCCCGACGCCACCCAGCTCATCACCGGCAACTGGGCCCCCGCTACCCGCGCCCGCATCCAGGCCGTGATTGACGAGAACGCCAACCAGGGCAAGTACGTGGTCTTTGACTTTGACAACACCTCCGTGATCTTCGACATTCAGGAGGCCCTGCTCATCTACCAGATTGAGAACCTGCAATTCAAGATCGACCCCGCCGACATGGAGGCCGTTCTGGAGACCGGCATTCCCGACCTGAACAAGTCCATGGGCACCAGCCTGGACGGCAAGAACATCACCCCCGCCACCCTGGTGGCCGACATCACCAGCGATTACGAGTGGATCTATGCCAACTACGAGGGCTTTGAGGGGGACAAGGACCTCAACTACATCCACGCGTCCAACCAGTACCAGGACTTTCGCCGCCAAGCTGCGCTTCATGTACGGCAACCTGGGCGACTACTTTGATCACGCCGTCTCTTACCCCCTGGGTTGGCTATCTGTTCACCAGTATTGGGCAGACTACGGCCGCTATGCCGAGGAAACCTGGACCTCTCCCGTGGAGCTGCCCGGCAAGACCGGCATTGTCTCGATTGACTTTATCACCGGCCTGACCTTCACCGACGAGCTGAAGGACCTGTATGCCACCCTCCAGACCAACGGCATCGAAGTGTATATCGTCTCCGCCTCCCCCATCGACACCGTGCTGGCCGCCAATGAGACCATGGGCTACAACCTGCCCGAGGACCACGTCTACGCCATGCGCAACAAGCTGGGCGAGGACGGCCGCTACATTAACGAGTATAACTACGACTGGGGCGGCGAGGGCAAAGTACGCCCAGACCCAGGGTGAGGGCAAGAGCACCATTATCACCAACTTCATCGCGCCCCAGTACGACAACGCCGGCCCCTGATGGTCTTCGGCGACAGCTCCGGCGACTGGAACATGATGACCGACTGGATGGAGAGCGGCGACACCGAGCTGGGCGTCATCTTCAACCGTTACCGAACTGCGCCCCAGCGAGAAGTCCATCCTGCTGGGTGAGACCGACGAGGTGCTGGTCCGCCCCGCCGAGTAAGGCAGACATAAGCGCAATTTCATACACGGCGGCAGCCGGGAGTGGAGCCTGCGGGCTCCCTCCCGGCTGTTCTGATCAGCTTTAAGATATTTTTAATGAATACCGGGAACCTTGCTCTGGACATTTCGTCTGTAATGTTGGATAATGGAATATATAACCAAGGAAAAACCTGCATTGGAAGGAGAGAATGAACATGAAGCAAACCCATAGAGGGCTTGCCCGGCTGCTGTCCGCGGGTATGAGTCTGGCCCTTTTAACGAGCTTGGTACCCGGGGCCACGGCGGCGAGCCGAAAT
>VOFI01000407.1_pt1 | contig 20001 bp, 27 predicted proteins | sample 5384131 | NCBI WGS metagenome assembly VOFI01 (sample SAMN12384728, study PRJNA508395) | human gut metagenome | isolation source: healthy gut H | host: Homo sapiens
GAACAGGACCAATTAATTTCATATCACGTGGATATAAGTGTCCGTTCAGAGCAATATCATAGCCTCTTGCTTTGACTCCCTTTGTAGAAATATCCAAATTTAATCTACCATCCGCCCCATAAACCAATTTATGTCCACTCTCTGTATTCACATAGGTATTCGGCTGGCCTTCAAGAGGTCTTGAACCTCCACTTCTTCCACCAGTTCTTATTGTTCCATCATATTTAGTTTCCTTGATTTTTTGAATATCCAGATCAGATGTATTTTGTGTACGAGGATTTGCATAATCATTTGCATTATGCACCAACACTCCAAAACCACTAACATGATAAGTATGGAAATCTTCTACCTCAAAATTATAAACCTTAACAGGTTCTTCTGTCAACTCGACAGAATGATTTTCAATTTGTTTTCACAGCAGATACTACAAAATTTTCTATGCCGACTTTTTTCTATAGAAAAAAGCATTACTTTGCAGAATCTGAATAGTTTCTTAATTGTTCAATAGTCTTGACATACAACCACTTTGTTTCCACATTTTGAACATTTAAAAACAAATGCAGCAGTTTCATATCCTAAATCCGCCCAAAGAGCTTCGTAACTTTCAACATTATTCTTTAGTTCATCAATCAAAAGTTCTTTTAGTAAAGACAATCCATTATCCATTTATTTCCACCTTCCCGAATCCCACTCATTTTTCCAATAATTTTTCTTTTGCTGATGCCATTGAGCACGATTAATTTTACTTCCTTCATTATAGTGAGGGTGATTTTTTTATAATTACCACTTAGCGCTTGCTCATATTTGAGAATTGCTTTATCATATTTGAAATTATCCGCTAATTCGTCGCCTTGTTCACTTAACTTAACAATTTTTTTATAAACTAAATCATTCAATTCCATAAAAATCTCCTTTTGCTTACATTTATAACTTTATGTGGTCGACCTAGGTGTGCACCTTGAGATCGATTAATACTATATAATTCTAAATAATAATTATTAGAATCCAACATAAATGCTCTCACTTCTGGGGCTTTTGCACCATAAAATCTGCCTTTTTCATTCCACCAAACAACTGCATCTTTTATGTGAGCCATATCTGCTTTTTCAATCGGATACCAATTGCCATCACTTGCAAGAAATTCTTTTTTATTATTCCTGATTTTTCCCTCTGATTACAGACATTCTTATCAACCTGTAAATAGTTTTAAGTTTTACAGAATTGATAATTGGCAGCAAAAAAACATTTCACAATTAATCGTAAGACGAAAAGTTTTATGTGCCTTATATACAAGGTTCAAAAATAGGATTTAATACTATATCTTAATCAGCATCGTCTTTATCAACAACATACTCTACTGTAATATTTGAACTTAATAGCTTACCGTTTACATGTGCAATAAATCTTTTACATAGACAAGAAAACATAAAAAAAAATTTTCACATGAAATTTTTTTGAAGTCCTTACCAGGATATGTTGTTTGATATTGTTTACTATCAATATACCATATATATGTATTTAATTTATCCTGCAACATTAACATATGATCTTTTTTCAAACTCACCCTCAAAATCAAGATGATCATACAGTTGAAGAAGGAGGATGCTATCTTCATAAGCAACACTATCTACAACATCTCTATCAGTAATAGCCATTTATTTCACCTATTTCATTTTATTCTTTTCTATATGTATTAACTCTCGTTCCCTTAGGGAGTATTTCTCCCGTATGAGAACCGCTTGTAATCATCATATCCTTATTAGTTGCTTTTTCTGGGAAACCATTAGATATTTGATTCTTTTGGTAAGGCGATTTTGGTCCTAGTTTATATTCGTTTATTTCAAATTGTCCTTGCTCATTGATGTACAAATCATCAAGATAATTGCCGCCTTTTGACATTGCGTTCCCGCTATCGTCTATTGGCTTAACTCTAACTTGAGCTTCAGCGGTTGGATTTTTTTGTTTTAATTTTTCATGTTGATTTTTTTTTTTTTCAAACTCACTTTTATATTTATCGACAACATCTGGGCAATTTTGGGAAAAGAAGATTTTAATACAAGGCTGTTTTCAAATTCAAATTCAAACAAGGCCTATATAGTTTTTTAATTTATCTTGAAGCAATTCCAATGAGCTACTATTGCTTCTTCCTGCCATGTTAAATGGTCACTTATACCCATAATTATATGATTATCTTCAGCATAAATGTAATCAATACTGTTTTTCTCAAGTACAGACATTAGTTACCTCCTATTAATTTCATATCATCTAGAATGGAGCGAGTTATACCATTCCTTGTCGTATATCCCTTTAAATGTCCAAGTATAGTGCCGCCTAAAAAGCCGTCTTTTCCTTTTCCTCTTATCATGCCACCAATTTTTTGATTTTGGGTATATGGAGCTGTATCTGATGCTTTTACCTCATAAAAAAAAATCATTTGTTATTTCATCTGCTCTAACATTATAATCCACCAAATTGCCATCGTTATCAAATGGTTTTATAGTGATTTCCTGTTTGGTTTCGGGGTGTTCTTTAAGCAATTTTTGATGTCTTTTTAAATCTGATTTGAGCTGATTGATATATATAATTTTTCTTTGTCTCTGAGACCTCAGCTCATTTGCTCTGTTTTCATAGTTATTAACTTCAGAACAAGCGTCATAATATCTACTTCTAGATTCATAGTAGTAATCTTTAATCCATAGGTATTAACACCCCAATCACGAATATTTGCTGAGTTTTAATTTCCCAATGACCAACATTAGATATTCCGTAAACATAACAATAGGAATAGTTTTTTCTATGGGCTGAAAAATCACTGATACTGCTAGCCATATGAATAATTCTATTGATAAGATCAAATAGGCTCTTTTTTTAAATACGCTAATTTCATCTCTGTCTAAAGACTTGTTTTTATCTTCGACAGTGGCAAAAGCAAAGCATACCACCATACTTCTTAAAGAACTTAAGCATAAAAGACTTCATAATTTCACTTCCTTTTACGATTATTGCGATATACACACCATTATCATATCATATCATATTAACATATACAAAGGTAAAGCAATGGTACGAATTATCGCGGCACAAATAGGGAACGACCCTAAACTTATGTATCACGGAGAGTCATCTGATTTATTCAGACTAATGCTCTCCGTTTTCTTTTAGATAAATTTCCAGTTTTCAGACTTCTCTCTTGCGTGTCTGTGAAAATATAACTTCTGTTTGCAGTCCGCACAGAAGACTATTCCGGCAAAAATACTTTTCTCTCCGCTCCTTGTGAACCTACGCTTGCTCTGCCTGAGTCGCTGAACTATCTCCCATATATTAATGTCGATTATCGGCTCATGAGTATTTTCAATCAGCTTGTGCTCGCTTTTGGGCAGCTTTAATTTCCGATGGTCTTTGTATGACGCTCTGCCGAACCTGAAATTACTGTTCTTCCTCAAGCCTGTGCGCGATCTGAGCCGGACCCAAGCCATCAGCGCATAGTTGAAAAATATATTTTACGACCAGCGCTGTTTCGGGATTGGGCAGAATTTTGTTGTGATCCTCCTGAGATTTCATGTAACCGTAAGGCGGACGTGAAGCGACTCTCTGCCCTCTTTCGGATTTTATTACACAGCTTGCCTTAATTTTTCTGCTTGTATCCTTGACGTGGAATTCGTTAAAAATGTTGTAGAATGCCGCCATATCGACAGCGGAGGAATCCGGATTATCGGAATCAATATTGTTATTGATCGCAATATAGCGGACATTTCTGCGCGGAAAATATTCCTCTGTGTATAATCCTACGTGCAGATGATTTCGACCAAGCCTTGAGAGATCCTTTGTAATTATTGTGCCGATCCTGCCGTTGTCCACATCGTCTATCATGCGTTTGAATGCAGGACGTTCGAAATCTACTCCCGTGTACCCGTCGTCAATGTAGAACGCGGTGTTGTAAAATCCATGTTCATCGGCATATTTTTTGAAGTATATCTTTCTGATTTGAAATGCTGTTGCTTTCTCCCGCAAGCTCATCCTCGTGACTGAGCCTGCAATACAAAGCCGTTATCTTATTCGTGTCTGACATTATTAACCTCTCTTTCCGTCCATTATGCGGACTCTGTCAAACCGATTGAGATTACAGATAGTATATCACAATCGATTCTGAAAGTCCAGCGATAATCTATAAATTTATGATAATTTTTCAGCGGCGGATCTCAGCAAATATTTCAGCTTGTCCTCAGCTGTGGATTTTGAGGTCATATCAAACACCGAGTTGATGTTGTAAACAATTCCGTCAATGATCTCGGAACGACTTTTGATATACTTATCCTCAGTTTGCGTTATGCTGCCGGAGCAACAGCTTTCGTTTCTTTCTATAATATTTGTGTCCATATACCTCCTGCTCTCCGATATATATCGGAACAAATGTTGAGAAAATTCGTGTAAACAAATCAGTTCAGTCCTTTCGTTTTAAATTTTTTGTGCGAATTTGATACGCACCGATTTTACAATTCGTTATCATCAACCTCATAGGCGTTAACGATAACATCACCTTCGCCATATTCGCAAGAATTTTCAGCTATATTTTGTTCGGCAAATTCACGGTTGTTCCTTGCAATCAAATCGTCAAGGTTAACTTTACCCCTTGTCCTGCGAACGTTACGCACCGCCTCCTTAAGCTGTTTCTGCTAGACTTCATCAAGGCTCATTAACTCGATTTCATAAACTTCATTAGCGGCAGGGTCAGTAACGTCATCAACAGGGTCGGCAGAATCACAAACAGTGACAGCGGATTTTTCTGCCTCAACTTCGGACTCATCAATCGCAAGCAACGTATTTAAAGGCTTTTCAAGCATTTCGCTGTTATCGACAGGGACAGCAGGGTCAGCGTTTTCACACACCTCCGCCATTAAATTTCTGCCGTCACTGCTGTCACTTTTCGGATCGTAATTCAGAATAATTATTCGCTGTCCGTTGCTGCGTTTGGATTCAAAAGCTACTCCGTAATCCTGCAAATCATAAGCGTGCTGAATCAGATCTTTTTGACACGGTTTGAAAACACTTCTTTGTACAGCAGAGCTGATAACTTTTCAGCAAGTTGAGTAGCAGAGCCTTTGAAGGTTTTCTGCGTTACCATAAAGTCATGAACAGCAAAGGAGAAATAGTTAGGTTTGACATTTTTAATATCGTCAGACACTTTCCATCTGCTGTTTTCAAACACAACATTGATCTCCTGATTTTCAATGTCACGACCTACGCAATGCAGTTTAGCTTTCCGACTTCCACGCTTGCTTTCAATCAGAACCATACTTCCGTCTACACAACCGCTTAATCCTGTACTGCCTGAGATCATATTGAACGGATCGCTGTCAGAACACTTTCGTGTGTGATGAACCAGAACTATAGCTATACCAAGCTTGTCCGCAAGACTTTTTAGAACGGATAGTTCTTTGTAATCTGAACTGTTTTCAAATCGTCAAAAGGAAGAAAATGCGGATAATCCGAAATATCAGTCATATCGGCGCTGTCTTAACAGGGTTATGCGAAGCTATCAGAGAAAAGTTATTGATGAAAAACAAAAATCTGTTCTTCTGCGACAAGCAGAAGAACTGTACCATAGAGCAATGACCTCTTCCGAATTCAGCAATGAGGAATTTGAACGGCAAATGCAGTCTGAAAATCTTTACAAATTATGCGGTTTTGACGTTCCAAAAAGAGGCAGACCAAAGGCGGTTAAGAATGACAAATGAGGAATTGATTCAAAAATATTATGACGGCGATATGCAAGCGTTATATGATTTGTACGAGCGGAATGTCGGATTCATACAGAGCGTTGCCGCTGCGGCTGCAAAGGACTACAAAAACTATCTGCGTTTCAGCGATACCTTTGACGATCTTGTTCAGGTGGGCTGCCTTACGTTCTTTGAGAGGCTTAGGGCAAAACAGTATGACGCAAGTAAGGGCGGTCTGCTGACATACCTCACTCCCCGACTTCGCTATGCAATGCAGGAGTTTATCGAACAATTTAGTTCTCCCATAGGACTTTCACATTCCGATTTTTGGAACATTCAAAGATGCCGTAAGCTGCATAATGAGGGTATGTCCAATTCGGATATTGCCAAAGAACTTGGTATGGACAGGAAAACCGTGCAAAGCTGTCTTTCATTTTCCTTTAAGACGGAAACGCTGATGATCCGAACTGAAACCGAGAACGGAATTGAGTACATTGAAAATCCTGGGCTTGTCGTTAACGATCTGCACCCCGATAACAAGGTTTACATTGAAGTTAGCCTTGAGCTTTTCAAGGAATTGTTTGAAAACTTATCAGCCAGGGACAGAGAAATTCTCGGCAGAAAATATGGTGCATTCGGGTATGAAGAGACCTCCGTTAACGACATTGCGGACTATATGCTGATCACCAGAAACGCTGTAAACAAGGCTGTTAATTCTGCAACAGAGATTCTTCGCAAGGAATACCATAACGGGAGTAAGCTGAAATGGTGGCGGTTGTGTAACCGGGCGGTTAAGGATGCCTTGGAGGGTAGGACAGCATAGGAATCCGTTGAAATATCTGACGAGTTTAAGGCGAAATTACGGGCGTTGGCGGAGTTTTTGGTTTTGCTGTATGAAAATGATAAACAAAAATAAATGGGGGGGCATTATGCTTGCAATATACTTAACCTTAATTGATAACGAAGACGATAAGAAATCATTTGAGGATTTATATAATCAAAATAGGTCTAAGGCTTATGCGATTGCGTTTAATATTTTGAAAAATAAAGCGTTAGCCGAAGAAGCTTGTTCGGAGACTTTTTTAGTCTCGCAAAAAGTTTTCAAAAAATTAAAAATTTAGAATCTCACAAATTGGACTATTATATTGTCATCACTGTTAGAAACGCGTCTTTGAATTTGCTGAAAAAAAAGAAAAAGAACATATCAAGACTATGCAATTAAGTGAGGATATTCCCGAATTAACAGACGAGTCGCTTTGCAACAGAAATTATGATAATATAGTTGGTTGTATCAGGCAACTTTCATATACCGATCAGGAAATCCTTTACCTGAGGATCACTCTTGGCATGGGTTACAGTGAAATTTCATCGGCGCTGCATATTTCCAATGCTGCAGCACGGCAGCGTTTTCAGCACGCAAAGGATAGCCTTGCAAAGCTGCTTGAAAAGGAGAGCATTTATAATGGATAACTATTCAATATTATCAAAAGCTATAGGCGACACTTTCGAACCTCAGCTTGATGAATTCATTGATTCTGTAAATTTTGATGTTAATGGCGAGTTCTCAGAAAAGTTCGAACGTAAGATGGACAAACTTATACGAAGAAGGAATAAACCGTATTTTAATCTGATATGTACCGGAGGAAGGCGAGCGGCGTGTATAGTGGCTGCCATAATAATTTTGTCGGCATCTTCACTGAGCGTTGAAGCGGTGCGTGAGGTCGTTCATGATTTCTTTATGAGTATTTTCGGAGATCACACTGCCGTTTCGGTAAGCATCAATACTGAAAAAGATTATCCGGTAACTATCGAAGAAGAATATGCGATCTCAAATCTGCCCGACGGTTTTGAATTATCTGATTATAACCGGGACAGCGGAACAATATTCGCCGCTTATTTTTATGGAGATAAATATATCTTTTTCGAGCAATTTGTTCATGATAGTTATCTGGTTAATTTTGATAACGAACATTCCGAGCTTGAATACTACACTGATGAATCAGGACAGGAATATCTTATTCAAAGTACCAACCATGATTTCTGTATTTCATGGGATAACGGCGAATATATTTTTAAAATCACAAGCAATTTGAATAAAAAAGATACATTATCTTTTTGCAAGTCTACAAAATCGAAATAAATCTTGAAAAACAGCTCACAAAAAAACGAATATTTTGTTGTCATTAAGAGTGTAAGAGGAAAAAATTCTCTTGCACTCATTTTTTTTTGTAGGAGGAGATATTATGAAAAAAATTGTACCTGTTTTTATGGCTTGCCTGATTTTCTGTTCGGTGGGAGGAACTACGGTGTTGGCTGCTGTTCCACCTGATAACGGCGGTATTGTTTCGCCTTGTTACTTGTATACTAATCAAGCATATAGCAATTTGAGTATTTCTGGTGGTGTGGCATCTTGCAAGAGTACCGTTTACGGAATATCGGGTACAACGACTAAAATCGTTGTAACTCAGACCTTGCAGGTAAAAGACGGAATGTCTTGGCGCAGGATAACCGACTGGAGCGAAACTTTTAACAGCTGGTACTGTAGTTATCCTAACTCGTACTCACCAATTGGCAGCGGAACCTACCGCGTTAAAACAGTTGCAAAGGTCTACAAGGGCACGTCCTACGAAACTATTACTGTTTACAGTACGGAAGTTTCGTAATAATCTACATTCTATGCTTTTTAGAGGCTTGGTGATTCCAATGGACTAAGGTATATGAATTTTGGGTTTGTCTGACGTAGAACCAATATCGAACGATTACAATACGGACTGATAATATGCAGTATTCCGAATATATGGAGTTTATTCGGCGTATTGCGGAAACAGAGGAGAAGCTATGAACCTTAAAAGAAACTTTTAAACGAATACTTTCCGGCGTAATGAGTGCAGCTATGGCGGCAACTCTTTTTGCCGAGTTTGCCCGCAGTCGCAGAGGAGGCAGCAGAAAAGTATCCCTACACAATGTTTGCCGCTTCTGATACAGAGGGGTCTATCACCATTAATGCTAACAATTTCTGTGTGAATGGAAATATAGCGACAAACGGCACAATAGTTTCAAATGGGAATTTGAACGTTAATGGTACGAAAACTGAGAATGCAGGCAAAGAAATGATATATATCTTTGATAAGATCGATTCAGCCTATTTTTCAGGCAATAATATTGATGAATATTCACAGGATTACACTCTTGAAGAAATAAACATAAACATCAATGATCCGCTGGAGGTTGAGGGTAATGCTACTCTTACAGGCAACATAAATATCAACACGGCGCTTAAAGCCTTTGAAGATGTTACCCTTAACGGCGAGGTAAAAAACACAAACAATTCTGTCATCTTTTCAAAGTATGGAGATATTGTGATTGACAGCCAGAACGTTAATCTTAATGGTCTGGTATATGCTCCTTTCGGCAACGTTGAGATAATGGCTCAGAATCTGAATCTCAATAATGTTGTCATTATTGCGGATACAATAACTTTCAACTGTCCAAGCGTAAACGCTAACTATAGTGGCAATGCTGGCGAATTGGTTGGCACTGTTTCAGAGCCTTTGGATATACCTGTCGATGAATGGCAGTATATGAAGGATGAAAACGACAATGGCTTACCTGATTTCTTTGAAGATATGAATAATTGGGAGCTTCTCAAAGATACCGATGGAGATAAGCTTCCTGACTGCGTTGAGCAGACGGATTAACAAATCTTCAGGAGTATGAACTTGGTACAGAGCCTTATAATGATGATACGGACGGCGACGGACTTAATGACGGAGAAGAAATCAATACTTATAATACTGATCCGCTAAAGAAAGACACCGATGACGATGGTTTAGAAGACGGCGATGAAATCTATCTTGAAACTGATTCTACAAATCCCGATACATACGAAAATGGTATTCTTGACGGTGATGAAAAGCGTTTACAGACGTTTATTCACAAGGTTGAAAACGAGGATTGTGCCGTTACAGAGGTTCGTGTATCTATGGAGGGCACGGGTAATCTCCAGAAAACCACAACCGTTGAGAGCATTATGAACAAGGATATACTCTGCTCAGAGGTTGTAGGTCTTGGGCGAGCCTTTTGAAATCAAAACGACTTCGCAGTTTGATAAGGCTACGCTTACTTATGTGATCGACAAGTCTAAACTTGGCGATACCGAATTTGACAATCTGCTATTTTTATGGTATGATGAAGAAAATGACAATTTTGTTGAGTTGGACACTATGCTTGATGAGGAGAACTCTACTGTAAGTGTGGAGACTACACACTTCAGTAAGTATATGATAGTTAATAGGGAAGAATGGTACAAAGCATGGTCTACTGAATTATATCCGAGTTATTATGATTATGCTCCAAGTGGATTAAGCACAGTTTTGGTCATTGATTGTTCGGGTAGTATGCAATACAACGATCCATATGAAGCAGGCAGAAAAAAGGCAGCTGAATCGTTTATTAATGTTCTAAGGAATAAAGATAATGTAGCTATTTTGGCTGAAGACAGCAGGCCTCAGATACTTTGTAATTTTACTTCTGTGGGTCAGAAAAACATATTGTTAAACTCGTTGAATAATATTCTACCGGAGGTAATAATTTTGATGCGTCGATAAATCAATCAATTCAACTACTAAAAACACAGACAGGTGCTCCAAAAAAAATGATTGTATTTATGTCTGATGGTGGATGTAATATTTCTGATTCATATTTAAAAGAAGCGGATAGTTTAGATATTTCGATCTACACTATTGGGTTTGGCTTAGGTTCTGATGATAAAACACTTGAACATATGGCAAAGATGACTCATGGTGAATTCTACAAAGCCATTACAACTAATGATTTAGCCGATATTTATTCCCAAATTGCATTGGATACTTTCTTTGATACAAAAGATACAGACGGTGATGGTTTGTATGATGTTTTTGAATTAGCTGGTATACGAGTGCAGAACGGACAGATAGTTAACACTAGATATGATTTGCCTGACACTGACAAAGACGGATTAAAAGATGGTGTTGAAATTGAACCTGTACCGATTTATAAGACTATTATAATGGATCACAAAGAGCAGGAAAACTGCTGGTTATTATTTTATTATGAATTCTAATCCTGAAAGTAATGACGATTCAGATGGTGACGGTTATTCGGATATTGAAGATCCGTATCCCATGGATAAACCTGACATTTTAGGTGATAAATACGATTTCCTTGATGGAGAGACATATTATCTTACTAAAATGGTAGGTATTTATCCGAATACTATATGAATGTAAAAAGACAACTCCACTAATCCAGGGGCGTCTTTGATAATGTATAATTATACAGGAAACAATAATCAAAAATTCAAGTTTGAATGGTGCGATGAAGGTTATAAAATTCATGCATTGAATAATGAAGAATTGGTATTAACTCTGCACTTGAATGATGACGGAAGTTATTCTGTATTTATGGGCAATGACTTAAACTTGCAGGGACAATTATGCAGTATGTTGGCTGGACTTATACTTCTAATGATAAAATCAATAGAGCCATGAAAAATTACACGAATAATACCAAAATTGGTCTTAAAAAATATGGCGATGAAAAAATATATATTTTTATAACGAAAAGATGCTAGTTATTAATCAATCCAACGGAAATTTTTCAGATGATGGTGGATTAATGTTTGCAGATGTGCCTATGCATGGAGTAATATGCGAATTAATGGCAGCCTTTAATGCAGCAACATTAGCTGGTGAAAATGTTAACTTTTTTTCAAAACCGCAGCAGAGTTTGAATATAATGCTTTAGTTTTAGATATAGTTACTGGTGGATTATTTTCCAATAAAACCGATTATTTAAAAGGTTTTTATGGTAGTAACCCGGATAAAGTATCGGATTGGCTAGACTCTCTCAACCTAACATATAAAACTTACAAGAACCCTAAAATTGGTGATTTAGAATATGCATTTGATTTTGGCAATGCTTTAGCTCAAGAAATGGATAGCGAGTTTACAAATGGTAATGTTGCTTATTTTTCATATAAGTACGAAAGTTCAATTGAGTTAGGAGCATTCGCAAAAGTTGTCACATATCAAAAACAGCATTCTGTTGCTGGAATAAAAGATGATAACTCAGGTATGATAGCGACATTTAATAGATACAGCAACTATACTGAAGCACAACACAATGATGGAAATACGACCTATTTTAATTCTATTGATGAAATCGCGAATAAAGAGGGTTGTATTTTTGATGTGGGTTATTTAATACAGAAAAAATAAGGTTTTATTTCAGCGTTTCAATATGATAATTTAGCAGGCTGATTTACATTAACATTTTGCCAATCAGCCTGTTTTATTTCATTAATAGGTGCTTTTGTGAAATCAGAAATTTGAGGATTATTATGAGAAAAAAATATAGAAAAAATATGATTGCGTTTCCGCTAATATTTATAATTATCGGCTTACTTATTTTAAGACATTTATTCACAAATCAGGGCGATATTAGTATCCATGTTAAAGATAATTATTCTCATGCTTGTCATGTTAATGATTTAATTGTTTATCTTGACTCTGATGGAATCTATTGTAAAAATTCAAAAGGAAATATAGATAAAATATGTAATATCTCTATTGCAAAAACTTCTACTGTAACAGCCGACGAGGAATTTATATTCTTTTCTCCCTCAGTTGATTCTAAAAAAAAAATATTTCAGCTCGACTATTTTGGTAATGTTATTAAAATACATAACATATCACATAGTATTTACGATATGTATTTCGTCGATGACATATTATATGTTCTTAATTATTCCGATATTAATATGCGTTATGACATAAAAGCATATAGTAGTGTTGAAATAATTGATTTAGATAAATGCCCATATGACTATAATATAACTGTTGAAAAAAAATTTTTTTCTGCCAATATACAAATTATCAATAACCGCAATCATTGTTACTTGAAAATAACTGATAAAAATGAAAAACAGTTTTTTGCAATGTATATAATAAGAAGAATGCAAAACAGATTTTTTTTATCTAAAACTGATATGACAGCATCTTTATATGATAATAAATTGATATTGTTTCCGCTAAAATCAGGGAAATTAAACAACTATTATATAATAAATATAGATAATGGTAAAGTCGTAGAATCCGGGACAACTTTTTAATATTGATTATTCATATCAGCCGATTAAACAATCTGATAAATATTTAATTATCATAGCACAGTATCCACATTACGCAAAAGGATTTACAGATAATGTATCTGAACAAATTGACGGTGACAGAATTATTTTATGGAATTATGAAACATCACATTTTGAAGAAAAGAAAACTAAAAATCACGAAAGAATCATTTATGCCAACTCCCAAAAGAATAACCATTTATTATCCTTAATTTGATTTGCTCTGTAAAAAAAGCAATCTTATTCTTCAATTTAATATAAACAGCAAAACAAATAACCTATTATAAAGGTAAATATCTGACATATTCGCTTGAGGATTGGAGTCTTATTAAAAAGCAGTCAGTTGATGAGATCAAAGAAGGCGGTTCGTACACTTTTGAATCCTGCGGTGACTACATTTTTGTGTTCGATAATAATTCAAATGGTGAATCATGCTTTAATAATATTTTCTTTTGTGACTCGTTCATTAATTGAATTTGATTTTTGTAAGCTTGATTAGAAGATTCAACAGCGTTAAACATGATTTTCATTTGCATATTTTCTATATATTTATCATACAAATAAAAATTTAAAAAGTTGATTATCAATAATATAACTGAAATTACAAAACATTTTGCATTAGATTCAGGCCCGGAAAGTTCGGCTATAATAATCGTTCCGATAGAAATTATCACTAAAAGCATAACATAGTTGGAAGTGACTATGATTTTTTCTTTTCTATTAAAATAATGTCTGAACAGAAAAACAAATCCAAGAAAACAATACTTTGAGGAGTATTTGACTTTAAAAGCATTGATTCTGGGAAAATGCAAAACATCATCCAATCTAATATCATGCCAACCGCACAAACGCCGATAGTTAGAAATATATAAGTTTGTATGGGCTTTTTATATTGTAACATTATCACGAACATAGGCAATATATTGCTGATCAAATTCAGCATTATGTTATCCATAAAAAGATACACACCGCAATTTATTAGATAATAAACAATATAAGTCAAGATCTCAGCAAATTGATGAAGTTTACTCTTGCCCAAAACCGCAGTAAAAAGTATGTATACAGCATACATATGCACCGCATTAGAGACTAAATATACCGTTGGCTGCATTTACGATCCTCCTATCTTGTCAGATAATATGTCCATTACACTGTTACGATATCCGTCGCTGATCTTTAGCCTTGTTCCGTTTGATAATACAACAGTTTCAAAATCTGCATCAACAATGTGATTGATGTTAACAGCCAAGCCACGTTTTATTACAACCATATCATTTTTCATTTCATTAGTTACAGCATCACTAAATTTATGATAACAAATTATCTCTTCACTTGATGTAATCAATTTAAGCTTTTTTCTTTCACTTTGTATATAAATTATTTCGCTGACGGCTATTTTGTGCTTAATATTTTCCAATGTATAAGTGAAGAATACATTACTGTTCGAATATAATTTGATGAAATTAGAAATACAAGGATAAAGTCGTTCTTTACTTACCGGTTTAATGATGAAATCAAAAGGGTGGACAGAAAATAACTCCATTGCGTATGAATCTTTAGCCGAGATGAATACTATCTGAGTCCTTATATCCCCAATCCTGCCTCTGATTTTTTTGCCCAAATCCACTCCATTCATATTAGGAAATTCTATATCCAAGAAAATTAAATGATAGCCCATTGAGGACTGCAATCTTTCATATAAATCTTCGCATGTTAAAAATATATCAACGTCAAAGTCCAAATTGTATTTGAACTGATATTATGATCTTTTGAGTTGGGCACATACATATTTTTCGTCATCTACTACCGCAATTCTAATCACGACGCTCACCTGCCTTAATTAACATTGTACCAAATATTTTACGTAAAATCAATACATAATTTGTTAAAATCGTGGTATAATACATTAATACAGATAAGACAAACCTTTCGCAAAATCTGCACCTACAGGCAAAAAGGCAAAAAAAGCAACGTAAAATCATGCATTATTTACTACCAATCAGATATTTCTGACGGCTAAAAACTTTTAAGCTACAAAATTAAGTTTTTCAACATATTTCTTTTTTGTATCAAGCGATGAGTGAACATAGCGGTTAAGTGTAATATTAACATTAGAATGACCTAGCAACTCGCTGACAGTTTTAGCATCAAAGCCATTCTCAATACAAACAGTAGCGTATGTGTGACGCAGTAAATGAAAATTAACGTTTTTGGAATGAACTTTAACCGTTCTTCTTCCCTGACTTCCGACGGTTCGCAGCGAAAAAAAAACAGATGCTTACTCCAGAAATTCATTAAGCTCTTCAAGCTCACGGTTTTTCTTTAAAAGCTCTTTGATACGCTTGTTTGCTGCCTGAAGCTGCTGTGCGATAGTAAGTGACTCTCCTTTGCGAGCTTTATTGCCTGCTTTCGTTAAATTGTGTTGACAAATCCCATTAAACAAGGACTTTCAGATAAAGAAAACGGACACCAATCAAGATACGCATTGTATCAAAATTGGTGTCCTGTTATGGTGCGGATGACGGGACTTGAACCCACATGACCTTGCGATCACTAGCACCTGAGGGTGGGGTAACGACAGTGAATAATAAGTTAACTCATACCCTTATCCTACTGATAACCCCCTTATCCATCTCATGCACCGTATCGCACAGAACGGAAATATCCTCTGCCGAATGAAAGCATATCAGAATAGTCTTGCCCTGCTCCTTGTAGCTGAGAAGATACTCTCTCATTTCCTTAACGCCGTCCTTGTCAAGTCAGTTGAAAGGCTCGTCAAGAATAAGAATCTTCGGGTTTTCCATGATAGCCTGAGCAAGATATAGTGCTTGCATTCAATACAAAATTAAGTATTGATTCCATAGCTAAGAATCACGAAATTTAGTTTTTCCTTAACCAATTATACAATTCATACATTATTTTTTAAAAACTTCAAACGCATCTTCGTTTTCAAGACTCCATTTATATTTTGTCCCAATGATCTTTGTTCCTTTAAATCTAACAGTAATGGTTTTACCTTTATAATCTGCTGTTATTCTGCAATATATATCCCTGTCATGATATTTATATATTTGTGGATCACCATGGATGATAAGAGAAAGGGTTTGACTGTCGTATCCTGCAGATTCAGCATAGTTGAAGGTCTCATCAACAAAAGTTAATTCATATTTTTTACAAATCTTTTTTTCAAAATATGAGCCAAATATCTTATGATCCATCTGTGGTGATGGTATTTTTGCAAATAGAAAAAGTATCATACCGAGCAGTATTATCGCCAAGACTGAAAATAATATTATTTTTTTTTTCATAATACCTCCACATATATTTATATTAATGCTGTTGTATTTTTTATGAATAAAGGTTTTAGGGTTTTTACGACTTTTTTGTCACTATTTTTAATTTCATAAGAGGCTGTACTACTGTAACCTATTGGGTCATTATTTCCTGTAGACGCATTATCACCATACATCTTTTTATAGTCGACTACTGTCTTAATTGCTACATATGGCTTGTAATAATTTCCTTTGTTTGTAAAACTTCTAGTTAACATCTCATAATCGTATAACTTTGTTTTTGTGTTTAACTTTCCCTCAGTAAGCACATACTTCCACGCTGTCTTATCACAACTGTAGCCAAATTCCCATCTGCCTTTATACTTAACCCATGTATATTTCATTGTGGTATTTAAGCAAACATCCGACAATCGAAGAAACTTTGAACTATCCGTATATAGATCATGTGGTGACGGCGTACGAGAAAATAGTGATTTTATTACCGCCCCTAAAGTTTTACCAGCTATAGGATGACCACATCCTGCTAATAAAGCCCCAAAACCTTTTCCCAATAATGTTGAAACAGCTGTATTTAAATATTTTTTTTTGCGGTTGCTTCATTGGTGCATTTACCAATAAGATAGATATTGGGAGAATAATTGCGACGTAACTTTGGTTTACTAGTGGATACTTTATCACTTACACTTAGTGAGTAGTATTGATATGACTTTCCACCATAGGAATACGTCGATGATGTGCGAATCACGTCATACATCTTTTCGATTCCCTTACAAGGATAAAAAGCTAGCTTTAGCTTTGTTCATAACATTGTAACTACTCGATATATTTTCTTGATTGCAAAATAATTCAGAAATCTCATTTTCGCTTAGTAAAAGGTCTTTAGTTTGCAATTCTTTTCTCAAATCGTTGTATTTACTTTCCACAATTATGTCGTCTGGATTATCTTCTAGAGCCGATACAGTATCAAAATACTCAGTAATTAGTTCATCATTTCTCTGTTGATATTCTTGCTCCATTGTATTAAAGTTTGTGAAAACCTCATCACTCTCTGAAATTGTTACATCATCTCCAGATATAGAGATACCAGCCGCAATTATGAATCCTTTGAAATCAATATTTTTAGAATTAATATTTACATAACCATTTGGTGCAAAAATAATACCTTTATAATTAAATTCATTGGAATTAATCACTATATTTCCTGTGTGAGATGCAATAATTGAATTTTTTTGATTCGGAGGTCACAGATGTAGCATTAATAGTAATGTCTCCGTCAGTATATAATCTCCCATCAAAATTTAAATCTTGTAAAACCAATGAAAAGTCAGTAAAATAATTATCTCCTTCAATAGTATATAGATTATCAGAGTTAGCTATATCATTAAAATCATCATATTCATTGTTAATAAATATTGCATTTAATGAATCAAAAAATTAATCCATTATCATTTTCTGTTCTCATTCCTATTTCTTTTATGCTATTGTATGAAATATTAATAGAACCAGCTCATGCCAATCACAAGAATTGTAATCAAAGAAACGATCCTTTTATACACAAAAAACACCTCCTTTTTTGTTAGCATTAATACAGAAGCTTTTACTCCCTCATTCATACATAACAAATCAGAAGGTGGATTCGTTACAGAAAAACAAAAAATAGTTTTATTTTTCTGCTTTTTGCACAGAATTTGCTATATCAATTAGTTCATTTCTGCCAATGTTGGAGCTTATCATAATAATATAATCCCCATTATCCCAAATCAAGTGATAAAATTGATGATTATCTATATAATAAACTGCATCGTGTCCGGATATATCTATTGTTGATATTTCAGCGTTTTCTGTGTTAAGTCCCATATCAAATTCGGATTTGACTAACTGCTGATAATCAATTATTGTATTCTCATTTTGATAAATGATATTCCGAGAAATTTTATCATATTCCTCATAAATAACATCATAATCACTCAAATCATAACCTATATCATAGTTGACTTGAATTGTGTCCAGTGCAGCCTCATTGCTTTCAACATTTGCTGATATCTCTGAATGGTCTGAAAAAATGCTCATGAAAAAATCCTTAAATGCATTTCTCAAAGCGGATACGCTCATTATTGTTGTAAATGCAGCAATAAAATCACTATAAAAATACAAGCCACTCGCTTACTGGCTGTATTAATCATTTGGTAGTACGGCTTTTTCTGGCGACCTATCAGCTTATTCATCTTTCGGGTAAACTTATCTGAAAACTTATAGTCATTGTTATGTGCAGGAACAGATAATTCATATTCTCTTGTCAAAGCCTCAGATATTGCTCTCTTAAACTGAGTATTATTCAATGTGACTACTCCTTTCTAAGATGTCTTTCAACATCTTTTTTAGCTCTTAATGCACGTTGTCTGACCAATTCAGAAGATATTTCAAGTTGTGTTGCCGTTTCTTTTGCTGAGAACTCTTGCAGAAAATACAGATAGATAACATCCTTATAAATCTGCGGAAGTTGTTTTATTGCTAATAAAAGTTCATCATAGTTTTGTTTTTCAAAATATGATTCATCAACTATTTCAGTTTCAAATAATTCTGTACTATGCTTTGCACGATTTTGATTTTGCCTATAAATATTTATCGCTGTGTTTCTACATATAATAACAATATATGCTTTTAATTCGTGACATGGAATTTGTGAAACTTTTGAAAAGTTATCTGCTATTTTCAAAAAAAAAGACTGATGTACAGCATCCTCAGCATCTTCCTTGTTTTTCAAAATGCCATATGCAACCGCATACATATCCTGCTTGTATTTTATGTAAAGCTGTTCAAACTGATTTTTTTTCTTCGTTGGTTTCGAGCATTGATAGGTAAATTGCCAGCATCAAATCACCTCTCCGTTTTTTGTCTGTGCATAACAGTATATCATTAAAAGATAAATATTTCAAGTGCATTTTCAGTATGAACATAAAAAATGATAATTATTTACTGTCAACTGGACAGCCCGGAAAAGTTAAGTCCGCAGACTTAGCAAGCATCGCAAACGGCAGTCCGCCCACAAGGGGCAGACCACCGATTGCGGCTTGTCGGGGAGAACCCCGAACCCCCAATCTGCCACTCCCTCCCTCTCACAGTGCGACGGCGAAAACGCACATCTTACCCCCGTGTCAAAATCAAAGCTCCTGTGCAAAACAATGAAAATGGTGCCATGACTATTGACAAACGTATTAAACTGCGATACCATAAGAATGGAGAATAATATAAGCTCGTAAAGATTTTAAAAGTCTTTGCGAGCTTTTTGTTTTGAATATAAATTTCGCTATGTTCAGTGACAATAACAGAAACTTGAAAACAGAATAGGAGGAATGATAATTTGAAAAAACTTATCACAAGATCCTGCGAAGAAATAATGACTACGGTGTACAAGCCAATAGAGTTCGTTATAGACGGCTTGCTTGCACAAGGTCTGTATATCTTAGCCGGAGCACCAAAGGTCGGAAAGTCTTGGCTAGCACTTGATATGTGCTTGTCAATAGCGAAAGGAGAAAGTGTTTTAGGTCAGAAAACATTGCAGGGCACGGCATTGTATTTGTGTTTAGAGGATAGCTACGTTCGTATTCAAAATCGCTTGTATGAAATAACTGATGTGCCAACTGAAAATTTGTACTTCTCTGTTATGTCTGAATCTATCGGCAACGGACTTGAAGAACAAATCGAAAGTTTTAAAATTGAACATTGCGGTCTAAAAATTGTGTTCATTGACACTCTGCAAATGGTTCGTGGTTCAACAGATTCAAGCTATGGTTCAGACTACAAAGACCTATCCGTTCTGAAA
>VOFI01000430.1_pt1 | contig 20001 bp, 21 predicted proteins | sample 5384131 | NCBI WGS metagenome assembly VOFI01 (sample SAMN12384728, study PRJNA508395) | human gut metagenome | isolation source: healthy gut H | host: Homo sapiens
CGCTGTCACAATGACTGCCGCTGTGCTTGACAAGCTTATTTCGCAGAAAGGCGTGACGTATCTCAAAAATGACAAGGGAGATATCACCGCCACGGGTCAAATAAAAGGGCAGGATTTTTCGGCTAAAATCAAAGGCGGAAAGGTAAAAAGCTTGGAGATATCAGGTGAGGTAAGCGTAAAATTCACATAAAAAAAGGTGCAGAGAAAATCTGCACCTTTCTTATGTATGGAAATGAATTATTTACCAAAGTTTGCGCAAGCGATAACGTTACCGTCCTCGTCCTCAAATCTGAGGTCAGCAATGTAGAAATCAGCCTGGTTTGGAATGCCCCATCTCATAAGTGAAACATACTGTGGTTCAGTTGAGTTTACAAATGTAGCGCCGTCCTTGATACCAGGTCTCATTGTAAGCTCATAGGAACCCCACTCAGAAGTCCACTCAGCCTCGCCGAAGTCATAGAGGTCGTTCCAACTGTTTTCGCCTTCACCTGTTGTAGGCTGTGTAACGAATGCACCCATGAAGTTACCAGGAACGAGTGATTTTGTGCCGTCGTCACCTGTGAACTCGCCAACTGCCTTTGTAACTACGTCAGCCTTGATAGTGAAGATCTTCTCAAGATCAGCCTCGTGACCCTCAAAGAACTTCTCCATGTGGAACTTGATCTTAGGGATCTTGTAGTTGCCATTATCCTGATCGAGAGTCTCGACCTTGAGCATTGGAATACCTGCAAGCTCCTCAATAGAGAGATTTACATGAGACTCATCGTTCTCGTAATCCTTCTCAGCGAAAGGTTCAACGATAGAAGCAACGTCCATATCCTTCTTGAAATATTCAGAAGCCTCCTCATAGTTCTTCAGAGTAGCTGGCATTTCGGAAATATCCTTTGCAGCCTCACCCTCAGACTCTGTGCCGGAAGCGGCTGTTGAATCAGCTGTTGACTCAGGAGCGGCTGTTGTTGTAGTAGCCTCTGTTGTTGTAGCAGCTGTGTCGTAGTAGTTTTTGCCTCAGCCTTTGATGAAGAATCATCAGAGCTGCCGCAAGAAGCGAACATAGCACTTGTAAGTGTAAGTGCAAGAGCGCAAGCTAAAAACTTTTTCATTTTAATAACCTCCGTTTAATTGTCATGCTATACACATAGCCTGACCTATATTTACTTTTGTATTATAACATAATTGTCACATATTTTCAATATACTATTTGCACAATTTAAGCACATGATTTCATATGTTTTGCACAGAAATCGTTTACAAATTAGTGCAGGTTACACAAACGAAAAAAACAGAGCTTCCCGAATGACAGAAAGCTCTGTATAAATTCACTTATTCAAGTGTGTTATCTGAGAGAGATTACTTTCTCTTAGAAATAACGATAGCTGCACCAGCAAGTGCTACGCCAGCAAGTGCAAGACCAGCTGTTGCGCCTGTAGCTGCTGTGTTGTCAGAAGCTGCTGCGGAAGATGTAGCTGTTGTAGTTGTTGTGCCAGCCTTTGAAGATGTTGTGCCAGCTGCTGTTGAAGATGTAGCTGCTGCAGAAGACTTGTCGTCCTTCTTAGAATCGTCCTTCTTAGAATCTGTGCCTGAAGGTGTTGAATCAGCTCCAGAGCTTGACTCCTCAGCTACTGGCTTCTTCTGAACTTCCTTCTTGTCCTTGTTAGAACCAGCCTCGAAGAGAACGTTGCCGTCAGCGCCAAGAACCTGCATACCTACAACGTCGATACCCTTAAGGTCTGCTGCCCAGTTGTTGATACCAACTGCTGCGTAATTATCAGCATCGCCGTCTGTTGTTGCGAAAACAGGAGCGTCGCCGAGGTATTCAAGAACGTATGTGCCTTCCTCTTCTGTTGTGTAGCAGAGAGTATCCTTTGGCTTATCGTCCTCAACCCATGAGCCGCCAGCCCAGTCCTTAGCGTTCCAGCCACCAGACTTTGAGTTGAAGTTGATTGATCCGCCACCGCCGATCGTGTTCCAATCGTTGTTGTCAACCTTGATTGTGAATGAAGCACCGTAAACAGCTCCAAGGTCAGAGATAGCATCCTTGTTTACAGCACCCTCTGACTCATCGCCATTGAAGAATACAGCAAAAAGGTCATCCTGAGTCTGTCTGCCGATCTTAGCGAGGTCATCGCTTACGTTGAGCTTTGTGCCTGCTGCTGATGCTGGGATCATTGCCATAGAAGCTACGATAGCTGCTGCTGACATACCAGCGAGAATCTTAGAAATTTTCATCGTTAATCTCCTCCATATGAATATAGTTTTATGAATTGTCATTCAATTCTAGTCTTATTATAGCAGACTTTCTCCCTAAAATCAAGGGGTTTTCACTTTTTTATTCCAAAAAGTGTTGAAATTTCTAACAATATTGTCACACTTCTTTTGTGCATTAATCACAGAAAACGTTATCATTTTTTGCTTTTTACAACAATTGTCAGTCCTATCTGTCATTGAATCTCTGCAAGAACTGCTTTGTTCTTTCGTTCTGGGTCTGACCGAAAACTTCCTCCGGAGTACCCTCCTCCACGATATAGCCGTCGTCCATAAAGATAACATGGTTTGCCACATCACGGGCAAATGCCATTTCATGGGTGACTATTACCATGGTCATTTTCTCTTTGGCAAGCTCTTTTATTACCTTTAAAATCTCCCCTGTAAGCTCAGGGTCAAGTGCGGAGGTCGGCTCGTCAAAGAAAAGTATCTGCGGCTTCAAAGCCAATGCTCTTGCGATATAAACACGCTGCTGCTGACCGCCTGAAAGCTCGCATGGATAAGACTTGCCTTTAGTTTCGAGTCCCATTTTTTTCAAAAAGCTCCTCACAGTTGGCTTTGGCTTCCGCTTTTGGCTGTTTAAGGACATGGAGAGGTGCTTCCATTATATTCTGATTTACAGAAAAGTGCGGAAAAAGGTTGAAATTCTGGAACACAAGACCTATTTTCAGGCGGATATCCCTGAGGGTCTTAGAGGGTGCATACACTGCCTTGCCGTTTTCCGTGTGGAACATATTCACGCCGTCAACGTTTATCTCTCCGCCGTCTGCTTTTTTCAAGCTGGTTTATACAGCGCAGAAGCGTTGATTTACCGCTGCCTGACGGACCTATTATTGCGACTACCTCGCCCACCTCAACGTTAAAAGAAATATCTTTGAGTACCTTAAGGCTGTCAAAGCTTTTAGAAATATTTTTCACTTCAAGAATAGCCATATGAGTTCTCCTTATTTATAATAGTCGAATTTCTTTTCGATAACGGCAAATGCCACCGTCACGATAGCGTTGAGTACGAAATAGAATGCGCCTGCGATAAAAAGCGGTGTTATTGAGCTATACAGGTTCATTTGCTGTTTTGCCTTCATTGTTATCTCAGCGAATGCGATAACGTTTGCGAGAGAGGTATCCTTTACAAGGACGATGACCTCATTCGATGTGGCAGGGATAACACGCTTTGTGACCTGGGGCAGGATTATTCTGAAAAATGTCTGCATTTTCGTCATGCCGAGCATTGAAGCCGCTTCGTACTGTCCCTTTGGGATAGCCTCGATACCGCCTCTGAATATCTCTGCGAAATACGCCGCATAGTTAAGGACAAAAGCCGTAACAAGGGCGATAAACATATAGTTCTCGTTGTTTTTTATATTGGTGAGCACGTCATAGATACCGCCTGTTTTGCCCTGCTTTGCAGCACTTGCGATAATAAGCGGTACTGCATAGTAGATAGCGATTATCTGAAGCATGAGCGGTGTGCCACGCATGACAAGTATATAGAGATTTGTCAGCCACGAGATAGGCTTGAAGCGGCATTTTTTCAGCATTGTCACAAGCACTCCCACAGGTATTGAAAGCACGATGGTCCATGCGAAAAGCTTCAGTGTATTAGGCAGGAACTCCAGCAGGATCTCCGTGACCTTTTTTACTTCCTCAAAAGTCATAAATATTCATTCCTTAACAAAATATTACGATAACACGTCACCGTATCAGCGTATTAATACATTATACTACATATTTTGCGACTTGTCAAACAATTTAGTGAGGGATGAGGTTGAATGAGGAGTGAGGAGTGAGGAATGAAGGTATCGCCTGCGGCGATGATTTTTTTTTATTGCGAACTGCGTTCGCACAATTAACTCACCAACGTTCTTATTAACTTACCTCTTGGAGTATCTCAAACCACAGCTATGCTAATTCCTCATTCCTAATTTCTAATTCCTCATTTGTCATTCCTCACTCCTCATTCCTCATTAGAGCGTTCCGCTCAGTTTTCTTCGTTCTTTAAAGCCAAAACCGCTTCACGGACTTTCGCCATAAGTTCCTCAGGGCTTTCCCCGTTTGGATATATCGGCTCGCCGTACACTACTTTGACCTTATATTTGCTCAGCCTTTTCCAGTTGAAAAGCCTTGGGAGCTTTCTGTCTGGCGGGGAATATCTCGTGTCCGCCTTTGATGTAGGCTGGTACTATAGGTACATTGGCTTCGATAGCAAGGACGGCTGCACCGCTTGAACTTGCCCATTTCACCAGTTTTGCTTCTTGTACCCTCCGGGTGAACTAGCACACCCCATTTCTGTCCGAGCTTTTTACGCAGAGCCGCCATTGTTTCGTCTACTCTGCCGCCCCTGTCAACAGGCACCATACCGCCTATTCTTACTATAAGTCGGCTGGCTAAACTGCCGTTGAAAAGCTCTTTTTTTTCGCCATACAGCAGAATTTTGCAAAACGCTCGTATCTGAAATTCAGGGTGAGGAAGATAAAATCAAAATTTGAAACGTGATTTGCACAGATTATATAACCGTCCTTATCAGGTAGATTTTCCTCGTTGGTGACCCTGACCTCATAGAACGCCGTTACGAGATTTCTGTAAAAGCGGTAAATACGATAGTCTATCTTCTTCTTGTCCAGAGGATAGAGCATTGATCTCACTGTTTGCGGCTTTATGCGGTTTGGGTTTTGAACGAGGGCGATAAGCTTGCCCACTGTCATGTTTTTATCCATGCAGCCGTCGCACACCACTGAACTCCTCTATCTCCAATGCAAGCTCGATAGCTGAGAGGGAGTCTATGGTGAACTCCTGCAAAAATTTTGTACTGAGCTTGACTTCATTCGGCTGAACGTGTGCTATTTTTGCCACGGCGTTTCTCACCATTGACGGGATATCCGACGGGTCGATACTATTTTTCGCCTGCTTTGTAAGGCTGTCAAGGTTATCCTCCATGACCATTTTCTTCAGCAGATAACGCTTTGGCTTGCCGATAGCTGTTCTTGGTATAGAATCCACAAAATGTATGCCGCTTAGTTTCATTGCCTGACCTGCGGATGAGCTTATCTCTTTTAGCTTTTCTTCCGTCTGCTCACGCTTATCCTCAGCACAGACCACAAAGGCGTGTACCTCGTCATAGCTTCCCTCTTTCGCAGGCACTCCGCAGACCACAAGCTCGTCAACGCTCTCGATACCCCTATAGACCTGTTCGATATCGTCAGGGGCGGCTTTTTTGTAAAGCCGGTCGATTTTGACTTTTATATCAGGATACGGCTTGCCGCAGGTGAAGAAATGCCGAAATGTTTCGGTCGCACCGTAGTTCACAATATTAAAGCCTGTGCCGTAGAAGCAAATGTATCCTTTGAGCCTGCGGAGCAGAGAAATCTAAGCTCACCGCCAAAGGCTTTGTGTATCTTTGCAAAGATCTTTTTTGCCGCTGTTTATGCCGTAGATCTTACGCTGATGAAGTGCAACAGGAAACATTTTCTTGAAAAGTGCTGAAGATACTTTGCTTGCGTTGATCTGCTGCATTATCTGGGTTTTCAAAAGCTCATAGACCTTTGGCACGCCTGGGAAAACTGTCGGCTTGAAGTTTTGGAAGCCTGCGGAAAGACCCTTTGCACTGAGAGACTCAATAAAGCACACTGTTCCACCTGTGAGGAGAGGGGCTAAGACCTGTGCAAAAAGTCCGTAGATATGGCTGTTTGGCAGGATTCCGAGATAGCGTTCGTTATCGGTTATGCCGTTGCACTGCCAGACCATTTTGCAGGAATTTATCTGAGAATCGTGGGTGTGCATGATGCCTGAGGCTGTCCTTGTCGTACCGCTTGAAAAGATTATCACTGCGATATCAGGGTCGCCTACTTCACCTTGGCGGAGTATATTTTCCCCTGAACCGTCAAGTCTGTCAAGCTGGTTTTGGATATCAAGAACAGGTATATTTTTCACGCTTGTAAGCTTCTTTGCCGCCTTTTGAGAAGCGACAACGCACACAGGCTGTGACTTTTTCACCAGTGCAACAAGCTCTGCCGCAGGAAGCGAATAATCCAAAAGAACGGCTGTGGCGTTTAGCTTTGCACAGGCGAGAAATGCGATATTCCACTCAGGTCTGCCCTCAGAGGCGATACAGACCCTATCCCCTGCCACAACGCCCATGGCTTTAAGGCGACAGCAAAAACATCAGCCTGCTGCAAAGTTTGTCCGAATGTATATTCCGTTGTTTCACCCTCGTCGTTCATCATCACGAGAGCGGTCTTGCTATAGCGGTTTATTGCCGTTTTTCTAAATTCGTTATAAATGTTCATGGCAGTTTCCTTTCCGCACCTCAGACTTTCTGAGAGTTGCCCTTCATTGTATGTTCAAGTGCCTCGACAGCTTTTTTCGGAGCTGTCAAGGAGGTTTTTGAGATTTTCCTCACCCAATGCGTCAACGAACACGCTGAAATATTTTTCAAGACGCTGCTGCTTTTCTTCAATGGATTTTTCACCTTTTGGGAGGAGTTTCACCTGAACACGGCGTTTATCCTCAGGGTCACGCACAAGGCTAACAAAGCCTTTTTTCTCCATTGCACTGAGCACTGACGTTGCTCGCTGACGTGATATCATAAGGTCACGGCTTATGTCTGAGGGGTAGACTATGCCCTCGGCTGTGCTAAGATAGACTATCACTTTCCTTTCGCCCTGAAAAAGCTCTGCAAGGTCGTCCATATATCCTGTTTCAAAAAATCGCTGAAAACTTCTCCAAAACGCTGGGCTGTTTTATCGTTCATTGTTATTCCTCCAAATGTCAAGGCAGTTGATTGTCAACACTGTTGATTATACACCCTGTTGATGAATTTGTCAAGTGCATGGCTTGTTATGGTACAAATGCCCTTGACAAAATGTCTATATCCTACTATAATAATATGGTATAAATCTTTCGGCAAACGCCGAAACACCGAAAGGAGGATATGCTTTTCAAAGGTCGAAAGGCATGATCTGGATATGATAAAGGACGTACAGGAAAAAATTCTTCAGTTAAAGAAAGAAAACGATATTTGTATACTTGCGCACAGCTATCAGGCTAAGGAGATAGTAGAGGTAGCAGATATTACGGGTGATTCATACAAGCTAAGCGTTGAGGCGCAGAAGGTCTCAAACAAAAACATACTTATGTGCGGAGTGCATTTTATGGCTGAGGCGGCAAAAATGCTCAACCCTGACAAGAACGTATATCTTGCAAATCCATCGGCAGGCTGTCCAATGGCAGAGCAAATGGAACCTGAAATGATAGAAATGATAAAGGCACAGGAGCCTGACAGAAAGGTAGTATGCTACATAAACACCACAGCCGCACTCAAGAGGGTTTGCGACGTTTGCGTTACTTCCTCGTCTGCGGTGAAGATAGTAAAGAACATGGACGCTGACAAGATACTGTTCATTCCTGACTGCAATCTTGGTGCATTCGTAAAAAAAAAAGCCTGTCCTGAAAAGGATATAATGCTTTTGCAGGGCGGATGTCCTGTTCATGCGTCGGTAACAAAGGCTGACATGATAGCGGCTAAGGAGGCTCACCCTGATGCACTGGTGCTTTGTCACCCTGAGTGTATCCCTGCTGTAAGCGAAATGGCTGATTATGTTGGTTCGACTTCAGGCATAATGAATTTTGCGGCTGAGTCTGACGCAAAGGAGTTCATCATAGGCACTGAGATATCTATTGCGGAGCATTTGCAGTACAGATTCCCTGAGAAGGAGTTTTACATACTCTCAAAGAAGATACTTTGTCCTAACATGAAGCTCACCACTCTTATGGACGTTTACAAGACCTGCGAGGGCATCGGCAACGGCGGCGGTTTTGAGATAAAAATGACAGACGAGGAGATAACCTCTGCAAGAAAATGTATCGACGAAATGATACGTCTTGGGGGCTGATATAATGGATAATTACACCATAAAGATCGCAAAGGGGCTTGCAAACAACGCAGACGCCAGGCTCATAAGACAGCAGGTATTCGTTGAGGAGCAGGGCTTTGTGAACGAATTTGACGATATCGACCATGAGGCTTATCATGCTGTTATCTACACAGGAGGATATCCCATTGCAACAGGCAGGCTGTTTGACGAAAATGGCGAAGCGCACATTGGGCGTATCTGCGTGAGAAAGGCATATCGTGGCAGAGATCTTGGCAGAATGATAGTGGAAGCCCTTGAAAAGCAGGCTGAAAAAGTGGGCTACAAGGAAGTCGGCTTATCGGCGCAAACGAGAGTACAGCAATTTTATGAGAAGCTTGGCTACAGGGCATATGGTGATGTTTACAAGGACGAATACTGTCCGCACATTGCAATGAAAAAAGACCCTTTCAGGGGAATAGATATGAAAAAAAGGACGACTTGGGGTCGTCCTTTTTTTGTGGCGTTTAATGAACAAAACAGTTTGTGATTGAAACGAACGAGTGGCGGGACGTCGAGGGCGCCGTCCCCTACACAAAAAAATTGCGCCGCTCCCCTACATAAATGTATTGATAAAAAACGATAATAATATAAATTTTTGTAGGGGCGAACAGCGTCCGCCCGTTTACCGCAAGATTGCCCACCGCTCGCAAGATATCAATTCGCCCCACAAAAATTGCACATAATTTGCGCACACAAAAAAAAGGACGGAATCGCTTCCGTCCTTGATTTTTAGCTATTTACTGTTTCCATGATAGCGTCGATTATTTCAGGGAAATACCAGCCACCCTCGGATCTGTTGAGCAGTCCGAAGTTCTCACCGTTTCCTATTCTTGTGCCGTTATCCCACCAACAGCATGGTACGCCGTACTGCTTTGCGGTGCTGAGATAATCCTTTACACACTGAACTCTCGCTTCTGTATTAACCTTATTTACAGAGCCGAACTCACCGATTATTACAGGTATTCCCTTGCTGAGGAACACTTCATCTATATCGGTAAAGAGTGTTGTGATAGAAGAGTCGATACTTGTATACTGGTCTGTGCCTGCGGTATCGAGAGCGAATGAATATGGAAGATAAGCGTGGATAGAAACTATTATCTTATCGTCGCCCTGCGGAACTTCCAAAGCCTCCATATTCTGCTTTGTTGATGATGCGGCATATGGTGTTACCATTATACATCTGTTAGGGTTGTTTCCGCCTGAGGCACGGACAGTTTCAACAAACGCCTTTGCGTACTGATTTACGACCTCTCTTGACTCGGAGTCGCCTATCCACTCGTTGCCCTCGCCTCTAAGTCTAGGCTCGTTCACGCCCTCGAAAATGAGGTGCTCGTCATAGCCCTGAAATCTGTCGCATATCTGCTTCCAGAGGGCTTTGAGCTGCTCGACATCTTTATCGGCACGGTCTTTCTTAGGCATATACCACTCCTCGTGGTGGGTGTTGAGGATAACGAACATTCCGTTGTCGATACCGTAATCGACAATTTCCTGAACTCTGTTCATCCATGCTTCGTCAACTGTATAGTTCTCGTCCATGTGAGTACCCCATGAAACAGGAAGTCTGAACACGTTGAAGCCTGCGTCCTTGACCTGGTCTATCATCAATTTTGTGGTTTCCACATTTCCCCATGAGGTTTCAGCGTCAAGACCTGAGCCGCCTGTGGCGTCCATGGTATTGCCAAGATTCCAGCCCACTTTCATCTGAGCCACAAGGTCTTTTGCAGTGGTCACTGTCATAGGGTCATTGGTATGCTTCTGAGTATTTTCTGTAGCTGAGGAATCTTTCTCAGCCTTTGAGGAGTTGTCCGAACTGCCACAGGCTGTCATCATTGATACGCCCATTGCAAGGGAAAGCACTGCCGCAAGTAGTCTTTTGATTTTCATATTTTGGTTTTCCTTTCTCACCATATAAAATAATAACATTTATATTTTAGCTCATTAAAGTTGATTTGTCAATAGATTTTGCGTTTCAACTTACACAAAAAAGTACAAACAATGTCTACAAATAACACAGACGCTTTTTGAAGGAGCGACCTTGGGTTGCCTGATAACCACTAGCTTTGTCAAGAAGCTACGGGTGAACATTATTCGTCCCTACCTCATGTGATAGGATACCGCAAAAAAACAGGCAAAGCTTATTTGCACTGCCTGTTATCTTTTTATCTATCCCTCCGCAGGCTTTGGCGGCACTATGACCTCAATTTACCCTCTCTAAGCGAGGTGATATAATCTTTTATGGAATTGATAGGCTCGTCAGTTGCAACACCACTGATACAGCTGTCCTCTACCCACAGGTGGTTTATCCGTACCGCCCGTCTGTGCAAAGCCGAACTGTTCGGCATACCATTTTGCACGCTGATTATAGACCTCTTTGCTGTTTCCGCTGTTATAGACCTCAACGCCGTCTATCCACTTTGGCAGGAGCTTTATTTCATGGATATACCAATCCGCCTCACGAAAAGGGTGGGCATGGACTAGCACGCCCCCTGCTTTATGCACTCTGTCAGCAAACTGATAAAAGCTTATATCACTGATGTTATCATTGGCAAGAAGAAAGTCCTTGTCGATACCATAGGTCAAAAGGTCTGCACCGAAGTAGGAATACTCCAGACCGAAAAAGACTTTCAGACCTATCTTGTCACCCACTTCTTTGGCATTCTCATAGCCCTTGCAGAACTTGTTCACTCTGTCCTCCCAACTGTCAAAGTTGGTGACAGCACAGTTGCCGTTGAAAAAGTGATCGGTGACGATGATCCCGTCATAGCCAAGGGCTTTATAACGCCTTGCCTGCTCTGCTCCGCTTGCAGAGGCACAGGCGCTTCCTTCGGCGGTATGCAGGTGTGTTTCATACCTGAACATCAGAAGTCCACGCCTCTGTTGATGACCTCCATGCACATTCTGCCGTTATGATAAGGGCATTTCCATGGACCTACTATCTCTTTCCAATCATGTGGCTTATGGTCATAGGAAACCTCGGCATACCACTCTGAGCCTTCTCTCTTGTCGATTATCTCAGCCTTGATATACTCCCCCACACACTTCTTGCACTTTCAAGGAACTTCTTTTCTCCGCTGTGCTGATAAGCGTTGATGAAGCCAACAACAGACTCTGCTTCTACCCACCATACACGCTTCTTATCTATCTTATCGTTCTCACGCTCGTTGTTCAGTGCGCCGTTATCAAGGGCGATATTCTGGATATTATGAGAGATCTTAAGATCCATTTCAGCAAACTGCTTTTTAAGCTCCTCGTCGCCAAGAGTATCGCAGGCAAGATCCATAAGCCATGTTGCTTCGATATCGTGACCAAATGAATGGATATCTCCCACAAGGTCGAACTTTGTGTCAAAGAAAACTTTCAGTGCGTTTGTTTCAGGAGTATAAACAATATCTCTCATCTGACCAAGCTGGAATTTAAGCCTTTTAGCAACTTCCTCGTTGTGGTCTGCCTTATAAAGCTCGGTATAAGCTTCGATAAGGTGGAGGATAGCGTTCATTGTCTTATCGGCATGCAAGCCATTCTCAGAAAGAGCGTCATTTGATACCAAGTTCCACTGTCTGTCAAAAGCTTCTCTGTAGCCGTACTCGTCGAGAGTGTTGTTCTCGATATCGTGAAAAAGCTTATAGGCAAGCTCCAGAGCTTCCTTATCTCCGCTTGCGTTATAGTAGCATGACAGTGCATAGATAGCAAATGCGATGTTATATGTATGCTTCATAGTGTCGGCAGGCTCGCCCTTATAGTTCATCATCCAATAAACTCCGCCGTACTCATAGTCGATGCAGTGGTTTTTGATAAACTCGTAAGCGTGGCGTGCGTTGTCAAGAAGTGTCTTATCTCCCAGAGTGATATACGCTTTTGAATAGAACCAAAGTATTCTTGCGTGGAGGATAACGCCCTTATCAGCCTGCTTATCCAGCTTGAGGTCATAGCTCATAAAGCCGTAAAATCCACCGTTCTCATCATCTCTCAGCTTGTTCCAGAAGGGAATGATATGTCCTGTAAGTTCCTTTTTGACTTCTTCAATTATCATCGTAAAAACTCCTTTTTAAAATATATTGTCTACGATTTTTCTATTTCAACATTTCTTTATTTTTTCTATTTCAATATTTTCCTTGCCTCAACATAAAATCTCTTATCCTCGGCATGACCCATGGAGAACGTTTTTCTTGGCAGTGCGCCGTCAACGATAACTGTAGGGAAAAGCTCTTCCTTGCCCATGTCGGGGAGCATAAAGCCTATGGAATTTTCCTTTGCGGAAAGCTCTCTTATTACCTCTGCACCGTGGATATAGTCCACCTTGCCGCCTTTTTCCTTGATATAGCTGTCAAGGAAATTCTGCAATGAGCCGACGGTAAGCTTTGAAGTCGGCTTATGTATATAGAGCGTCTTCTCCTCGCCATTGTCGCAGACAACTATTGCCTGCTCTGACTTTTCCTCAGAAAGCTCCAGAGCCGCTGTCATTTCGCTCATAAGAGCCTTTGTATCAACATCTGTAACTATCCTATGGATAGCTTCAAATTCAAGTGCAGGCGAATGGAGATTCACTATCTCCACAAGGGCATATCTGCAAAGAGCATTGCTCATGTCCTTATCAGGGTTCTCTCTCTTCTGCTCCTCGTAAAATTCCTTTGCAGTAGCAAGAGAATGGTTGCCGTCACCCATTGCGTAAACGAGCGGTGAAGTTTCCTTAAGACCATACTTTCCATTGAAAGCGTCGATATCACCAAGCTTTTCAAGTGCGGCTATTATCTTTTCCTGCATAGCCTTGTCAACGAGATAGCCTGCGATATGACCACCCTTTTTCATAAGGTCAAAGTCATAGAGCATTTTCATTTCTCCCTTGTGGGCTTCAAGCGGCTCAACAACGCTTTTTTCTGTATCGTCAACGAGTATCATGATATGCGGCAGCTCAACAGGTGCGCCACGTCTTACCTTTATTCTAGGCGGTATTCTCTCCACAACTGTGGCTTCTGTTGCTCTTACGGCAGACTTCGAGCCTTTGCGGTAGTCATACTCTTCAAGGTCGATAGCGCCAACAATGCCTGCTCTGACCTTTCCGTCAGACTGTGTTCTTTCAACGTATATCATAGCGTCCTTATACTCTTCAAAAACGCCCTCGCTGATATAGCTGTCCATATTCTTATGTATGTCGGCTATTCTTTCATCAACGTTATCGTCCTCCAGATAGACCTCAGGCAGGATAAGGTTAAGTGCGCTTTTTGCACCCTCTGTTATCTTTTTCCACGTCAGCCCAATACTCAGGCTCAGAGGTATACTGGTCGCAGGCAACTACTGCCCATTTTGACATATCGGCGTTCTTAGGCAGAAGTATATCTGCGCTTTTAAATGCTGTTGACATTTCACTACACTCCTATTATTCTTATATCCAAAACAGGACGGCTGTTTTCACCGTCCTGCATATTGTTTTTATTTCTCAGAGCTGTCAGAGCTATTCTCTGCCTGCTCGGCTTCGTCAGCCTGTACACCGTTTCCAGCACCGCAGCAGTTCTTATACTTCTTGCCGCTTCCGCATGGGCAAAGATCGTTCCTGCCCGGCTTCTTAGCCTTTCTTACGGTCATGTTATGATGCTCGCCCGGCTTGAGAACGTCCTCTCTCTTTGGAGCGGCGCTGTTCTTCCTTACCTGAATGGTGAACAACATTCTTACAGTATCTTCACGGATAGAAGCTACCATATCGTCGAACATATCCATACCTTCCATACGATACTCGACTACTGGGTTCTTCTGACCGTATGAACGCAGACCGATACCCCTTTTTTCAGCTCGTCCATATCGTCGATATGTGCCATCCACTTTGTATCCACAACTTTAAGCAAAACAACTCTCTCTATCTCATGGAGAAGTTCCTGACCAAGGTCTTCCTCACGCTTTGCGTATATCTTCAAAGCTCTGTCTTCAAGGAGGTCAACGATATCCTTCTTTGTTATCTCGTCAAGCTCCTGTGGGGTATAGTTGAAGTCGTCCTCAACTGTGATTATGCCCATAAGTCTGTCCTTAAGACCCTGCAGGTTCCAGTTATCCTGAACGTCCTCGTCAGTGATATACATATTTACAGAATCCTCAACAAACTCCTTTATCATGCCGAGGATATTTTCATGGAGATCCTCTCCGTCAAGCACCTGCTGTCTTTGCTTATAGATTATCTCACGCTGTGTGTTCATAACGTCGTCGTAGTTAAGGACGTTCTTTCTGATGTTGAAGTTTCTGCCCTCAATCTTCTTCTGTGAGGACTCGATAACACCTGTGAGCATTTTTGACTGTATTGGAGTATTCTCGTCAACTTTGAGAGTGTCCATCATAGCTGTTATTCTCTCGCCGCCGAAAATTCTCATAAGGTCGTCTTCAAGTGAGAGGAAGAATGTGCTTTCGCCGGGTCGCCCTGACGGCCTGAACGTCCTCTGAGCTGATTGTCGATACGTCTTGACTCGTGTCTTTCTGTACCGATGATATAAAGTCCGCCTGCTTCTCTAACCTTTTCAGCAAGCTCCTTTACCTCTTCTGAATACTTTGCATAGAGCTTCTTATACTCTGCTCTTGCAGCCAGAACTTCCTCGTCCTGAGTATTTGAGAAGCCTGCTGCCTCGACAGCCACTTCCTCAGAATAGCCCATTTTCTGGAGGTCTGCAAGGGACTTATACTCAGCGTTACCGCCAAGCATGATATCAGTACCACGTCCTGCCATGTTGGTAGCGATAGTAACAGCGCCGTATTTACCTGCCTGTGCAACTATCATAGCCTCACGGTCATGGTGCTTGGCGTTAAGCACTTCATGCTTGATGCCCTTATTTTTCAGCAGTCTTGAAAGATACTCTGACTTCTCAACGGAAACAGTACCAACGAGGACAGGCTGTCCCTTTTTATGGCACTCTATCACCTGCTCGATAACGGCATTGAACTTGCCCTTTTCCGTTTTGAAAACAACGTCCGGTGGTCAATTCTGATAACAGGCTTATTTGTCGGTATCTCGATAACGTCGAGCTTATAGATCTCTCTGAACTCGTCCTCCTCAGTAATGGCAGTACCTGTCATACCTGACAGCTTGCCATAAAGACGGAAGTAGTTCTGATATGTGATAGTAGCGATAGTCTTTGACTCTCTTGCTATCTCAACGCCCTCTTTTGCTTCGATAGCCTGATGCAGACCGTCATTGAAACGTCTGCCCTGCATGATACGGCCTGTGAACTCGTCTACGATAAGAACTTCTCCGTCATTAACAACGTAGTCAATATCCTTTTTCATAACGCCGTTTGCCTTGATAGCCTGATTGATGTGGTGAGCAAGGGTCATATTATCAGCGTCCATAAGGTTTATAACGTTGAACGCCTTTTCTGCTTTCTTAACACCGCTCTTTGTAAGTGTTGCGGTCTTAGCCTTTTCGTCGATAATATAGTCGCCGTCCAGAAGGTCGTTATCTGCCTTATCGTCCATTTCAACAACTGTAACAGGTTTCAGTGTTTTTGCAAATCTGTCGGCAAGCGAATAAAGCTTTGTTGACTTGTCGCCCTGACCTGAAATGATAAGCGGAGTTCTTGCTTCGTCTATGAGGATAGAGTCCACCTCGTCCACGATTGCGAAAGCGTGCTCTCTCTGAACCTTATCTTTCTTATAGATAACCATGTTGTCACGGAGGTAATCAAATCCGAACTCGTTATTTGTACCATATGTAATATCAGCGTTATAAGCTTCCCTCTTCTGCTCCTTGTTCATGCCTGTGAGCACAACGCCGATAGAAGTGTTCAGGAAGTGGAACACCTTGCCCATTTCCTCAGACTGGAACTTAGCAAGATAGTCATTTACTGTTACAACGTGAACGCCATTTCCTGTAAGGGAGTTAGCATAAGCCGCCAGACAAGCAACGAGAGTTTTACCTTCACCTGTTTTCATTTCGGCGATACGTCCCTGATGAAGAACGATAGCACCGATTATCTGAACAGGGTAAGGCTTTTTGCCAAGCACTCTGAACGCAGCTTCACGGCAAACCGCAAGAGCGTCAGGAAGAACGTCATCAAGAGTTGAAAGCTCGTCCAGCTTGCCCCTCAGAATGGCAGTCTGTCCGCCCAGCTCCTCGTCAGACATATCGGCATACTTACTTTCAAGCTCGAGTACCTTATTCTTTATAGGCTCGATCTTGGCAAGCTCTTTTTTAGAATAGTTGCCGAATATTTTATCAAATAATCCCATGTTTCAATCCACCTTTATTTATTCTCCTGCCAGAATTTATGACAGGAAAAAGTTAAAAAATATACTATGCTATAAATACACTATTATATTATACAATATCCCCTTAAAAGTCAAGCAATTTATGTAACGTTTTACAAACAAAAACGACGGACAGTGTTTTCTCACTGCCGCCGCACCAATGGACTATTTCTGCATTAGCCTATATTCGCTGATACCTGTCAGCACTGTAAACGCCACCTGACGCTGATAATCCTCGTTTTCGAGCTTGACTGCCTCTTCGGGGTTTGAAAGAAAACCGCACTCTATCATAACCGCAGGATTTTTGGTATTATTAAGTAGATAAAGCTCATCGCCTACCGGCTTAGTTTCTCTGGTATTGTCAGGCTGTAAAAGGGAAACGAACTGCTTTTGCATCACTCCCGCAAGCTTTTCACCCTCTGCATTGTCTTTAGAATAGAACATCTGCGCACCGCTGTAGCGGCTGTCGGTAAACTGATTTTGGTGTATGGAAACTGATATGCCCTCGGAATATTTCGAGAATATGGCAAGGCGGTTTTTCATATCGGACTTTTTCTGCTCCCCAAGCCCCTCTGTGCCTTTGTCATAGATAGAGATATCGCTTTCACGGGTGCAAACGACATCATAGCCGAGAAGCTTCAGACCGTCACGGAGGCTTTCCGCCACCGCAAGGTTTATCCCCTTTTTCAGGCGTGCCGTCAACGGATACACAGCCTCCGTCCACACCACCGTGACCTGGGTCGATGACCACCACAGGCTTATCCATGGTCGTTTTCACCGCCCCACCTGTCATGACGGCTTCGCCGTTGTTTTTGCCATACCAGCACACTGCCGCAAAGCCAGCTATCACCACACAGCACAAAATATTCTGCAATCTTCTGAACATATATCCGCCCTCCTAGTTTTTGTCCTTTGTACAAGTTATGCGGACAAAGGACGGCTTATCAAAAAAAATCACCGCACCACAAGAGGGTACGGTGATAAAATATTCAGCACGCAGATAATATGCCAATATACGGGTGAACGCTGTTCACCTCTGCATATATCAGGCTGAAAAGACTATTTCTTTTTACGCTTTGCACATATCGCCAAACCTGCTCCAGCGGCTATTATTGCGGCTGTAACGCCTGCCGCCGCACCTGTTGACGGATTTGTTGACGAATCGGTATTATAATTTTTGAAGCCGCCCCATTTGGTGTTCTTCTTTTTCTACTTAAAGCTTGTCCGCCCACAACGTCAAAGCTTATACTCGTCAGGGTGCCTTCATTATTAGGAACTTTGTTTTCGCCCATGGTGCTTATTGTTACAGAAAGCTCATAGGCATATCTATCCTCTGAAAGGTATGTTTTTTCGCCAGTCTGCTTGTTTACATAAGGTTTGAAGCCGAAGCCGTTCTCACCGTCGCCATGGTCGTTTGACACATTGGTATCCGCCAAAAAGCCTGCATTGCCCATACCGATAACGTCATAAAGCCTTAAAGCAGTACCTTCATCTAAGAGGTCTGCAATACCGCCGATAACAAAGTCAGGAACGCCGTCAAAGTTTAAATCCTCAAACCAACTGTTATAGCTCCAATCAACATCATCAGCAATTTCAGAAGGAACGTCAACCATCATCTCTTTAAGAAGATCGTTCATCTCGACTATTACGCTTGTCATATCGTCCTTTTTGTTCTCCGCCGTCATGACAACGCAGTTATACTCGTTATACATTTCCAGAAGCTTATCAGCGTCAGCCTTTGCAGTTTCATCTGATGTCAGCTCTGTATTTTCCACTTCAAGAGGGATAAATCTGCTGAGGGTGGACTTATAGTTATAATACTCGCTCTCGCTGACCTCTTTGCCGTCTGTTTTGTAAACAGTGCTGTCAGTTTCAAATCGTATTCTTCCGAGCAACCATGAGCCATAGTCGAAGTAGATCTTATCGCCGTCTGCAACACTGTCCATACTCTTTAAAATATCAGGCAGCTTGCCGTCTATGAAATTGACGAAGTCTTCTCCTGCGTCCTTATCAAGAACATAGGAAGCGTCTGCCGAAGCTGTAGTGAACATCATGCTCGCTGACATAATGACCGCAATTGCCGCCGCACTTATCTTTTTATCATACATATCACCCCACAAAATAGTTTTCATACATATACCTATTTAATATTTCATACATATACCTACTTAATATATAACATATATCAAATAAAAAGTCAAAAAAAAACTGACCAAAGCACACACTTTGGTCAGTTTATCACTTTTTAGGAAAGGGTATTTAGCAATATTGTATTATTGCAGGTCGCCTCTGTTAAATTCTGAAAGCTCAAGACCCTCGTTTCTTTCAAGCGCCCAGCGGATATTCCACTCGCTTGTGAAAAGAAGCAGATAGTTGTCACGGAAGTCCTTGACAAGCTTTGTGTCACTTGAAAGCTTCAATGTCTTAGGGTCGATATCCTTGTTATCTATCCAGCGGATATAAGAATAAGGCAGACCCTCTTTGAAGAGGTCAACGTTGTACTCATTTTCATTCTGTATTCAAAACTTCAAGCTGAAGAACGCCCACAACGCCCACTGCAAAGGTCGGGATAGACTCGAACTCGAACTTTTTCTTTGGCGAGCAAATCGTATCACCGATAGCGAAGATACCCGGGTCAAACACACCGATTATATCTCCTGCATAGGCTTCGTCGATTATCTCTCTTTCCTGAGCCATTATCTGCTGAGGCTGAGAAAGTCTGAGCTTTTTATTGCCCTGAACATGGAGAACTTCCATATCCTTATCGAACTTGCCTGAGCAGATACGCAGGAAAGTGATACGGTCACGGTGAGCCTTGTTCATATTAGCTTGTATCTTGAATACGAAAGCCGAGAACTCAGGGTCGAACGGATCTATGATACCGGCAGAAGAATTTCTCGGAGTAGGAGAAGTTGTCATTTCTAGGAAGTTTTCCAAAAACGGCTCGACACCGAAGTTTGTAAGAGCAGAGCCAAAGAACACAGGCGAAAGCTCACCTTTTCTCACCTTTTCGATATCGAACTCATAGCTTGCGCCATCGAGAAGCTCGATATCATCGCAGAGAGTTGAGTGAAGATCCTCGCCGATAAGGCTGTCAAGTGACGGGTCGGAGAGGTCGACTTCTGTAGCTGCCACCTGATGCTGTCCACCGCTCGCCTCAAAAGAGATTATATGCTTTTTATCTCTGTCATAAACGCCTTTAAACTCTTTGCCTGAGCCGATAGGCCAGTTCACAGGATAGGTCTGGATACCAAGCTCAGACTCTATCTGCTCCATAAGATCGAAAGGATTTCTGGACTCACGATCCATTTTATTTACGAAAGTAAATATAGGGATATGGCGCATAACGCAGACCTTGAAAAGCTTTCTGGTCTGATTTTCCACACCCTTTGAAGCGTCTATTACCATTACGGCTGAGTCTGCAGCCATAAGAGTACGGTAGGTATCCTCGAGAAGTCCTGATGTCCAGGAGTATCCAGGATATTTATACAATAATTTTTATACTGAAACTGCATAACAGAAGAAGTAACAGAGATACCTCTTTGTTTTTCTATTTCCATCCAGTCTGAAACAGCATGGCGGGGAGTTCTTTTTACCTTTTACAGCACCT
>VOFI01000456.1_pt1 | contig 20001 bp, 27 predicted proteins | sample 5384131 | NCBI WGS metagenome assembly VOFI01 (sample SAMN12384728, study PRJNA508395) | human gut metagenome | isolation source: healthy gut H | host: Homo sapiens
TAACATCTTCTCCAATATGTTTTTCAAGAAACTCATCAGAAAAATCAGATATTAAACCAATGCTGATAGCTCCATTCCTTGTAAAATTCAATCCTTCAATTTGTATACTCTTTTCAATCAAAGAACAATCTGAAGTGTGAAAAAAATTCAACAACATTTTTTGAATATCTCGTTCGATTTGAATCTGATTATCAAGATAATATCTGATTGCTTCTTCTTGTTCAAATGAAATTACAGCATCTTTTTGATTTGAGTATATACATAGATACAGGTCAAAAGTTTTATCCCATAATGTAATGATAAAGCTCTTCTTTGTGTACCAATCTGTTTTTTTAATCAAAGTTCCTAATACAGGATGCTCAATTGTAGTTGGTTTATTTTTTTTCTTTGTCTTTCCAAAAACATAATCTCGCCTTTAAAATTTGTATGGCTTAGCCCATTACTACCTCAACATTTACTGTTGCACCATTTTCAGCTACAGGGAGAACATTGCCCTCTACTGCCTTGCCGTCAACAGTTACGCTCTTTATGCCCTTGCAAACGTGGTCAGGGTTCTTAACAGTGATGTTGTATGTTGCACCTCTGTACTGACGTGTTGCTGTCATGCCGTCCCACTCGTGAGGGATAGATGGATCTATCTTTCGAGCATTGGCTTAGCCTTTGACTCGTCATTATCGTATGGTACCATTTCGTCAAGGATAGACCAGTCGCCTGTTTCCTTGATGTATGCGGAAACTGAAAGGATCATCCACAGTGGATCGTCTGAGAAGTCGCCGCCGATATCAGAGTTACCCTTCTTTGTAAGAGGCTGATACTGATGATAGCAGCCGCCGTCAGGAAGCTGTGTAGAAGCGATGTCGATGATACGCTGTCTTGCGCGGTCGGTATCTGATGAACGAAGCCGAGGATATCCTGGTTTGAATCTCTGAAGCCCATTCCTCTGCCGATACCGCTCTCGAAATATGAAGCGGAACGTGAAAGGTTAAATGTTACCATGCACTGATACTGGTTCCAGATATTTACCATTCTGTTTACCTTATCGTCAGGAGTATCAACATTGATAACGCTGAGAAGTCTGTCCCAAGTTGCCTTGAGTTCTTCAAGACCTGCGGCTACCTTTTCAGGAGTGTTATACTGCTCGATCATTGCGAGAGCCTTTTCCTTATTGATAGTAACTCCGTCAGCCTCGAACTTCTTGTCAACAGGCATTTCAACATAGCCGAGGATAAATACAAGAGTCTTTGACTCGCCCCGAGCAAGTGTTATCTTCTTGTAGTGTGAAGCGATAGGTGACCAACCGTCTGCAAATGAGTTGTTAGCCTTGCCTGCTTCAACAGCCTGTGGGTTATGGAAGCCGTTATAAAGACCGATAAATGAATCTCTGTCTGTATCATAGCCGTCTATCTCATCATTTACTGTATAGAATGCAAAGTGATCTCTTCTGTCTCTGTATTCTGTCTTGTGATAGATGGTTGAACCTACTACCTCAACACGGCCTGTGCTGAAGTTTCTCTGAAAGTTTGTGCAGTCGTCCTGAGCGTCCCAAAGACACCACTCTGCAAATGAGAAGAATGAGAATGTTTTTTCTTCATTGCTCTCGTTTGTGAGAACTACCTGCTGAACTTCGCCGTTATAGTTCTGAGGAACAAAGAATGTAGCCTCAGCCTTAAGTCCGTTCTTCTTACCTGTGATGATAGTATAGCCCATACCGTGACGGCACTCATAAAAATCAAGCTCTGTCTTTACCGGTGACCAGCCCGGATTCCAGATAGTTTCGCCGTCTTTGATATAGAAATATCTTCCGCCCATGTCGATAGGCACGTTGTTGTAACGGTAACGAGTTATTCTTCTCAGTCTTGCGTCCTTATAGAAGGAATAGCCTCCTGCTGTGTTGGAGATAAGTGAGAAGAACTCCTGTGTGCCAAGATAGTTTATCCATGGATATGGCGTTCTTGGATTGCTGATGACATATTCCTTTTTCACGTCATCAAAATGACCAAATTTCATCAATAATTTCCACCTTTCGTAATTTATCTATTGTTAATTAATTTCTTAATTTTCAGTAAAGAATCTCTGCCAGCACTTGAATGTGTGACCCTTTGTTATCTCCTCATATCCGCTCACTTCGTTAGGCAGGCTGAGATTAGGAGAGTTTATCATAGCTGTCATTGGTTCAGGGCAGAAATATCCTTTATTGCCCTTATCGTTCCACATATTCCAGAACTTAAATTCTTTTGACACCTCGTTGCAGACTTTATGACCGTTATCGGTATCCACAACATAAGAGCCATAGAAGTCCTTACCGTCAAGCTTGTTCATGCCTGCGGTATACATATCGTTTGAGATATTATGCAGGGTAGGCATTTTTGTACCCTCTTTATATTCAAGGTCTTTCTTTTTAAGAGGCAAAAGCTTTTCTGTTGGCAGACATCTCTTGTCAAGCTCGCACTTTTCGATTATCGGCACGCACATTCTCATTGATTCCTCCCTGCCGCCGTCGCACATTGGCGCATTAAGGCAGGTATGAGTACATATGGAAACAGGCAAAGCCTTGTCGCTGTTGTTTGTCAGGTATATCTCCTGCAAAAGACCGTTTTCAGAAAGCGTAAACGTATAGGATATTTTAAAATCCACCGGAAAATAAGAATACATCTCGTCATTCTTGTCAAAGGTATAAGAAGTAACAAGCACGGATTTTTTATCCTGTGTTGAATAACACTCTATTTCGTGTTCTCTCTTATGCACCCAGCCATGGATAAAATTATCAAGCTTTTTCTCATTTACAGGCATTTGATACACTGCGTCAGAGGTCTTTATAACGCCCTTATCAAAGCGGTTAGGCAAGAAAAAGAGTAGGCAGTCCCCATATCTCTCTCGCCTTATTTATAGTCTTGAGAGTGCAGTCATCACGATATCTGAACACCTCTATGCCGTTTTCCTCGTCACGAAGCCTCAGCACAGCAGCACCAAGTTTTGGTGCGATAACGCAGGAATACTTTCCCGACTGCATTCTGACACATTCCGTATCTTTAAACATGAATTTAAGGTCTATATTATTCAAAAAAGTAACGCCCCCATAATGCAAAGCGATGATCTGCTCCCCGCTTTACCATATATTTTCACTTAAACGATTAATACACAATTATTATAACATAGCCCGTCGCTTTTGTCTAGTACAAAACGCAGATTTTTATATAGAATTTTGGCTGTGTTTTTTAGTAGTTTTTACCAAACGTGTAGTGAATAATCCAAAAAAAATATGACAATACTACAATTAACAGCCCGTCGATGGACGGACTGATCTATATTTTAAACAATCAAAGGAGGAGTTTCTCATGATAGATAGGATCGCACTGCTGCTTCTCATAATAGGCGGCATAAACTGGGGGCTTGTGGGCATTTTCCAGTTCGACCTTGTGGCATTTCTTTTCGGAGGCGCTGCAGCGATACTAAGCAGGATCATCTACGTTTTGGTAGCTATTTCGGCTATCTGGTGCATTTCACTGTTTTTCAAAGACAACAGACTTGTCACCGAGCAGTAGTCCCCTGCAGGTCATGACGGCAGGAGAGGGAGCTTGTTTCAGAGGGCAGCATTTTATCACGGGTTTGCCTGCTGCATATTCTAAAATCGGCTCTCTTTCCTGCTGTCATGACCTTATTTTTTTGTTTTAAACATTAAAATTTGAACATCACAGACACTAAAAATGGATAAGATATTTTACTTTTTAAGTCGATTTAAGTTCAGACCTCACGCAGATGTCATTGTTAGCATAATGTCAACGAAATATTTGTGCAAAATCCCGAATTTTCAGAAAATTAACAAGTTCTTTGCAACTTTTTCTTGACTATCGCTACAAAAGAGGTTATAATTTAATTGATGTTAAGGATATTGAACATAATTTGTTTGATTTAACATCCGTTTTGTTGTCTCCTTTCTTTTGTTCTACACATAGTTTTTTTATTTTATTTTCTGCTGAGCACCGTTGCTCAGCATTTTTTTTTGCCCATTTTATGCACACGTTGAAAAAATTCATATTTTAGAGTTATAATGTTACCTTATGGACTAATAAAACAATATGTCAGTTCTTACCTGTCAAAACGTTTTCGTCGTGAGAGAAAGGAGTAAATAGAATATGAGATATCTTATAGTTGTTGATATGCAGAATGATTTTGTCACGGGCAGTCTTGGTTCAAAAATGGCAGAAATGATCGTTCCTGCTGTTTGTGAAAAAATACGCAGTTACAAGGCTCAGGGCAGCACTGTATTCATGACCCTTGACACACATTTCAAGGATTATCTTGAAACGCCTGAGGGAAAAAAGCTTCCTGTGGAGCATTGCATAAAAGGCACCGAGGGCTGGCAGCCTGAGACTCAGGTAGCTGAGGCTATCGGTGGAAGCGCAGAGGTCTATGAAAAAAGCACATTCGGCTCGGCTGAGCTTGCACAGCACCTTGCTGAAATAACAAAGGCAGGGGACGAGATAGAGCTTTGCGGACTTTGCACAGACATTTGCGTGGTATCAAACGCTTTGCTAATAAAAGCTTTTTTGTCCTGAATGCGAGGTCATAGTTGACGCAAACGCCTGCGCAGGAGTAACGGAAGAAAGCCACAAGGCGGCACTTGTTACAATGGCGTCATGTCAGTGCAGGATAGATAATTTTTGATTTGAGGGGGAACACCGCTTCGGCGGAATGATTTATGAGTGGTTTCAAAAAAGGTCTTAAAGACGGCATACCTATTGCTTTGGGGTATCTTTCGGTATCTTTTACATTCGGACTTCAAGGCGTAAAAGGTGGTCTGAGCTGGTGGGAAACTGTGCTTATCTCTATTTGCAATGTGACCTCGGCAGGTCAGTTCGCAGGACTTGACATTATGCTGTCGGGGGGCGGTTTCTGGATAGAAATGGCTTGTGCTCAGTTTATAATCAACCTGAGATATGCCCTTATGTCAATATCTCTTTCGCAGAAAGCTGACAAGTCACTGTCGGGAATACACCGCTGGCTGGTAGGCTTCGGAGTGACAGACGAGATATTTGTCATGGCAATGGGAAATATAGGTGAAGTTTCAAGGCAGTATATGTATGGGCTTATCGCTTTACCTGTAGCAGGCTGGTCGCTGGGAACTCTTATAGGTGCGGCGGCAGGAAAAATACTTCCTGAGATAGTCATAAGCGCACTTAGCATTGCAATATACGGAATGTTCCTTGCAATAATAATACCGCCTGCAAAAGAAAAACAAGGGCATTGCAATGGCGGCGATATTTGCGGCTCTTCTTAGCTGTTGTTTCAAGTGGCTGCCTATTCTTAATAAGGTATCCGGAGGATTTTCCATAATAATCTGCACCGTTCTTTCCGCAGGGATAATGGCGGCTCTCATGCCTGTGAAAAATGAGGAGGACGGTCAATGCTGAGTATAAGAGATTTCTTCATTTATCTTTTCATTATGGCAGGAGTGACCTATCTTATTCGTGCCCTGCCGTTGGTGATATTCAAGGGCAAGATAACAAACAGATTTGTGCAAAGCTTTCTTTACTATGTGCCATATGCTGTGCTTGGAGCAATGACGTTCCCGTCCATACTATTCTCAACGGGAAACCTTGCGGCTTCCATAGCAGGACTTATAACAGCCTGCGTGCTTGCATTCAAGGAAAAAAGCCTTATCATAGTTGCGGCATTTGCCTGCCTTGCAAGCTTCTGCGTGATACTTATTTGTCAGCTTATCTAAATGTAGGGGCTGGCGTACTCGACAGCACACCGGCTCATGCAGGACAAGCTTGTTGAACACAAGCAGTATATTGCTGAGTATGGTCTTGATATGCCTGAGATCAGAGATTGGAAATGGGATATCTGATAAAAAAGCCTTTCTATTAATTAAATATACCCACACAAAAAAGGGACTTCCGTTTATTCGGGAGTTCCTTTTGTGTGCATAAAAATATCCCCGCCTTGCGACGAGGGATAAAAAAGTGCTAAGTCTATAAATTACTTTCTGTTGTTTGCTATCTTTGCAAGGAGATTCAGTATTTTAAGATAAAGATAAATAACGCCTACGATAAGACCATAGCTTGCATACCATTCATACTGAGCAGGAAGCCCCTGTTCAACTGTCATCTGGATAGTTTCAAAATCGCACATAAGAAGCGCTGCGGCGATAAGAACGCCAATAACAGCGAAAAGTATGCCGATAGGGCCGTTGTTTATTGCAACGATTGAAGTGTAGATAGCTGAATGAGGTGCGAGCCATGCAAGAAGCATGAAGAGCACGCCGCCTATGATAGACACCCAAAGGCAGGTGATAAGAGCAGTTTTCATTCTGCTTCCCACACGAACGCCCTTTGAATAGATAACTGCAAGCACTGCAACTGTGAGAAGCGTCAGTGTAACAGCTTCAACTATTATGCCTTTCCACTGCATTGCGTAGATCATTGACATAAAGGTGAGGGCATATCCCATGCCTGCGGAATAGATAGAGCCCGTTACCGCCGTTGTTTTCGGAGCGAATGAAGCCACAAGTCCTGCTATTGCTGTTGCGATAATAGCGCCGACAAAGATAGTATACTCTGGAAAAAGCCTGCGCACCGCCGCCGAAGAAGTTGTGAATGTAAAAATATGCTCCCATGCCTGCGGCGAAAACTGCAACAAAATACAAGGTCTTCATTGCAATGCCCTTATAGCTTGCCGCCTCCATGCCGTAAGTGGACTGTGCAAAAGATCGCAGCTTTTTCACTCGTGGATTTGAATAGCTTTCAGAAAAATTATTATAATCGTTCATGAATTTGCCTCCTTTATTTTTTTTTTCGCCAATATTTATTTTCATGGCTTATATACTATTATACATATTTTCTTAAAAAGTCAATATGATTTTTCAGGCAACAACGCAAGGTTTTTCTTTTTTGGGACTTGTCCGCATATGATGTAAGCAAAGGCAAAAGCACTGAAAAATCTTGTGCAGTCAAAATGTTTCGCACAATGTTATCAAGGCTATGCCAAAAAAATCGGAAAAAGGAAGATACATTGTGCTGGATATACTTGAAAAGAAGCTTACGGAAAACCCGACCACAAGAAAGGACTAACAACTGCGGAAGCTGAAAAGCGGCTCAGTACGGACGGAGAGAACCGCCTTGCCAAAAAGAAAAAAGACCTCTGCGGCGAAAATTTTTGCAGGACAGTTTCATGACGTTATGGTGATGATACTTCTTGTGTCGGTGGTGATATCCGTAGCACGTGGGCAATATGCTGACGCTGTGCCTATCGTGCTTATAGTTATCATTAACGCTGCGCTGGGATTTATTCAGGAATACCGCTGTGAAAAAACTCTGGAAAAGCTTGAAAACATGACCGCTCCCACCGCCATGGTATACCGTGACGGCAGGCTTGTGAAAATTCCTGCATCGGAGGTCGTGGCAGGAGATGTTTTTACTCTCGAAGCAGGTGACAGAGTGCCTTGCGACGGCTACATAAACTCATCAAGGGCGTTATCATGCGACGAATCTGCACTCACTGGCGAAGCTGTGCCTGCGGTAAAGAAATGCCGTACATCTGAGATAGATTTTACTGCACTGAACAAAGACTACATGGTCTACATGGGAACAGTTGTCACAAAGGGCGTTGGCGAGGTCACGGCGGTGGCAACAGGTGAGCGAAGCCAAATGGGCAGGGTTTCAACCATGCTTGATGAGATAAAAGAGCCTGAAACTCCATTGCAAAAGAAACTCGGAGAGCTTGGCAGAACTCTTGCTGTCATCTGCCTTGCAGTGTGCGTGGTAGTCTTTCTTGCAGGCGTACTAAGGGGCGAGCCTGTTCTCAATATGGCAATGACAGGAATAACCATAGCCATTGCCGCAATACCTGAAGGCTTACCTGCCACTGTGACTATAGCGCTTGCCCTTGCGGTCAGAAAAATGCTAAAGCGTCAAGCACTTGTACACAGGCTTCATTCAGTGGAAACTCTTGGCTGTGCCACTGTTATCTGCACTGACAAGACAGGCACTGTGACAATGAATAAAATGACAGTTACTGATATTTTCACCTGCACCGAGAAAAGCCGTGCTTACAGCGTAACAAAAGAGGAGCAAGCTTTGATGAGAAAGCCCTCAAAGCATGGGAAAGCCCTGACCTTGGCAGGATACTTTTTGTGCGGCGCAGCCTGCAACAACGCAAGGCTCTGCCCGCCTGAAAAGATAAAAAAGCGTGACAGGGGCGGCAGGCAAAGCGAGCTTTGTGCAGAGGGCGACCCTACAGAAACAGCTATACTCATAGCCTGCGCAAACTCAGGTATAAACGTCAGCTCCCTTGGTTACAGACGAACTGACGAGCTTCCATTTGAAAGTGAAACACGCTCCATGACGGTAATATGCGCTGACGAAAAGGGGGTTACAACGGCATTCAGGAAAGGCGCTTTTGACGTTATCATAAAAGAATGCAGCCATGTTTTTTCTGACAGCGGCGAGCTTATACCATTTGGCGGAGCAATGAGAAAACAGGCTTTTTTTACAAGTGCGATGAATACGCTTCAAAAGGTCTGCGTGTGATAGCATTTTCACAGCAGGTGGACGGGGAATGGGCTTTCTTGGACTAATGGCAATGAAAGACCCTCTCAGGGCTGAAGCCGCAAAGGCGGTGGCGGAATGTCAGCGTGCAGGCATAAAGACAGTTATGATAACAGGCGACCACAAGCTCACTGCCCAGGCTATTGCAAAAGAAGCCGGCATTATGAAAGCAGGCTCTATCGCTTTGACAGGCGACGAGCTTGACAGAATGGACGACAAACAGCTTGACGAGGTAATAGAAAACTGCCGTGTGTTCGCAAGGGTGACACCTGAACACAAGCTCAGGATAGTAAAGGCATTCAAAAGCCGTGGGCACGTTTGTGCAATGACAGGCGACGGGGTAAACGACGCACCTGCTATAAAAGAAGCCGACATAGGTGTATCAATGGGAATATCAGGCACAGAGGTCACAAAGCAGGCGGCTGACGTGATACTTCTTGACGATAATTTTGCCACCCTTGTGAACTCCGTTGAGGAGGGCAGGACCATATATCAGAACATAAGAAAATTCGTGCGCACCTTATTTCCTGCAACATAGGCGAGGTCATAACAATGCTCGGTGGAATTATAATGGGACTTCCAATGGTACTGCTTCCAGCGCAGATACTTCTTGTAAACCTTGTTACAGACAGCCTGCCTGCAATTGCGCTGGGGCTTGAACCTGCGGAAAGCTCGGTAATGAAAAAGCCCCCTAGGAAAGAGGACGACAGCTTTTTCAGTGGCGGACTTATGTGGCGTAGGAAAGCAGTCTTTTTTGTGGTATAATAAATTTGATGAAAAAAATACCAACAAGAATATAATACACCATATCAATTAAAATTTCCTATAGAAATTGAAAAAATTATTGAAACAACAGATCCGGTATATACATTTTGTGAAGTTATTGATCATATTGACCTAAATAAATACCTGACGACTGAGGAACGCAGGACAGGCAGACCAAGATATGATGAAAAAACTTTGCTAAAAGTAATACTGTTCGCATTCATGGAAAATGGCTATGAATCATTAAGAAAAATAGAAAAGCTGTGCAAAACAGATATCCGCTTTATGTGGTTATTACAGGACGAACTGCCGCCAAGCCATATGACGATAGACAATTTTATGAACAATGTGCTTAACGGAAAAATAGAAGAGATATTCGCTGACATCAATGCTTACATATTTGAACAAGAAAACGTAGATATGGATCATACATAGACGGAACAAAAACAGCCAACGCCAACAAATACAGCTGGGTATGGAAAAAGAGCTGCGAGAAAAATCGCGTGAAATATTTGCAAAGATAACAGAACTGTTAAGTGAGATAAAAAGAATAGCCGCATTTGGTGTGAAATTTGGAGGGAAATGCCATCAACTGAATATCTCGAACCAATATATACAGCTTTGCGGTTTTGATCCTTCTTCTGCTGTCAGGGGACGTGGACATCATAAAACCCAGAACAGCGATATTATGAATTTATTGCGAGGCGTTTGAACGAATGAGTTATTCCAAAACAGACCATGATCGCCGTATATGACGTTACAACATACAATTTGGCGTTTGCGATGAGTATAAATGACGTAAAAAGCAGTAAAAGAAATCAAGAATATTAAATACCATAATGATCCATACAGAGCAGTGAATTTCCGCATAGATGAAAATGGTGATTTGGTGTGTCCTAACAACAAAAAATTCCATTACGTTTACAGCAGACCCATAAAGGGAAACAAATATGGGAGAACAGAAGAATTCTATCAGTGTGAAGAATGTGCAAACTGTTCTCATAAAAAAAAAGTGCTGCAAATGCAAGGGAAATCGCATAGTTCGCATAAATGAAGAATTGACTGCATTTCACAAAGAAGTTTTGGACAATCTTAATTGTATTCATGGAGCGCTTCTCAGAATGAACAGAAGCATTCAATCTGAACATCAAGTGGAATCGGTCATACACAAGAGCCAGAAGACGTGGCTTAAATGCCATGAATTTAGAAATTGCGATGATTTGCTGTGGTTTTAATCTGCATAAATTTCACTTGAAGAAGATCGCAATCAGAAAAGCAGCCTGAAAAAGATATTTTTCAACATTTTAATAATCGGCAAAAAGCGCTGTATTTCTGCCGGTGTGTTTGCTATACCCTTTTTCAAGATTAGATAGTTCTTTTTTGCTGTGTGATATATTAAAGCCCGTGGGCTTCCATATTGAGGGAATCCACGGGCTTTGTTGCGCTTTTTTTACAGCGCCTAATTTTTTAATCCATATTTTTTATCCAGCCTTTTAAATATCCTGCCAAAAGGTTTTGATAAAACCAGCAGGAAGAACACGTTGGAAACTGCGTATATAAGGGTAAAAAAGGCTGACGAGCCAACAAGGGCAAGGTATCTGCTGAGAATAAATGCGTTATCAGCCCACAGACAGCTCAAGTCCATGATAAGAGAAAACGCCATTCCTGAGATTATGCCGAAGGTCCTTGCTTTTTATAAGCTTATCAGCCAACATTCCTGCAAAATATCCGGTCAGACCCCAAACCAGCATTTGAAAAGGCGTCCACGCACCTTGTCCAAAATAGAAGTTTGCCCGGCAGAAAGCTGAAAACTATCCTGCCGAAAACTGACAATGCGGTCATGGCGGCTATTATCACAAGCTGTGTACTGTCGGAATGCTTTTTCTCAAAGTGGAGAAAATAGCCTGCCACGGTAAGAATGGCAAGTGCGGCGGTGACAAAAGAATAGAAGCGTTCTCTGAAAAACATTATGCCGCCAAAGCACACAAGGGGTATGACAAGAAGATAGATAAGCCCTGACACAAGTTTTTTACTGCTCATTTTGACCTCTTTTCACCATTGCGAGCCGTTCTCTTACGGCTGTTGACGTCACTGCACCACTGAAAAAGCCCCCTTGTGAGCCTTGCGGCGGCGGTGGTGTAAAAGCGATTGTGAGAGAAAAACTCCACGGCATTATCCTCGGCGACTATCTTCCCGTCAAAAAGAAGTCCGCACCTGTCGCAGTATTGTGCGGCAAATTCAAGGTCATGGGTCACGAGAAGTATCGTCCTGCCCTCGTCTTTTATGTCCAAAAGAATATCACCAAGAGCCTTTTTGGCGAAACTGTCCATGCCCTTTGTACACTCGTCGAGGATTATTATTTTCGGGTCAGCAAGAAGAATTTTAGCAAAGGCACATTTCTGTATCTCGCCGCCGCTGAGATCCCAAGGGTGGCGGTCAAGAAGATGTTCTATGCCCATGCGCTGTGAAACATTTTCCACTGCGGCTTTGTCTCCGCTTTGCAAAAGATCCTCACGGACGCTTTCTTTTACAAACATTGTCACAGGCTCTTGGGGCAAAAATGCAAGCATTTCACGGAAAAGTGAGCCGTTTTTATAGGCTTTCTGCTTTTTGCCAAAAAGTGAAACTGCACCCATATAAGGCTTGCAAAGTCCGCATATCACACGCAGGAGCGTTGATTTTCCGCCGCCGTTTGAGCCTAAAAGCCCATAGCACTCCCCTTTTCTGATACCGAGATCACAGCCTTTGAGGATATCGGGGGAGTTTTTTTCATATCTCTGCCACAGATTTTTGCACTGCAGGGCATAAGGCTCAGCACGTTCTGTATCAGTGACAGCCTGCTTTGGAATATCCGTCACGCAAAGCTTTTCAAACTTCGCCCTGCCTTGTCTTACATTGAGGGGCAGGTCGTCGCAAAGCCTTGCGAACGTCTTGGCGGTTTCGGGAAGAAAGCCCTCCAGAGCGTTCTCCACAAAATATTTTGCAGTCAAGGCAGGCGTACCGAAAAACTCGGTTTTGCCCTTTGCAAGATACAAAATTTTGTCGCAGGAGTCAAAAAGCTCCTCGGGGTCATGCTCGGCAATGATAATAGTCACGCCCATTTCTTTGTTAAGGCGGTCTAAAATGCCAAGAAGCTCCCTTGCGGCAACGGGGTCGAGCTGTGCGGTAGGCTCATCAAGAAGAAGGATATCAGGGTCTGTGGCCATGACGGAACACAGAGCGACGAGCTGTTTCTGACCGCCCGAAAGTGTGGAGATATCCCTGTCATAGAGCGGCTCGATACCGAAAAAAGCCGCCATTTCACCAACACGGCTTTGTATCTCACCACTTTTCACGCCAAAGCTTTCAAGCCCGAAAGCAAGCTCAGCCGATACTTTGTCGCATACCGTCTGGCTGTCAGGGTTTTGCATTACAAAGCCTATCTTTTCGGCACTTTCTCTATCAGAAAGCTCGCTTCTGTCCTTGCCCATAAGGGTGATGTTTCCAGAAAGCTCGCCCCTTGGGGAAAGCTCTCTTTTCAGAAGCCTGAGCAAAGTAGATTTTCCGCTTCCCGAAGCACCGCAGAGCATTATTTTTTCGCCTTTTTTCACTGAAAAAGTGCAGTCAGAAATGGCATAGTCCGTGCTTTCGTTATATTTGAAAGCTACATTTTCGCAAGACAACATTTCCATTTTATGCTCTCCTTTACTTCAAGAATAAACGGGAAAACGCATAGTAATGCGAACATTCCCACAGGGAAAACGCTGTTTTCAAGCTTTATCACAGGGTAAAAAGCGGCGGACAGCTCGCCCTTTGCGGAAAATATCAGCACCAATGCAAAGATAACTGCAAAAACCGCCACAAAAATGCCGTCCCATACTCTGAACTTGAACGAATGTGCAAAGCTTCGTTTCTGGATACCATAACCACGGGCTTTCATTGAAGCGGCTGTGTCCGCTCCCCTTTCAAGTGTGCCTGCACAAAGAGCTGTGAACACTGTGCAGTCTTTTTTTCAGGCGGTCAAAACGGCTGTCGGAGATGTTCGCACCAGAGCAATTCAAAGCGTCCAAAAGCTGTCTGTGAAGCCTTTTGAGCTTTGGGATAAAGCCCATTGTCATTGTTATCACAAGGGCAGCTTTTGGCGTTTTTCGGCCGAAAATGTATAGGAGCTTTTCCCTTGTAAGCACCTTTCCAAGAGCTTTGCACCACATTATCACAGCGGTGAGGGATAGTCCAGCGGTCAAGCCATAAAAAAGGGCTTCCTTTGTGTAAGCCTTGCCGTTTACGAAAAACAGCGGCGTTACGCCCTTATGTGAAAAAAGTGGATTTGTGACAGTCAAAACGGCGGTAAGAAAGATGTAGAAAGCAAGGTCTGATGCGGTCTGTCTACAGCTTTGAGTTATGGCACAGAACAGGAACGCTCCCACTGCCGAGCATATACCAACGGCTGGTGAAAAGCAGAACATTGTCACCGCAAGCACAGCCGCAAAATACACAAGGGCGGTCAAAGGGTGAAAAGCTGACAACCTCATTTCACCGCCTCCTTTGTGTAGTCGCAAACGTAGTAAAACTCCACGCTGTCACCGTCATGGAGGACATACTGTGAACAGCCCTTATCGGGGCTTTCGCCATTTACCGTATAGGTCCACCCTGAGGACGGACCGCAGGAAAACTCGTAGATATTGTTTATGCCACGGACATACACAGTGTTGTAAATATTATCCTCTGAGCCTTGATAATCAAGGGGTATCTTCCCCGCACCTTGTAGCTTTTTCCAACAGATCAAAGGCGGTGTCGCCCTCACGGAGGACATATTTTTCCGCAGGCATAACAATGCCGTCTGAGGGAACATAGCACTCGTCACGGAGATTTTTGTCAAGCATATCGTAATTATCCAAAATATCAGAGCAATCCACTGTCAGAGTGACAGTGTGAGCGGCATTTGCAGTATCGTCGCTGTGCAGGCTGTAATACTCGTCAACGGACTGAATATCAACTCCCTTTATGACCGCTGCCGCTGCTAAAATTATGACTATGAGCAGAGCGATATCCTTTTTCACTTTTCTGCTCCCTCCTGAACTTTGAGCTTTTTGGCTTTCTTTGCCGAAACTGCAAAGTTTTTCACTATATGCATTTCCTGTGGGGAAATCTCGAGCCTTGAAAATCTCGCCTTTTCGTATATTTTCTCGCACTCTGCGAAGATTTCCGCCATATCAGCGCCAAAGGTCTTTTTTATGCTCTCGGAAAGCTCTCTTGGCGTATGGTCTGAGAAATTCCTGCCGCAAAGCTTTTTTCTGCCTGCAAAGAACAGCTTCTCCACCTTTTTGCTGTCAGGCAGAGCGGCAAACTTTCTTTTTCTTACCAAAGCTATTATTGCCACAATAAGGCAGAGTATAAGTATTACCGCACCTATAACGATATATACCGCATAGCTTTTCTCCGCAGGTTTAGTCTTGTTCTCCTCAAAGATCTCTTCCCTTGGTTTGTCCTCGTCCTCGGGAGCAAGGGCTTCGCCGCCTTGGTTGGTGGGCTTTGCTTTTACAGAGCTGTCGTCAGTTTTTATCATGCCAACATAATCGGGGCAGACCTCGAAAGGCTGCCAGCCTATGCCGTCTTTGTAATACTCCGCCCAATAGTGGAGCTGTTTTGAAGTGACGGTCAGGGCTGAGTTATCTGTAGGCCTTTGGTCATATCTGATGTGATAAAATATCCTCTGCAAAGCCTGGCAGGAACGCCCTTTGCACGGAAGATCTTCACAACAGCGGCAGCAAAATCCTCCTCGCCCCCACGGCAAGTTACCTCAAGCATATCTGCAAAAGAGCTTTCGCCCCCATAGGTCTTTGACCTGTCAAGCACTGCGTCTGACACAAAAAAGCTTAGCATATCAGACCGCAGTTTACCCTGAGAACCTTGCAGATCAAAATGGTTTGCGGCAAGCTGTTTGTCCTCGGCTGATATGTCAAGGCAGGTGGAATAAACATATTCACGATAACCCTTTTCTGCGGCAAGATAATCCGCAGGCTCAGAAGTGCGCAGGGTATCAAATGTGCCAAAAGGCTTTGTGAGATAGCCTTCCGACACCGCAAGCCTGTAATAGCTTTTGGTGTTCTCAAAGCTTCCGCCTATTATCTTTGGGTCGGAAAAAGCGTTCTCTGCGGCGGTCATACCATAGGTATAAAGGGGCTTTCCGCCATTTTTGATGTTTACTGTAACATTGCCGCTGTCGGATATACCAAGGGCATTGTCAAGGGAAGAAGTCTGAAAAGCAGGGGAAAAATCAAGCTTATCAAGCCAATAGAACTCGTCTGAGTAGGCATATTTCTCCTCACCGCTAAGCTCCCCCACACGCCGTTAGTTTCTTTCTCAAAACGGCTCTCCAGAAGATACAATGGCTGTGGGTGCTCCATTATGATCTCATACTCACTTTTCGTATTAAAGCGATCGGCAAATGCAAAGTTGGAAAGCTTATCAAAAAGCCCTGTCAGGCAGGCTATAAGCACTGCGCAAAATGCTGTAAGTATAAGCACAAAGGGCTTCAAATCGCCTTTTATGCTGCCGGAAAACGTCAATGCAAGGATACCTAACGCAACTTCTGCAGTGGCATAGTACAGAGGGATATCAATAAAGATACCTGCGCACAAAAACAGCGCAAGCATTGCCACTGTAAAAACTCTGCTGTCAAGACGGCTGAAAATGCTCTGCACTGTGGAAACTATCACTGCACCCACGCAAAGAGCAAGCCAAGGGTCTGAGCTTTTTTCCACAAGCATTTCCACTACTCCTGCGCTTTTACCGTGGGCGGTCAAGACGCAGTTCAAAAGCCCTGCAAGGCTTGTTAAAAACTTCTTGTGGAATATCACCGCCGACAATAGTGCGGTGAAAAATGGTATAGGCAAAGTCTTTTTTTTGATACCCCTGCAAGGGCTGTCAATATGCACACACCTATCAGGACAAAGGCTCGCCAGCCCATACCAAGCGACAATGACAGCAGGAGCATTGTCACTGCACCAAAAAGGCTCTGCATGATATAAACACCCTTTGAAAAGTGCTTTTCCACATAGCAAATACTTGCTGTCAAAATTGTCACCTCTTTTACTATTTTATCTCGATAACACGGCTTATGCCGCTTCTTTCAAACAGCTCTGAAAACTCCGTCAGTCGCTCTTTTCCCTGCTCAGGCTGTGAAGAAAGAAGGCTGTCCAGAGCGACAGTGAAGCTGTCTGCGCTGTCGATATGCTCGAAAACTTTTCTCTGCTGAGAAAAGCTGTAAAACGCCATGTAATGCCCTATACCACCGTCTGAAAGATACATTGAAAGGCTCAGTGCCTTTGCGGCAATGCAGTCATAATCCGTTGCGGGGACATTTCCGCCTGTTTCAACGTAGATACAAAGGCTGTCAGTAACAGGCTCGCCATATTCACGGACGTAGATATCGCCAAGTCTGAAAGACAGCTTCCAGTGCACCGATTTATAGCTGTCCCCCTGACGATATTCTCTTATTCCAATAGGCTCACTGTGGTCAAAGCCCTCGTTTTCATTGCTGAAAAAGTCGCTTTCAAGGGCTTCCTTGAGCTGTGCTTCCTCACTCTCATCTATCTCTGCTGCATCAGGCATTATGTTCACACTGCCCTTTATTTCGCACTGCGCCTTTTTCCATGTTAGCCCTGTAAAGTCAAAGGCTCTAAGTGTCAGAAACTCTGCTTTTATCTTTCCGCAGGTGTCGCTTTTTACAGTGATATCCACCTGAGCAGGCTCTCTGCTAATGATAAAATGCACCTTTATGTCCTCGCACTGTCCTGTGAGCATATTCTAAGCCGCAGTTTACCGCTGTATTCGCCGCAAGTTCCTGTGAAGATAAATTTAAGGCTCATGTCCTTATTTTTTCAAGCCTGTGCCGTCGCTTACCAGTGTTGCTGACAGCTTTTTTCTTCGAGAATATATTTATACATACTGACAATACAAAAAGCACTGCGCACAACCCAAGCACCGATATGCCAATGGGCTTTTTCAGCACAAAAAGCAGTATGCCCAAAGCTGTGCAAAGACAGAAGCCTAGCCTCTTCATCTGCGTTTTTCCTCATTCTCAGGACATTTTACGCTTTTAAGTATCTCGTCAAGCACACTTTCTGCCGCAAGTCCTGATAGCCTGCCCTTTGCAGAAAGTGATATCCTGTGGCTGCAAACATGGGCAAAAAAATCTCTTACGTCCTGGGGAACGACATATTCTCTGCCCTTATAGCACGCCCACGCCTTTGCTATCCTGCAAAGTGCCAACGCACCTCTTGGGGATACGCCCAGAGAAATATTTTCATTATGCCTTGTGGCGTCGCAAAGGTCTGAGATGTAGTCATAAACGCTGTCGTCAACAAAAACAGCCTTTGCCTTTTTCTGCATTTCTATAAGCTTTTCAGCGGTGCAGACGGCTTTCACATCTACCAGTGGATCTGAACTGCTTCGGTCTGACATTATGCTTCGCATTGCCGCCTTGTCAGGATAGCCCATTGAAAGCTTTATCATAAATCTGTCAAGCTGTGAAACAGGCAGTGCCGCCGTGCCAACTGTGCCTGTAGGATTTTGTGTTGCTATCACTGCAAAAGGCTCAGGCAGAGGATATGTTCTGCCGTCAACTGTGCAGGTCCGCTCCTCCATGACCTCAAAAGGGCAGATTGCGTCTTGCCTGAGGTTCTGTTTATTTCGTCTGCAAGAAGTATATTCGTCATTGCCGCACCGCTGTGAAAAGTAAAGCCCTGCGCCTGTCTGTCAAAAGCCGTATAGCCTGTGATGTCGGAAGCCACAGTATCAGGGGTGAACTGTATCCTCTTTGTTTCAAGCCCCAAAGCCTTTGAAAACGCCACCGCAAGAGTAGTTTTTCCCACGCCCGGAACGTCCTCCATAAGCACATGACCCTGCGCCAAAATTGCGGCGAACACCATATCCACCACTTCGTCCTTGCCGATTATGACCTTTTTCACTTCATCTGTTATCTCACGCATTTTTTACCCTTCTTTCTTACCACTGTGAAAACTCCCACTGCGCACAGCACCGCTGCCGCAGATATCACATACACTGTCACGTTTTTATCCTCCGCCTCTTTTATTATCTCGTCAGCAGAAGTGACCTTTTTCCGCTCGCTTTCAGGAAGCTTTTTTATCCTCTCTGCGGTCTTTTCCAAAAGCTCCTTTTTGTCTTTTCCAACACTATCAACAGGATAAAGCTCACGGCTTATGATACTGTTAAGGTCTGATATCTCACTGTAAAGCTCGTTTGCTTTGGCGTTCATTTCTTCAAGCTCTGATATTATCTTATCCCTGTCGGAAAGGCTCTCGTCAGCCTTTGCATGGACTAAAAGCACCGCTGTAACAGTGCAGTCCCCGAAGTAACACCGTTTTTTCTCAGGGCTTCAAGCTTGTTCCTGTCGCTTTTTGTAAAGCCTTTCTTGCCCTTATATATTTCCGTTTTCTCGATACTGTATACACAACCGTTTCCATGGTCTGTCTGTGCAAGCTCCACTGTGAAAGCCCTGTCGCTCAAGGTCAGGCTGTATTTTTCTGCCGCATTTTCAAGCTCTGCACCGTATCTCACATATGTGCGTTTGTCACAATCAAGGTCATTGAAAAGCTTCAAGGCTTTTTCTGCGCTCTCCTCGTCTGAGATATCCGAAAGCCTGCCGTTTATGCCGTCAAGCTTTTCACGCTGTAGAACTGAAAGCTCCTCTCTCATATCGTAAATACGTCGCATTGTAAGTTCAAAACGCTTTTGTGCCGCAAGTGCGCAAAGTGCCTGCCCTGTGGCAAGCTCGTCAGAATCGCCGCCCTTTTCATGTGAAAATCCACCGTCGCTGTTCTGATAGGAAAGCAGGGCGGTCAAAAGGTCGGAACTTTTCACAAAACGGCTGTCAGCTTCGGGGTCTATACCAAGTGAACAAAGTGCTATTACTACCTGTGAATCAGCTTCTGCGCTTCCGAACGTACCTGAGCTGTCCTGCTTGCCGCTTAGATACTCCACCGCTTTGTCGACGCTTTTTTTTTCTAACATAGTCACGGGAAAAATCATTGTAATATGGGGCGATCGCCTGCAAAGCCATTGCGGTGATGTCGATATCGCTTTCACCTTTTGACAGCGAAAAGCCGCCATCGGTATTCTGCGAAGAAACTATCTTGTCAAGTATACGCTCTCTGTCAAACTCTGCACCCTCCGGGGTCTTGTAGCCCAAAGGGTCAAAAGTGCAAATATCCAGACGTTAAGGCCTGTTTGCCTACGGAATTATTTTCATCTCTGCCGTAAACACCGCCTTTTACAAGATCTATGCCCTCAAGGTCGGCAGGGTCGCCTCCCATTGCGGAGGCTGTTATAGCGCACCTCTGCCACTCGGTAGCGTTGTCGGTATCTGAAAGAGTTTTCACACGCTGAGAAAGCGCAGTGAGATAAGCCTCATAGTCCTCCTCAAAACCAAAGCGTGAAATGCCTATGGCAAGCCAATCTGAGCTTCCTATGCCTGCGTTTTGCAGAAAATCCCCCGAAAAAATGCTCTCGTCCTGAGAAATGCCCATTTTGTCACGCTGCCACTGACAGACCTTTTCTGCGCTTTCAGTTATCCTGTCGCTTTTATCTGCATTCACCGCAGGAACATTTGTCAGAAGCATTACTGCCCCTGCAAACACCGCCACTGATCTGCCAAGAAAACCTCTCGTTTTCAACAATATCCTCC
>VOFI01000467.1_pt1 | contig 20001 bp, 26 predicted proteins | sample 5384131 | NCBI WGS metagenome assembly VOFI01 (sample SAMN12384728, study PRJNA508395) | human gut metagenome | isolation source: healthy gut H | host: Homo sapiens
TTGAGAGCTGCAGCCTTAGTTGTCTTAGACAGCTCAAGAACCTTAGCGATTGTTCTGTTTCTGATAGTTGACTGTGCAAGGAACATACCGTAACCATACTCAGCGTTATCCTCGAACAGTGAGTTAGCCCAAGCTGGACCCTTGCCGTCCTTGTTTACTGTGTATGGAGTTGATGGAGCTGAACCTCCCCAAATTGATGAACATCCAGTTGCGTTAGCAATGTACATTCTGTCACCAAAGAGCTGTGTGATGAGCTTAGCATAAGGTGTTTCACCGCAGCCTGCGCAAGCGCCTGAGAATTCAAGCAGTGGCTGCTTGAACTGTGAACCCTTAACTGTTGTTGCCTTGAACTTCTCGAATACTTCTGGCTTTTCAGCAAGTGTAAGACCATAGTTGAATACTTCCTGCTCAGCGAGCTGAGTTTCAAGTGGCATCATGCTGAGAGCCTTGTTGCCCTTCTTACCAGGACAAACATTTACGCAAGAACCGCAGCCTGTGCAGTCCAGAGCGGACATTGTCATTACGAAGTTGTAACCAGGCATACCTGTCATAGCTACTGCCTTCTCCTGAGCAAGCTTAGGAGCCTTCTTCAGCTCAGCGTCTGTCATTACAACAGGTCTGATCATACCTGTGAATGTTGAAACAGGGAGCTTGTCGCCCTCCTGAGCGTTGCAAGGGATCTGAATGTTGTTTACGAAGTCCTGAAGTGTCTTATCTGCGCACTTAGCGGCAGGCATACCCATTGGAGTATCCTTGCACTTCTTCCAAGATGCAGGAACCTTAACTTCGTGTACCTGCTGACATCCAGCGTCGATAGCGTCATGGTTCATCTTAACGATAGCGTCGCCCTTCTTAGAATAAGAAGCTGTAGCCTCGGTGAGCTTTTTGTCACGGAGCATTTTCTGCACATTTTCGCTAAGGGAAAGAAGTCTGATAGAGTTTGCCACAGCGGAACGTGAACGTCCAACAGCTTCTGCTACCTGCTGCTGAGTAAGACCATAGGTTTCCATAAGAGTCTGATAAGCTGCGGCCTCTTCAAGAGGTGTAAAGGTCTTTACGCTGGATATTTTCAATAAGGGATATCTCAGCGGCTTCAAGATCGGTAAGCTCCTTTATATAAACAGGTATCTCATCAAGTCCAGCCAGACGTGCCGCACGCCACCTGCGCTCGCCTGCAACTATCTTATATCCCCCATTGTCAAGAGGTCTTACAAGTATAGGCTGCAAAACACCATGCTGTCTGATATTTTCCGCAAGCTCATTAAGAGCGTCCTCATCGAACTCAGAACGCGGCTGATTTTTGTCAGGCTCAATAAGAGATATTCTTACTGTGAAAATGCCATTATCGCCATCATCATTTTTTACCGATTCACTATCAGATCGTGTGACCTCATCTATAGAATTATCAAAGAACAGGCTATCCAAGCCTCTGTCCATTTTGCTTTTTTTAGCCATTGTATTTTCCTTTCACATTATAACATACAATGTTCCATGTGGAACATTATTTTTCTTTATTTTTCTTTATTCTTTGCCGCTTTTTTTTCTTTTCTCTTTTAGCTATTTTTTTTTGCAAGATTTTCATATGCCTTTGAGCCTTTTGCCTTCTTATCATAATAAATAGCCGGCTCACCAAAGCTTGGGGCTTCCGACAAGGCAACGTTTCTCGGTATGGTAGTTTCAAAGACTTCCTTTGCAAAGTGCTTTTTGACCTCGCTTATTATCTGACCTGTTATCTTGTATCTTTCAACGCACATTGTAAACAAAATGCCCTCAATATCAAGGTCAGGATTGAAAGAAACTTTTACTCTGTTGATAGTATTGTGAAGCTCAACAAGTTATTGTGAGCATATCGAGAGTTGGGGACAATCTATAAATATGTAGTCATAAAATTCTTTTGCAGGTATGAGAGCGTTGCGAAGCTTCATTGCCCTGTCCTTTTCGTTCACAAGTGACACAGAAGCACCTGAAAGATCCTGAGTTGTCGGCACAACTGAAACTCCACGGCAGGAAGTTGGCACGACAGCTTCAAATATCGAACATTCTTCAAATATTACATCAAACACTGTATTTCTGATACTTTTTTTTTCTTTATACCAAAGCTTGTGGTAGTATTGCCCTGTGGGTCAAAGTCAACGATCAGGACTTTTTTGCCCTTTAGTCCAAAAACCGCTGCAAGATTTACAACAGTAGTAGATTTTCCAACGCCGCCTTTCTGATTTGAAACGGCAATTATTTTCCCCATATTCTTGACCTCTTTTCTTAGTAGAATTATATCATATTTATTATACTACAATTTTTCACTTTTGAAAAGACCCTTTTACAAATTTTTTTTGAAAATGTTCCACATGGAACAAATCAGATTTTTACTTTATCCGACAAAGCCCATGACAATTTAGAAAATAATACAAAGAATAAAGTACCAATATCAAAATCAGGGTCATAAAGAGCAGAAAAGTTTTCTGAATATAATATAGCATTGAGGATCGTGAAGTGTTATGATTATTTTAAAACGAAACGGAGGTATAAAAATGAGCATTTTCCCAAAAACATTAACAAAAGCTTTCAGCGAAGAAACTGACGAATCACAAAGGGCTTCTCCCTATCAGACATTAGGCAAAATAATCGACATTTCCATAGGAGAGATAAAGCCGAACCCTGTTCAGCCAAGACGATATTTCTCACCTGCCGAGCTGACAAGCCTTGCGAAAAGCATTTCTCAGGACGGTATCATTCAGCCTCTCACAGTACGGAGAGTGAATGGTACTTTTGAGCTTGTCAGGCGAACGGCGTCTGCGTGCGGCAAAGCTTGCAGGACTAAGGTCAGTGCCATGCATACTTATCAACGCTACAGAGGAACGTTCGCAGGTCATTGCACTTATAGAGAATATCCAACGTTGTGACCTGAACTTTTTTTGAAGAAGCCGAAGCAATTTCTCAGCTCATCACAAAATATGGCATGACTCAGGAATCTGCGGCTATTCGTCTGGGACTTGCTCAATCCACAGTTGCAAACAAGCTTCGTATTCTGAAACTTAACGCTGAGGAACGCAAAATAATTCTCGATAACAATATGTCAGAACGTCACGCAAGGGCTTTGCTAAAGATCACAGATAATGACCGCAGGCTTGCTGTGTTGAACAAAGCAGCGGAAAGTGGGTGGACAGTTGACACATTGGAAAAATATATAGCCAAGCTTCTGAAAGATGATGAAAAGCGTGCAAGCTATCACAAAAGAGCGGCTATGTTAAAAGATGTAAGATTGTTTTTCAACATGTCAATAAGGCGATAGATGTTATGAGAATGGCAGGAGTGAATGCTGACGCAAAACGTATCGACCATGAGGATTATATCGAATATATTATAAAGATACCATCGGAAAAGCAGGCAGAATAAAATGTTCCACATGGAACAAAAAAAAAATTGGACAGGCTCAAAAAGTCTGTCCGAATTTTTTATATATCGCTGTAAAAAAGCTGTTCCCAATAGGTGTATTCCCCGTTTTCTGACTTTGTAGCTTTTGCGCACGCCATGTAACGCACATCAGGGTTGAGGATATTTTCTCTATGAGGCGGTGAATTCATCCATGCGTCAAAGGCTTCTTTTACTGTGGTCATGCTGTTCATACCATATGCGATATTTTCAGCCGCCGCACGCCATTCAGGAAGGTCAGTTTCTTCTATAGCTGTGATGTATGAATTGCCGTCAGGTCTGTCATGAGAATAATTTTCCAAAAGCTCGTTTGCTCGCACATCTGCCGCAGAGTCGAGAAGCTCAAGTCCCTCAAGCTCTCTTAAACCATACTGTTTTCTGACCTCATTTACATAGCCAAGCATTTCAGATGTTTCAGCAGAAAGATTTCTATTTGACACATTCGTGCTTGAATCAGGTTCAGTAGGCTCGGCAGGCTGAGGAGTAGAAGGCTGTTCTTCCTGCATAGGCTCGGTAACAGTTTCAGTTTGCGTTTCTGTTTTCTTTTCAGTTTTCTTTGAAGTCGTTGTGGTAGTAGTAGCCGCTGTCGTTGTTGTAGTAACAGTTGTAGTCACAGCTTTTATATCTGCACTGTGAGGTGGCCGCATGGTCTTTCCGTTTATGATAACCTTATTTTCTGACACGCTTATGTAGTTATTGCCTACCACTATGGATTCCATAAGCTCATTATCAGTGTTTGTTATCTCCATGCCCTTATCCATGGCTTCAAGCACATACTTTGAGCCGTTCACATCTTTTACAGTAGCTTTCTTTACTGTCTTGCCGTCTTTTACAATTTCAAACTTGTTCTCTGCGATACACCTTATAGTCACCTTGTCAGTTACGTTAAAGTTGCTGAAGCTTTCGTCAATATATGTCACCTTTGTGTTTGCATAGTAGACCTCGTTGGCTGATATTATTATCCTTGTGCCTTTATAACTGAACGAGTTGACCTTTTTTCCGTTTTTAGTGACAGTGACAGTATTTCCGTCACAGGTCAGTACAAGCTTATCACCGTTATCATCGGTTATCTCAAAAGAGTTCACTATCTCATTTGAACTGTTTATAAGAGTATCCCCCCTGCACATTTGCAAAAAAAGGGTATAGCCGCCATCGAAAACTATCTTTGTACAAGTCGCTGCTGTTTGTATAGTAGTCACTGAACCCGTGATAGTTTCGGCAGACTTTTTATTTGTGGTCACAGTTGTGGTGACTCCTGTGCTGACGCTTGAAAGCTTTTTTGGGCTTTTCTTCCCCTGTGCTTCCGCAAGAGGAAAGACAACAGCCTGCCGCACAGACAACACATAATCTATTGCTTTCCATTATATCTTAGCTCTCCTGTTTTATCAAATGTTCCACATGGAACAATACAAAAAAGGCAGCCCTAGGACTGCCTTTGTGAGTTTATTTTGTGTTTGAAAGTGTCCATCTGAAAGGTGCTATTCTCTTTGCCCTTGTGTTGTCTATGTTCCAGTTGTTGAATGTGATAGATGGGTCAAAATAGCGATAATCAGTTTTCATCTTACCTTTGTTGATGCTTAGTCCCATTCCAGGTGATTTCTGGATAACTGCACCTATGCGGTGATGTTCCTTTTCATAATCAATTATCTCTTTTGCCGTTATCAGCCTTGAATCAGCAAGATTGTAGATTCCCTCATATCTTCCTGTCGGCACATTGATGATACCATTTATAAAGTCGATAAGATTGAATACACAACAGAATGAAAAACCGTATTCTCCATCATTGAATATGTATGCAACATTTTCCTTTGCGTCAAATACTCTGTCTCTCAGATTGTATACTCAGCGTCATAAATAAGGAGCTACTCTGGCAATAACAGGTATAGTTTCAGACTTTTTAAATTCCTTCTGCATTATCTTCTCAGATGTCATCTTAAGATCTGCATAGTTTGAATTTCCCTTTTCAGGAGCAGTTTCCCTTATTGGTTCTCTGCCTTTCTGTACACCATATATTGCTGTTGTGCTGAGCAGGATAAAGCTCCTTACCTCAGCCTTGTTTGCAGCCGCATATATGAACTTATCACATATCTTGCTCTTTTTTCAGCTATGGATCTATATCGTTATCTACAGAATTTGCCAGATGCACGACAACGTCGATCTTGTTACTATCGATTACATTTGTAATAGCGTCCTTATCTGTAATATCACACTGGATAAAAGTATAGTTTGGATCAGTTCCAATAAACTCATTTTTGCGTGTATCTATACCGAATACACGATGCTTTTTGTGCAGTAAGCTGGATGTAAGGTACAAGCCTATCATTCCGCTTGCTCCTGTAACTAAAATTGAAGCCAACTCTGCCACTCCTTCCCCAAGTAGAATTGCACATTTATTTACTATAATTATACCACAGTTTTTATTAATTGCAAATACTTTTTGAAGAAAACTGAAAAATTTAGATTTTCTTTATAATTTTGCTTGCTATATTTAGTGAATTGTGATAAAATTATAGGTATAAATCATAAGCAAAAGAAATATAAAATATCTTAACATATAGAAATATTAAGGAGCAATTTATTTTGGTTTATTCCGATCTTATATTTATACTGGGAATGTTCCCGATAATGACCATTATTTCGCTTTTCGACAGAAGTGCAGAATATAAAAACCTCATTCTGATAGTTTGTTCCCTGCTGTTTTTCAGTTGGGGCAGACCTTTTGCGTTCTGTCTTATTTTCCTGTCAGTTATCCTCGATTGGATATTTGGTCTTATTATTTCAAAAAACCGTGAGAACAAAGCCCTTTGCAGGATATTTTTAGTGCTGGATATTATAATGAACGTATCTCTTATGCTAATATTCGGTCAGAATATCCTTTATAATAAGGTAAAAAGCTCAGTTTTGACGCCGCCATACTTCCACTTGGTATGGGTTATTATATGCTCAGAGGAATTTCTTATGTCTATGACGTTTTCAAGGGCAACTGCAAAGCAGAAAAAAACATTTTCTGCCTTTTGACTTATATGGTGTCACTGCATTTCATGCTTGTGGGACCTCTTGTGAGATACGGTGATATTGAGCCACAGATAAGGCATCGTGAGATCACAGGAGCAAAGCTCAATCAGGGACTTAATAAGATAGTTTTTGGTTTTGGCAAGGTGGTGCTTCTTGCAGGCGTTTTTGAACAGATAAAGCTTGCAGGACTTAACGGCAACGAGATAACTACCCTTGGCTGTTGGCTTGGTATGCTGTCATTTTTGGCACAGTATTATTTTCTTTTCACAGGACTTTCGGATATGGCAAAGGGTCTTGGTCTTACAAACGGCTTTGTTTATCCTGACAACTACACAAACATTGAAGCTGACGGACTTTTCACTGGTATGATAAAAAGCTTCAATACAACTGTTGTTGACTTTTTCAGCGAGGTTTTCTGCTGCAAAAAAACATGAACAAGGTCTTTACTTTTGTGTGCTATATACTTTGCGGTCTGGCTCTTTCTATATGGTATCAGGCAAAGGTGAATTTCATTATCGTCGACTTTGTGCGGCTGTGCTTTGTATCCTTGAAAAGCTGTTTCTTGAAAGACCGCTTTCAAAGCTGCCTGACCTTGTGAAGTATATCTATCTTGTACTCACTGCACTTGTTATTTTTGGCGGACTTTATTTTGACAGCTTCTATGGCTACAAAAAATGGCTCTTTGCACTTGCAGGAGTAAATGTGAAATACACCTTGAGCGTGTCTGTAAAAAGTGCAGTGCTGAAAAATATCACCCTTATAGTAATATCGTTCTTTATTGTCTGCCCACCTGCAAAAAGGGCTTTCTGCAAGATTTTTAAAAAGCTTTCACAGAAATCTCAGGCGGCTTATGGCAGAGTTATGATAACAAAGACCATTATGACAGTGCTTGTTTTTGCAGTGAGCGTTATAACACTTGCGGCTGAATATGCGGCATAAAAAGAGGAAAATACTAATGGATAAGAAAACTACACGATTCAATATCGTTCACGGTGACAATGAATATGAGATACCGGAAGAATGTGAGGCTGCGGAGGAAGCGGCTGAAGAGCTTGCCAAAACAAATTTGGAGGAGCATTACAGCTTTATAAATCTTCTTTCCATAGCGGTCATAATGCTATTTGCCTGCATATTCTTTATTTCAGTTTCAGGAAGCGACATTGTGGAGGACAACAATCTGTCTTTAACATTCAAGACTTTCTTTTCAGGAGATTACACTCAGGCATTGGAGGACTCTTATAATAATAGTATACCTTTTCCTGACGCCATGAAAGCTGTTGAGGAGCGTATCTCTCTTATTTATGGTATCGGCAATAAGGTCACTGACCCTATAAAAGAAACGCCTGACAATACTGATTCTAACCACAACAGCTTCGATCATCCGACTAATAATGACAGTGATGATCCTGACGAAAATGTTATCACCACCACTGCAAAACCGCAGGACGGTGAGGTAACTACCACAAAGAAAAAAGAGGACAAGAAAAAAACAACAACTACCACTGCTATTGACAGACCAGAGGAAACTAAAAGCACCACAACGACTTCAACGGCTTCCACTACCACAAATAATGACAAGCCTTACTATACTGTCACCGAAACTGAGCCTATAGTACAGCCTGGTCCTACTACTACCACGACCACAACAAAGGCAACTGAGACCACAACTCAGCCGACAGAAACTGCAGAACCTACCACCGAGCAAACTGAGGGACCGTCAGATGAATAGCAGATTTGATAACCCTTTTCCCTATTCTGATGACAATAAAAGATATCATACCTACAATTATTATCTAAGGCACAAGTTCGGCACTAAGGTTTTCAAGATACCGCTTAATATTGACCTTGGCTGTCCGAACAGAGACGGCACAAAAGGTGTGGGGGGCTGTGTGTTCTGCTCGGCAAAAATGAGCGGAGATTTTGCAGGCGACCCTCATGAGGATATCCTTACTCAGTACAGAGAGATAAGGGAGAAAATGAGCAAAAAGTGGAGCAAGGGTCTGTGCATACCGTATTTTCAGGCAGGCTCAAACACCTATGCTGACGTTGAAACGCTGAGAAAAATGTTTTATACAGCCCTGTCATTTGAAAATACGGCAGGGCTTTCTATCGCAACAAGGGCAGATTGCATCAACGAAGAAAAAGCCGACCTGCTCGGTGAGCTTGCGGAAAAGACTTTTCTTACAGTGGAGCTTGGCTTACAGACTATCCATGATGAAACGGCTTTGAAAATGAACCGCTGTCATACTTTTGCGGATTTTCTCAAAGGCTATGAAATGCTGAGAAAACGCAATGTGAATGTGTGCGTGCATATCATCGACGGGCTTCCGGTGAGGATAGGGATATGATGCTTGAAACAGCAAAAACTCTCGGTCAGCTTGATATACAAAGCATTAAGATACATCTTCTGCACGTTTTAAAAGGCACTGCACTTGCTGAGATGTACAAGCGTGGAGAATTTCGGGCTTTGGATATGGACGAGTATGTTAATATCGTCTGCGACCAGTTGGAGCTTCTGCCTGCGGAGATAGTAATACAGCGTGTGACAGGTGACGGTGCAAAGGACGACCTTGTTGCACCTTTGTGGAGTTTGAAAAAGTTCTGCGTTATGAACGAGATAGACAAGGAAATGGGAAGAAGAAATTCATGGCAGGGAAAGGCTCTGTCGGAGTAAAAAAAGAGGTAAAAATGAAAGATATATGTGCTGTTTCAACACCCCTCGCTGAGGGGGGAATATCTGTAATAAGAATAAGCGGTGATAATGCCGTTTACATAGCGGAGAAAGTTTTTAAACCGCTGTCATGCAAAAGTGTTGAAAACATGGCAGGCTATACCTGTGCATACGGAAAAATAGTTGACAAAAACGGCAGAGAAGTTGATGACGGTGTTCTGACGGTTTTCCGTGCGCCTAAGTCATACACCGGTGAAAACGTCTGCGAAATATCATGCCATGGCGGAATATATGTTACAAAAAAGTTCTCAGACTTTGCATTGAACAGGGTGCAGAGCTTGCTCAAAGGGCGAGTTCACAAAGAGAGCTTTTCTCAACGGAAAGCTTTCACTTACTCAGGCTGAGGGCGTAATGGAAACTATCTCCGCTCAGGGAGAATATGCACTTAATTCTGCAAATCTTACAAAAGAGGGCAGGCTTTTCAGGCTCATTTCCGATATGTCAAGAAAGTTTGTAACAATACTAGGTGAACTTGCGGCATGGGTGGATTATCCAGAGGAGGACTTGCCTGAGATATCTGAGGATAATCTCAGAGAGAGCCTTAAAAACGCTTTGGCAGGGCTTGATAAAATAATAGCAGATCATGACAGCGGTATGATACTGAAAAACGGTGTTGACACTGTTATCGCAGGCAAGCCGAACGTTGGAAAATCGACACTCATGAATATGCTGTTGGGATATGACCGCTCCATAGTCACAAATGTGGCAGGCACTACACGAGATGTTATCGAAGAAAGTGCAAAGCTTGGCGAGCTTATTTTGAAGCTTTCCGACACTGCAGGTATACATGAAACTGATGATGAAGTTGAAAAAATAGGCGTTGATATCGCAAAGAAAAAGCTTAAAAACGCTATGCTTGTGATAGAAGTTTTCGACATTTCAAGAGAGCTTGACGAGGAAGACTTGGAGCTTCTTGAATATGTGAAAAAGCTAGGAAAGAAAGTTATCATAGTTCTCAACAAGTCTGACCTTGAAAATGTTGTTGAAAGGTCTCAGCTTGAAAAATATTCAGACTACGTGATAGAGATTTCTGCGAAGCTTGACGAGGGCAGAGAAGAGCTGCAAAAAGCCACAGAGAAGCTTTTGGGCATTGGCGGATATGACGCTGACAGCACGATTTTTGCAAACGAGCGTCAAATAGCCTGTGCAGAACGTGCAAGAAAATATCTTGCCATGGCTCTTGAAAGCCTTGATATGGGGAGAGACTTTGGACGCTGTTACTGTGATGATAGACAATGGCGCAAATGCACTTTTGGAGCTAACAGGAGAAAAAGCTACAGAAGCGGTGGTAGACGAGGTATTTTCAAAATTCTGCGTAGGAAAGTAATTTATATGGTCTTATTTTCAGACAGGTGGTTTTATTATGCAAAAGGAATATTTTGATATTATTGTGGTAGGTGCAGGTCACGCAGGCTGTGAAGCGGCTTTGGCGGCGGCACGCCTTGGACTAAAGACGGCACTTTTTACCATAACACTTGACGGTGTTGCCAATATGCCATGCAACCCCTCTATAGGAGGAACTGCAAAGGGACATCTTGTTCGTGAGATAGACGCTTTGGGCGGAAAAATGGGCAAGGCGGCGGATAAAACTTTTCTGCAAAGCAGGATACTCAACCGTGGAAAAGGTCCTGCCGTTCATAGTCTGAGGGCGCAGATAGACCGTGTTGAATATCATAAGCTTATGAAAAAACTATCGAAGATACTGACGGGCTTTATCTGAAGCAGGCTGAGATAACTGATATACTGTTTGAAGATGACGGCAAAACTGTTCGTGGTGTGCGTACAAGCTTGGCACTGAGTATGACTGCAAGGCTGTTGTCATCTCAACGGGAACTTACCTTGGCGGCACTGTCCATGTAGGTGCAGTATCATATTCAAGCGGCCCTGACGCAACTTTGCCTGCACTCAGTCTGACAGAATGTCTTAAAAAAGGCAGGAATGACAATAAGACGTTTCAAAACAGGCACTCCTGCCCGTGTACACAAGCGTTCCATAGATTTTGACAAGCTTGAAGTTCAGTGCGGTGACGATGATATAACGCCATTTTCTTTTGATAATCATGAAAAGCTTGAAAATAAAGTAAAATGCTATGTAGCTTATACAAATGAAGAAACACACAAGGTAATAAGAGATAACATACATCTTTCACCTATATATTCGGGTAGGATACACGCTATTGGTCCAAGATACTGTCCGTCTATCGAGGACAAGATAATGAGATTTTCGGATAAGCCAAGGCATCAGCTTTTTATTGAGCCAATGGGTCTTGACACTGACGAATATTATCTGCAAGGTATGTCGTCATCACTGCCTGAGTTCGTTCAGCTTCAATTTTTGCACACTATAAAAGGACTTGAACACGTTGAGATAATGCGAAATGCCTATGCCATAGAATATGATTGCTGCGACCCTACAGAGCTTTCTGCTACGCTGGAGTTCAAGGCTTTTGACGGTCTTTACGGCGCAGGTCAGTTCAACGGCACTTCGGGATATGAAGAAGCCGCCGCACAAGGTCTTATCGCAGGCATAAATGCCGCACTGAAAATTCTCGGCAGAAAACAGCTTATTCTTGACAGAGCGTCATCATACATAGGCACTCTTATTGACGACCTTGTTACAAAGGGTTGTTCAGACCCTTACAGAATGCTCACATCAAGAAGCGAATACAGACTTTTGCTAAGACAAGATAACGCTGACATAAGGCTCACGCCTATAGGACATGAGATAGGGCTTATCTCAGACGAAAGATATCAGCATTTGCTTGACAAAAATGAACAGATAGCCGCTGAGATAAAGCGTGTTTCAAAGATAAATATTGCGCCAAACCCTGAGATAAACGCATATCTTGAATCTGTAGGCACTGACCCTCTTAACAACGGCATAAAGCTTGCTCAGCTTATTCGCAGACCACAGGTGTCATATGATGGTCTTGCTCCTTTCGATAAGGAACGACCTGAGCTTTCAGCAGAAGTAAAAGAGCAGGTAGAGTTGCAGATAAAATATGACGGCTATATAAAGATACAGCTTGAACAGGTGGAGGCTATGCGAAAGCTAGAGAAAAAAGCTTTGCCTGCGGATATTGACTATAATGATATAAAAAGTCTTAGACTTGAAGCAATTGAAAAGCTCAATAAGATAAAGCCTGTATCAGTTGGTCAGGCAAGCCGAATCAGCGGAGTAAACCCTGCGGACGTGGGTGTGCTTTTGGTATGGCTCTCATCAAAGAATGACCATAGGGAGGAATAGTATGTCAAAGCTTATTTCTAAGGACGATTTTATAAAGCTTTTGATAATTATGATATAACAATATCTGACAGTGATTATTCACGCTTTGAAGCTTATGCAGATCTGCTTTGTGAATGGAACGAGAAAATAAATCTTACTGCTATCACTGACCCTGAGGGAATTTCAATAAAGCATTTTTTTGACAGCGTTTATCCTTTCACACTTTTCGAGGTAAAAGAAAATGCAACGGTAATAGATGTCGGCACAGGAGCAGGATTTCCGTCCTGTCCACTGAAAATCGTCCGTGACGATATAAAGCTTACACTTTTGGATAGCCTTAATAAGAGGATAAATTTTCTTGCACAGCTTTCAGACAGTCTTGACCTTGGTGCGACCTGCATACACGGCAGAGCAGAGGAGCTTGGCAGAAGCATAGAGTGCCGTGAACAATTTGACATTGCCACAGCAAGAGCAGTGGCAAACCTCAGCGACCTATGCGAGTATTGCCTGCCTTTTGTAAAAGTCGGCGGATATTTCGTTGCATTGAAAGGCTCAGGAGGAAATGACGAGCTGAAAGAGGCTAAAAATGCTATTAAGATACTGGGAGGAAAGGTCGAAGAGGTCTTTGACTATGAACTTCCAACAGGCTACGGCAGAACGCTTATCCTTATAAGAAAAGTATCTGAAACGCCTGAAAAATATCCACGCAACAAGGGTCAAATGAAAAAGAAAAAATTATAATACGAATATATGCACAAAAAAACACGCTGAATTTTTGTTCAGCGTGTTTTCTTATTGTCATTTTTAATTTAGAACTCTATCTTTGAGTAAAGACCTGAATCCTTCATTGTGTCCTCTGGCTTTGGCTTCTTGTAGTCCTTTTCAAAGCTTGTTGTGATGTCAAAACCCTTTGAGCGGCGATTGTTATTGTTTCTTCTTCTGCCGCCGTTCTTCTTGTAGCCGCCTCTGTTGTCATACTTTCTAGGTGTTGTAGAGCTGATTATTACCTTTCTCCATGGCTCTTCACCCTATGGATTCATTGGCTCGAGAGCTGATGAACGACCGCTTCTCTTTACGTTGTTTGCTATCTTTCTTGCAAGCTCTTCAAGCTGGGTCTTTCTTCTTGCCCTGAAACCATTGCAATCTGTGGATATTCTGAAATATTCTCTGTCTATCCTGTTGCATACAAGTGATGCAAGATACTGAAGTGAATCGAGGATATCGCCCTTCTTGCCGATAAGCTTCTCGAACTCTTCGCTCTTTATCTCAAAAAGTGCGCCGTTTTCAAGCTTTGTTACCTCGATCTCTGTGTCTTCTATGCCCATTGCCTTTATAACATTGAGTATATATTCCTTTGCACAGTCAGCCTTTTTCTGCAAAGTGTCGCTCCACTCTGCCTCTGCCTTGACTTCTTCCTGAACTTCTGCCTTTTCTTCAACAGCCTCTGTTTTTTCAGTTACAGTTTCTACCTTTGTTTCAGGCTCATATTCAGCTTCTACCTTTGCCTCACCCTTGATCTTTCCGAAAAAGCCCTTTTTAGGCTCTTCAAGAACTGTGAAAGTGATCTTTTCTACTTCTGTTCCAAATTCAACTGCCGCCTTGTTCTTTGCTTCGTCTACAGTTGCGGCTGTAAAGATCTGTTTCATTTTTTCTGCTCCTCTCGCTAAAAAGTTTAGTCAACAACAGGTCAATCCTGTGAATCGTCATATTCGTCGCCATATTTCTCAGCCATTCTCTTTCTGGCTTCGTTAAGACGTCTTCTCTGCTCGTCTTTAAGTTCCGTCTTTGTTTTCTTCTTAGGCTCATCGTAATCCTCATCGTCAGAAAGTGACTTTCTGATCTCAGCAGGATCCTTACCAGCCTGTATCATCTGAGCCTCAGCCATTTTCTCCATAAGAGTAGGCTTGCCCTTCTTTTTCTGCTTTGCTATATCCTTCTGAACAAGCTCTGCAACGTGTTCAGGTGTGTAGATTTTATTGAGTACGATAGTCTGTCCCAGTGCAAACAGTGAAGAATAGCACCAGTAAAGACCAAGACCTGCCGGATAGCTGAAACCGATCCACAGTGAGAAGATAGGCATACCATAAAGCATTATCTTCATTCCCATTCCACCCATATTAGCGGCGTCAGGATTGTTCTTCTTTGCAAAATGCTGTGAAACGAATGTCACTATAAGCTGCAAAAGTGCTGATACAATAGGGATAATGCATGAAAGATCCTTCATTGTTGGTATCTTTCCAAGGAAAAGTCCGAAAATGCTGTAGTTGAAATCTTCAGCCGCAGCCTTTACGCTTGTTGGAAGCACATCTGCATACTGTCCGCCCTCTTTTTCAGTGAAAACGAAAGTCATAAGCTCAGGTCTTGACTGAATGAGGTTTGTGGAGAAGTAATTCTCGTTAAGAATAAAAGTATCTATATCATTATGAGCCTTAATAGCATCCATAACGTTCGATATCTTGTTGTCATTAGAAAGTGCCTTTGCAGACTTTGGATACTTGTCCTTGTCTGTAAAAAGCTTTTCAAGCTTATCATAAGCTTCGTCCTCAGTAGCACCGTCTTTCTCAAACTTTTCAATAAGCTTTTCTATAGTAGTATCCTTGCTTTTTACCTCAGCACTGACAACATAAAGATTCGATATCATGTTGTTTGAGTCTGTAAGTTCCTCTTTATCTGCGTTTGAAACGTAGGTAAGAGGTCCGTAAATAACAGGGATAAGAGCAAACAGAATGACCATTGTGATGACCATTGGCAAACAGCTTGCCATAGGGTTTACGCCCGCCTTGGCGTAAAGGTTCATCTGCTCTTCCTGCATCTTCTGCTGGTTTTTAGCGTATTTCTTCTTTATCTTTTTCAAGCTCAGGCTGAAGCATGGTCATTCTTGCCATGCTCTTCTGCTGCTTGACGTTAAGCGGAAATACTATAAGTCTTGTAAGGATAGTGAAAAGCAGCAGTGCTATTCCGTAGTTCTTGCATACAAAATAGCAGCCCTTCATTATCCAGCCCAAAGGGGTCGCAATAATACCCATTAATATCCTCCAGATCAATTATTTGTCATATTGATAACCTATATATCTGATTAAGCTCTCAGGCTTATTTTTTTCTGATTTTAAAATACTCAGTGGTAAGCTTGTCAGGAACATAGTCAACCCCTCCCAGACTCCACGGGTTGCACCTAAGCAATCTCCACACAGTAAGCAGCGTGCCTTTAAAAAAGCCGTGTTTTCTGGTAACTAACCGCCTGAATAATGCCTGTCAGACTTATCATCAGAAACTGCCTGTATCTCTTAGTAGCTGAGTCTAGCTCTGCCCTTTGCTCTTCTTCTTGCGAGTACCTTTCTGCCGTTAGCAGTAGACATTCTCTTCATGAAGCCGTGAACTTTCTTTCTCTGAAGCTTTTTAGGCTGATATGTTCTTTTCATCGAATTCTCCTCCTTCCGCTTTCAACACTCCGTCATTTTATAAAAAAACGTCCTCGGAGATGTTTAAACTTATAGGGTCACAGCAAATTACAATATCGCTATGAAAAAAAGCCCTTGTAATTTAATATTATAGCTCATTCACACACCATTTGTCAAGCCTGTTCATAATATTTTTATATTTTTTTTGATATTATTTTTCTTTGCTTTGAGGGGCTTACTGTCCGAAAAACCTGCCGCTTACGTCCTCATTTTTTATGAGCATACAATATATTGTGTGCCAAATATAAATTTTATCTGTATTAAGTGTTTTTTCTTATCTTTGAAAAGCATACTTTTTATTCTTATTTCTTTCCTTATATATAATATATAGGACTTGAAATTTTAAGTCAAGTGTGCTATAATAGTATAGAATTGATTAATTATGCCTGTTTATATTTTTTTTTTAACTCTGACCTGCCGTCTGTTTGACAGGGGTCACGGCGGACAGCGGAAACACCGCACAGGCAGAGCTATTTTCTAGGAGGTTATGGAGAAACAATGGATTCCTTTAATGACGTATTTCAGGAGGTCCTGAAATATTGCCGAAACTGCAAAAGTATCAGCGAGCCGGGATATAACAAATGGATAAAGATACTTGAACCGATGAAGCTTGAAAACAATGTGGCTTATCTTCTCACTGATTCTGATTTTTCAAGAGATATCACTATGAACGCCTATGAGAATCTTTTTAAAAGAAGCTTTTCTCAACACTTTGGGCTTTGAGGTAGATATAAAAATACCTGTTAAAGACAATGAAGAAGTTAATGAAACTGAGGAAAAGGATATAGAAGTCAAGGTGGCTGACTTTTCTGATGAAGAAAACAACAATCTTACCTTTGATAACTTTATCAAAGGCAAGTCGAATGATCTTGCCTATGCTTTCAGCACGGCTGTCGCACATAAGTATGACGAGGATCAGAAAACGCCGTCTAACACAAATACTATATTCAACCCTCTCATCATATACGGTGATTCGGGGCTTGGAAAAACTCACCTTATGAAAGCTATCGAGCATGAGGTAAAGAAAAATCACCCTGAGCTGAAAATTATTTACACCACTGGTGAATCCTTTATAAACCAGCTCGTTAAAGCTATCGAGTCAAAGGAAACTAATAAATTTCATGATAAATACAGGAATGCCGACTATCTTATGGTAGACGATATACAGACCATTGCAGGCAAGGAGCGTATGCAGGAGGAATTTTTCCATACCTTCAACGATCTTTACAATGCGGGCAAGCAGATAGTTCTCACATCGGATATTGCACCGTCAAAGATATCGAAGCTTCAAAACAGGATACTTACCAGATTTTCACTTGGCGTTCAGGTAGACGTTACACCGCCTGATTTTGAAACAAGAACGGCTATCGTAAAGAAAAAGGCTGATATGCTGGACTTACAGCTTTCTGACAATGTCGTAAGGATAATAGCAGAGAAGATAAAGACGAACATACGTCAGCTTGAGGGAACAGTAAACAAAATAAAGGCTCTTACCATTTATACGAATGAACGCCCGTCCATATCTATGGCTCAGAGGATAATCAAGGAAATAATCATTGAAAATCACCCTGCTGAGATAACGGTTGACAGGATACTTCAGGAGGTAGCGGCGGCATTTGACGTTACTGCTGACGACATAAAATCAACAAACAGACGTGCAAACGTATCCCTTGCAAGAAAAAATAGCGATCTATATCTTCAAGGACGTAAAGGGCATGACCTTTATACAGATAGGAAATGTGCTTAACAAAAACCATTCAACTATGACCATACACTATCAGGACGTTGTTAAAAATCTTAAAGAGAACAAACAGCTAAAAGATACCGTTGACGACATAATAAAAAACCTCAAGGACAATTAAACGGACTATTTCAACATTTTCAACATAGTTTTCAACAATTTTGTTGAATATCCGGACTTGGATATATAAAGCTTTGCGGAATGTTTTTCAAAACTTTGCACAATGAAGTTTAAACCATGGTGTTATAAAATAAAACACCGATTTTCAGGTTTCAACATTTTTTGCGATAATAATAAACATTCAACAAACATTTTTTCAACTTTTCAAACACAAAAAAAGTTTTTGAAAACACAAAAAAGTGATTTTGAAAACAACAGCTTTGAAATGACTTTTCAACCATTTAAAATAAACTACACTTTTTGCTGAAATGATAAGGAAAATGCCTTCTGAAGAGATCCTGATAGAGGTTTCTGAAAATTTTCAGGTAACGATCTCAGGAGGAGTTACCACATTCAATATCCCTGCAACATCAGCAGAGGAATATCCTGCACTTCCTAAGAAAGAGGAAGAAAACAAGATAACTATCTCTCAGCCTGTTCTTAAGGATATGATAAATCAGACAAAGTTTGCCGTGGCTGTTACAGACCTTAAGCCTGTTCTTAAGGGCGAGCTTTTTGAGATCGAAAACGGTACTCTTACTCTTGTTGCCCTTGACGGATACAGACTTGCTGTGAGATATGAGCCTATAAAGTATGACGGAAGTCTTAAATTCGTCGTGCCTGCAAAAACTCTCTCTGAGATAGCTGCACTTCTGGGAGATAATGACGAAGAAACAGCCTCCGTTTATCTCTCAAAAAAATCATGTTGTGTTTGAATTAAACGGCTATCTTGTTTATTCAAGACTTATCGAGGGCGAGTTCCACCCTTATAAGTCAGCTATACCAACTACTTGCACAACTGAGGTCATTGTTGACAGGAAAGAGCTTATTGCCGCTCTTGAAAGAAGTTTGATACTTATAAGTGACAGAACACCGTCACCTGCAAGATGCTACTTTGAAAATAATTCTATAAAAATAAACTGCTCAACAAGCGTTGGAAAGATAACAGACGAGATAAAGGCTGATATAGCAGGTCCTGTTATCGAGATAGGCTTCAAGTGCAAATATCTTCTTGACCCTCTGAAGGTCATAAAGGAAGATAAGGTCAAATTGCAGATGAGCGGAAGTCTGCTGCCTATGAAGATAGTTCCGTGTGAGGGCGACGCTTATACTTACCTCGTTGAGAGAATTAAAGTAAATGGTGAGGTCTGCATAATGAGGGGAAAGAAGATCCGCCCCGGGGATAAGGTGCAGATAGACGAGATAGCTACAGAGATAGTGGTAAAATAAAATGGTGATAACCAAAATTTCCGCAAACGGATTTAAAAATCTCAAAAAGTCGAGATATATCCTCATGAGAAAATGAATATTTTCTGCGGAAAGAATGCTCAGGGCAAAACAAATCTTATAGAAGCTATATGGCTTTGCAGCGGAGTGAGGTCTTTTCGCAACACAAAAAGACAGAGAAATGATAGATATAAACGGACAGTTCATGAATATCGACATTTCATTTAAAAAATAGCTTTCGCAGTCAGGATATACATTTTGCAATGGCAAGACCTAATGTGAGAGAAAAAACGTCACCTTGAATGGCGTAAAACTGAAAACTCCCTCAAAGCTTTTCGGAAGCCTTGATTGTGTTATTTTTACTCCTGAGGATCTGGAGCTTTCAAAAGGCTCTCCGAAAACAGACGGCAGTTTCTTGACCTTTCAGTGTCACAGATAAAAAATTCCTACAGCTCTGTTATTTCAAAATATGATGATCTTATAGAGCAGAGAAATATATTGTTAAAAAAAAATATCTGTTACGGCAGATCAAAAAAGAGAAGAGCTTGAAGTGTGGGATATCCAGCTTGCTCAGCTTGGGGCTTATATCTCGCTTTTAAGATATAATTATACCAAAAGCTCGATATGTTCGCAAAAAAGCTTTATGAGGATATATCAGAGGGCAGAGAAAGGTTGGAGCTTGAATATTATTCCACTGTGTATTCAAATCTGGAGGGCAGAAAAGATTATTCAGGAGATATGGCTGAAGAGTATCTAAGCTGTCTGCAAAATAATCTTGATGACGATATAAGAGCAGGATTTACACAGAAAGGCGTTCTCTTATTTTGAAACTTTCGCAGGCTTATATACTTGCCGAGGAGATAGACGACAGCCCGTGTATACTTCTCGATGATGTTTTGAGCGAGCTTGACCTATCAAGGCAGAAGTTCGTTATCTCGAAAATACACGATATGCAGGTCTTTATAACCGGCTGTGACAGGAATATCCCCTTTGACGAGAAAAGCCATGGAAAGATA
>VOFI01000471.1_pt1 | contig 20001 bp, 25 predicted proteins | sample 5384131 | NCBI WGS metagenome assembly VOFI01 (sample SAMN12384728, study PRJNA508395) | human gut metagenome | isolation source: healthy gut H | host: Homo sapiens
TGCGTGAAGCCCTTTTTATGTTCATATATTTAAGGCTTATTAAATTTGTACATATATAAAGCAACGCAATTGTGCATATTGCTTTGAAATGTCAGGTTAATTTAGTACAATCGTGTATAGAAAAAACATCTTTTTTTTTTTGATATAATTACTTTGGGTATTATTGCCCATGGTAAGTTGTTTATAAAAATATTCAGTTAGGAGTCTGAACATGAATGAATATAAAAGCTTTTTTGATTTAAAAAAAGGGGGTTGCTATCTTTTGCTGCCGCAGTATTCAGCGATAATGTGCCTCTCCGCGGTGTTGTTTTTATGACCCCTAAAAAGCTTGCGGATTATCAGGAAGAGCAGAAAGAGGATCACAATAATGTTGACGATACAGGTATAGATTATCAGGCGGATACTATCTATGTTCGTTTCAAGGATACCGCCCCTGCGGAAACAGTGGGTCAGCTTGCAGATACGATACTTGTTCTCGACAGCGTTAAGGACGCTATCGTTATCTCAAATAATCTGATAAAAAGGTTGACGGCACAAAGGTAGTTTATGTGCTGAAAAACGGTGAAAAAACTGCCGTTGAAGTGGAAACAGGACTTTCTACAGGCTCTCAGACCGAGATAAAATCGGGTCTTAAAGAGGGCGACGAAATTGTTATCAGATAGGTTTGAAAGGATAAGCTTATGTTCACCTTATTGTTCCGTAAAATCGAAACACCAAATGGATGGTGCTTTGCCTGCTGATAGGCTTTGTTATGGCGTCTGCCATGATGAGCACTATCCCTATTTATATGAACGCTTCTCTGCAAAGAATGCTTGTAAAGGATCTTGAGTCGTTCCAGACAGAATATGAGATCTATCCAGGTGCGTATAATACCAGCTATGGATTGAAAATGGATATCTCAGGCAGTGAGCAGCAGAAAGCTGTTGAGAATTATAATAACAAAGTGGAGGCTAAGTTCAAGGAGCTTGGTCTGCCTGAAAAGCTTGATAAGAAGTATATAAGTGACGAGTATCTCTATGTGCGTTCACTTGCCGTTTCAGATGGCAATTCGCAGGCAAGATTCACTCTCGGCGGTATGACGGATATTTCCGACCATATCAGCATAAAGCAGGGCAGAATGTTCACTGCAGGCAAGCGTTCAGACGGCGTTTACGAGTGCGTTGCCACAGAAAAAGCCATGAAAAGCACAGAGCTTGCTATAAACACAGTATATGAGATAGCCGACGTGTTTGATGATAACAAGTCAATAAAAATAGAGATCGTGGGCGTTTTTGACGTTAAGGACGAAAATGACGCATATTGGGCAGAGGGTCTTGATTCTCAGTATACAGCCGTTGTCTTTACAGATTATGACACAATGCTCGGGGATTGCGTTGATACTGGCGTTGTGAATATCACAAAGGCTGTCCATAACTATGCGGTGGATTATGCTTCCATGAATATGACTGACCTTGCAAGCACAAACGAGATGATAGCAAAGCAAAAGACCTATTTTGGTGAAAATTCTATAGGCTTTTCGATGCCTGCCTCAGATATCCTCAAGGACTATGAGAGCCGTTCATCACAGCTCCAGCTTGTTTTGTGGCTTTTGCAGATACCTGTCATACTTATGATAATATTCTATCTCTTTATGGTGTCGCAGCTCAACGTTGAGCAGGAGCGTAACGAGATAGCGGTGTTCAAAAGCCGTGGAGCAAGCCGCTTGCAGATAATGGGCATTTATGCTCTGGAATCTCTCGTACTGGGCGTTCTGACCGTTATAATAGGACCATTCGCAGGTCTTGGACTTTGCAAAGTACTTGGTGCGTCAAACGGATTCTTGGAGTTTGTCAACAGGCGTTCGCTCCCTGTTCATATGACAATAGAAGCTGTCGTCTATGCGGCAATAGCCGTGGCGGTGTTCTTTGTCACAACTATGATACCGATCTTTCCTGCCACAAAAACAACTATTGTTGAGCATAAGCAGTCAAAAGCCAAAAAGAAAAAGCACGCTCTGTGGGAAAAGGTCTGCCTTGATTTTATCCTTGTGGGCGGTTCAGTTGGCTGGCTTTATTATTATAACAAAACTCAGGAAAAGCTTGTTGCAGAGGGTGTAACAGACACCACCGCAACAGTAAACCCTATAATGTTCGTGGCTTCCACTGCCTTTATACTTTACCTTTGGTCTGTTTCTTATAAGGATATATCCGCAAGAATAGGCAGAAGAGTGTGGTCGCCTGCACAGTATGTTTCACTGACTAATATCGGTCGCTCCTCAACGGGCAGGGAAAGATTTTTGATGCTGTTCCTTGTTCTTACTGTATCATTGGGCGTGTTCTTTGCCAATACCGCAAGAGCCTTGAACAGAAATGCCGAGGAAAGCGTTGCCTATGGGGTTGGCTGCGACGCTGTTCTTACAGAGCAGTGGTATAGCAGTAAAATAGAATCTGCACAGCAGACCACTCCTCAAAACGCATCTCAGGCAGCTCAATCAGGCACAAAGCAGACTTCCGAAGAAAGCGACGAAGAAGATACAGAAACTACCATACAGTATGTAGAGCCTGTTTTTGAGCGATTTGAAAAGCTCGCAGGAGTGGAAAATGTCACAAAGGTTTTCAGAAAAGACGACGTGACCATATCTTCAAACAAAATGAACGTTCCAAGACAGCAGACAAAGTCTGACGATGAGGAAAAGACCCGTGACGATTTCCTTGACCAAAGCGTTGACACAAGCTCAGGCAAAAGCTCAACAAGCAATGTCCAGCTTATGACCATAGTGCCAAGCGATTTCTCAAAGGTCTGCAAATTTGAGGACAGACTTCTGCCAGTTCAGTTAAATAACTACCTGAACGCCCTCGCAGAGTACACCCGGGAGTTATCCTCTCTTCAAGCTTCAAGAGCTACGGCCTGGAGCTTGGTGATACTGTAGAGTGTAAGTGGGGCGGAAACGAGCCCTTTGAAGTGACCGTCCTTGCCTTTGTTGACTACTGGCCGGGACTAAGTCCTTATAAAGAGGCGAAAAACGGCGGCTATATGGACTTTGCCGTTATGAACTACGATTATGTGAACGTTCAGACAAGCATGGAGCCTTATGAGGTATGGTTCAAGCTCAAAGACGGAGCTTCCGTTCAGGAGTTTTATGACTCAATAGACAAAGCAGGCATTAAACCCCTCACCCTTGAATCTGCAAGCCAGCAGACCATAGAAAAGAAAAACGACCCTATGCTCCAGGGCATGAACGGCGCTCTCACTCTCGGCTTTATCATCATCATGGTGATGTGCATAATAGGTTTCCTTATCTATTGGATACTCTCCATAAAGAGCAGGACTTTGCAGTTTGGTATCCTAAGAGCAATGGGAATGAAGTTCAGAGAGATAATAATGATGATAGTCTATGAACAGCTTTTGGTGTCAGGCGTTGCAATATTCGCCGCTATCTTTATCGGCGGCATAACCAGCGACCTTTTCGTACCGCTGTTCCAGAGCATCTTCGACGCAAGCCAGTCAGTGCCGCCGTTTGCAGTGATACCTGAACGCAGCGACTATCTGAAGCTTTATGCAGTTATAGGAGTAATGCTGCTCACAGCCTTTGTGGTGCTTGGCAGACTTATAAAGAAGATAAAGATAAGTCAGGCGTTAAAGCTTGGTGAGGATTGATAGGAGGAAATTTTATGACAGCTTATGAAAAGCTTACAAAATGTTATGAGTGCGTAAAAAGTAAAATAGACTTTGAGCCAAAAGGTAGCCCTTGTGCTTGGCTCAGGTCTTGGCGATTATGCAAATTCCATAGACGTGAAATACACCCTCAGATATAAGGATATAGGGCTTCCCTACATCAACGGTAGAGGGTCATAAGGGTCAGTTCGTTTTCGGATATGTTGGCGAAGTGCCTGTTGTTATAATGCAGGGCAGAGTGCACTATTATGAGGGCTATGCAATGGAGGACGTTGTGCTTCCTGCAAGACTTATGAGAATGTTGGGTGCAAAGGTGCTTTTTCCTTACAAACGCATCGGGCGGAGTGAACGCGGGCTTCAAGGCAGGCGACTTCATGCTTATAACCGACCATATCTCAAGCTTTGTACCTAATCCTCTTATTGGCAAGAATATCGACGAACTTGGTACAAGATTTCCTGATATGAGCGAGATATATAACAAAAAGCTCAGGGATATAATCTCAGGTGCGGCAGAAGATCTTGACATAACCCTCCGCCATGGCGTTTATCTCCAGCTCACCGGACCGTCTTTCGAGTCCCCTGCGGAAATAAGAATGGCAAGAACTATCGGTGCTGACGCAGTGGGAATGTCAACAGCCTGCGAGGCTATCGCCGCAACACTCATGCTGAAGTTCAGGAATGTGCAGACAAGGCTGCTCCCCTTTTCAAAAAGCTTATCACTGAAAGCATTATAAGAATAGGTAAACAGCTTTAAGGTTTTGTAACAGCTTTTTCAAAATAATATGTAACAAATGTGCGAAAAGGGCTGATGATGTGTACTTTTTTGCTAAACTTTGTGAAAAACTATTGACAAATCAAACACTTTAGTTTAATATATTATTATGAAGTAAGTATCTTCAAAAAAATATCAAGAATATGGAGAGATAATCATATGGCAAAATTTTGTGGACAGTGCGGAGCTCAGCTTAATGACAATGCGACTTTCTGTACTCAGTGCGGTGCAACAATAGCACCTCAGCAGCCTGCACAGCAGACCGCTTCACCAATGGCAAATCTTCAGCAGGCAGCCAAGAATATCGACATGAACGCTATAAAGGACGCTGTTTCTGTTGAAAACATCAAAAATCTGAAAAACAAGCCTAATAAGCTCACTATCGCAGTTCTGGCAGTTCTGCTCGTGCTTGTTATTCTGGTAGTTGTTATCCTTTGCATGATATTCGGCGGCGGAAGCTGGAAAACTCCTATCAATAACGTTATGGACGTTCTCAATGACGGTGACGGTAAGGCTTATGAAGAGCTTATGCCTCCTTATTATAAAGATATGGCAGACGCTCTGGACGGTATCATTGAGATAAGCGACGAGGATTTTGACGAAGAGGCTGAAAAGCAGAGAGATAGACTTACAAAGAAATACGGCGATGACGCTGAGATAAGCTATGAGGTAGTTAAAAAGACTGAGGTAGACTCAGACGATATCGACAGCTATAACGAAGTTTCAGACGTTGCGTCAATACTCAGCAGCAAAAAGGCTAAGAAGTATAAGCTTACAAAGCGAAGACGCTGATAAGACCGACAAGACAACTGTTATTGTTGGAAAGATAGACGGCACATGGGTACTTCTCGACGAGGGCGACCTTCCAATAAGCACAGGTTTCTAAGATATATAAACGATCAGTAACGGGCGGAGAATTTTCCGCCCGTTTTTGAAAAAATGCGGTGTTTGCACAATGAAAAAATTATCAGTGCTGTGTATGCTTTTTGTGTGTGGCAATGCTCTTTTGCTCCTGCGGAGAGGAAGAAAGAGCGGTCCTGGGATATGAACAGCCCGTGGCGACACTTGTCACAGCGGCGCAGTATAGCGATACGCAGTCATATCTTTCCTGCTTTACCCCAGAAGCGGAGGCGGAGTATAAAAACAGCGACAGCTATAATGAAGCTCTTGCGGAAACGCTTCTCACAAGGGGCGAGGAAAAAACGGAGCTTTCTTATAAGCTCAGCAATAAAAAAAGAGCTTGACAGGAAAGCTATCACAAAAATGTGACTATTAAAAAAGCTGTTACAATGACAGCAAAGCTCACAGAGACTACTGACAGCGGCGAGCTGTCTGCCAGCCGTGAGATAACAGTGGTCAAAATAGAAAACAACTGGTATATTTTCGGAAAAGTTATCGAAAAATTTGATCTCAGCCAAAAGGGCTGAGGGGATCAATAATAATATGAAAAGAGGGTATTAATATGGAAAATTGTCCAAAATGCGGTCTGCCTGTTGCCGACGGTGCAAAGTTCTGCGCTGCCTGCGGAACAAGAATGCCGCAGAAGCTTATAAAGAGCAAGGTCTGCTCAGTGTGCGGAAATACACTTAATGCGGGTGCTAAGTTCTGCAACGTCTGCGGAACAGCCGTGCCGCAGGACGAAACGCCTGCCGACGAGCCTGTAGTGGACGAGAGAAATCCTGAAATGGAGTCTATCGAAGTGCCTGAGCTGCATTTTGACGATACTCCCGTGCAAAATCAAACTATTCCGCCAACGACTCCTGATATGCCGACTATGGACAGCGTTTATCTGCCAGGACAAGAGCCTGCAAAGCCTGTTCAGCCTGCACAGCCGACAGCCGAGGAAGTTGCAATGGCTTCAAGAACTGTGGAAATACCTCAGACGCCAACAGTTGCGGAAACACCAAACGTTGCCCCACAGCCTCAGCAGCCTGAGAGAGTTCTTACACCAGAGGGCTATCAGCAGCCTGCTCAGCCTGTGAACAATGCAATGCCACAGATGAATCAGGGTGGACAGCCTATCCAGCCAAATCAGATGAATCAAATGAACGGCGTTACACCTGGCAAGGGTGCAGGCGCACTTGTGCCGATAATACTTATCATTCTTATACTTGCTGTTATCAATCCTGTCATAAGGAACATTTCTCTGAACATATCAAGACAGTTGTTGCTTGCAGGACCGTCAGTACCTATAGCAATGTTTATGCCCATATCCTGCATTTTTACGATAGGCGCAATGCCGCTCGCAAGCTTTACGTTAGAGCCTGCACAGTGAACAGCCCATACGCCCTTGTTTTTGAATATCTCAAGATCCTTGTCGCTCATGTGAACGCAGTGGAAACCTGCACCGCCAAAGTCGAAAATTCCAAAGCTGTCAAAAAGCTCAGTTGGCGTCATGCCGTATTTCTCTATGCACTCTCTGACTTCTTTTGCAGTTTCCGAGTTGTGCATTGCAACAGGCGCTTTGTATTTTGCCGCAAGCTTGCCAACGCCCTCCATAAGCTCCTTTTTCGCAGGTGTATTCTGCATGGAAGCCAAGCATAAATCTTATAAGAGGGTCAACATTGTTGTATTTCAGATAGTTGTTTCTTTCAAGATTAGACTTGTCACCGCTTACCGCACCGCAAAGCACAGAGCGGAAGCCGCTTTCCGTGCAGGCTTTTACATAATCGTCAAGCTCAAAGTACATATCAAATGCCGCCGTACAGCCTGTTGTGAGATATTCAAGTATAGCAAGCTTCGTGAGCCAGTAAACTTTCTCTCCGTCAAGCTTTGCTTCCATTGGAAAGATCTGCTTAAAAAGCCAGTCCTGCAAAGGCATATCGTCAGCATATGATCGCAGAAAAGTCATTGCCGAGTGAGTGTGAGCATTTTTGAATGACGGCATAAGGAGATTTCCCTTGAGGTCATATTCACGATCAAAAACCTTTCCGTCAAGCTCCTCAGCCTTAGGCTTGCCAACGAAAACTATCTTTGAGCCTTCCGTCCAGACCTCTATATCCTGCGTTTCTATGCCGTTGGCAAGGGTCATTACCCTGCCACCGAAAAAAAATCTTATCATGGCTCTTTATCCTCCCGTGGCGTGAGATAACTCTCGGCACTCTTGCAGATATTCCGCAAACTATCTCGTAGCCTATCGTTCCTGTCATTTTGCCGATATCGTCGGCGGTTATCTTTTCATTTCCCTGTGCGCCTATGAGGACAGCCTCGTCCCCTGCCTTTACGTCCTCTACCTCAGTTACATCACACATGAACTGATCCATACATATCCTGCCTGTGATAGGGCATTTCTTTCCGTTGATAAGCACATATCCCTTGTTTGAAAGCGCCCTGGGATAGCCGTCTGCATAGCCTGCCGTAACAGTTGCGAGCTTTACTTTGCCATTTGCAGTGTAAGTCCTGCCGTAGCTTACGTCAGTGCCATTGTCTATGTATTTTACCTGCGCAACAGCCGCCTTAAATTCCATAGCAGGCTTTGGCTCAAAAGGCAGAGCCTTTGCAGGGTCAGGATAAAGACCGTAAAGTATTATTCCAAGCCTTGCAAGAGAGCTTCTCTCATTATAATAATATACTCCGCCAGCTGAGTTGAGAAAATGCACTTTTTCAAGGTGAAGCCCCTCTGCTTCGCACTTGTCAGCAACGGCAAGTATCTTCTCTGTCTGCGCTTTTGTGTATTTCTCGTCCTGCTCTCTCAGGCTGTCGGCCACCGCATAGTGGGTGAAAATGCCCTCCAGCGCAATGTTTTCAAGCTTCGATATCTCTTTAAGCTCACCGTATATCTTGTCGGTTTCCCCGTGAAGACCTATCCTCGTCATGCCCGTGTCGATAGCGGCATGTATGCGTACCTTGCCGTCAGCGTTTTCTGAAAGTGCTTTAGCATATGAAAGCTCTGTGCAAGCCTGAATGATGTCAAGCCTTGTGAGCCACTTCGCATTCTCAGGAGGTGTGTAGCCCAAAATGAGTATCTCGCCCTTTATGCCCATATCCCTGAGCCTGTGGGCTTCGTGTATGTTCGATACCGCAAACCAGCGAATGTCCATTTCGTTTTCAAGAAACGGAACTACCCCGTTGTCAAATGTCCGTAGCAGCTCGCATTTACAACGCACATTATCTCTCGTTTTTTCCCCTATGAGCCTGCGGTATTCTTTCAGATTGTATTCAATGCTGTCAAGATCTACCTCAGCCCATGCTCTCTTCAAAAAATCCATTTTATTTTTCTTCCCTTTCGGTTTTATAATTGTGCCTTTGCGCAAAATATTTGTCATTTTCTATTGAAAAAGATAAATCAATGTGTTATAATGTTCTTATCATGGGCATTGTGTCGCCAAATCTTTCAGGAGGCTTTGATGTGAGTAATATCGTCCCCGCAGAAGAATTTTTCTGCAACCGAGATACCTCTTGCTGCTTTACAGGTCATAGGGACAGGGATCTGCCTTTCGGCGGCGATGTCCATAAGCAGGGTATGAAAAATCTCCTGAGTATGCTCGTCCTTATGATAAAGGAAGCATATAGCGAAGGCTGCCGTACTTTTATATCAGGTATGTCAAAAGGTATCGACCTGCGCTGTGCTGAGATAGTCCACAGCCTTTCGGCTCAGCCCGAATATAAGGATATGAAGCTCGTGTGCGTTCTGCCCTATGCAGGTCAGCGTACAGAGATGAAAACACCACTGGACAGCTATACATATTCGCTTATTCTGAACTCTTGCAGTGCGGTCGTGATAACAAGCCCCAAGTATGAAAACGGCTGTTATAAAAAGCGAAACAGCTTTATGGTTGAACATTCCTCTCGTCTGATCGGGGTCATAAAAAGAGAAAGCCAAAGGCTCAGGCACTTTGCAGACCATAAACATGGCAAAGCGTGCAGGCCTTTACGCTGAACATCATATGCCTTGACGATAATCCTGTTTTTTATATCGACTCAGACTCAGACAGCCGTCCTATTTAGTTTACACCTAAATTGCAAATTGTTCAATAGTTTTCGAGAATTTTTCCGAAAAAAAGTTTATATATGAAAATATGGCGGACAGTATGCCTGCCTGTATATATTTGAAAGTAAGGAGATCAATAACATGGCTCAGACGAAAACAAGAAAAAAAGAAGATCTCAGGCTCCTATCGCTCTGGTCTACTTCATAACGATGATAATATTCCTCTTTGTTATCGGCATGCTTGCACTGTATGCCCTCAGAGAGTTTGGTGTTATCGGCAATGATGACAGCGACAGCGACGCAGGCATAAAAAGCCCGGTTTATAATACCCTTTTGCAAGAGTGAACAGCAAGGGCGTTCTTGCAGACGCAACAGTCATAAGAGTTGCACCGGACGCAAAGAAGATAATCATAATGCCTGTTTCAGCGTTTACAGTGAGCGGAAGCCAGACAATGCGTGAGATACACGAAGAGGGCGGCATGGTGAAGCTTGAAGCAGCCGTTGCAGACACTTTCGGTATCACTATAGACAATTATGTTTCTCTCACAAATGACGCATTCGAGAATGCGGCGGATATTGTGGGCGGAATTACATATACTCCTGATGAGGAGCTTTACTATCTCTCTCAGGATAATGACGAGAACGATATCGCTATCCCAAGCGGCGATCTGACTAACCTCAGCGGTCATCAGATAAGACTTATCTGTCAGTATCCTGTTTTCAAAGAGGGCAGGAACGGTAATATGAAGTTTCTTGGAACTGCGGTGACAATGCTTATAAACAACGCTTTCCAGCAGACGAATATCACTAAGGATAATCTTGATAACTTCTATAATATATTCACTGCAAACAGCGATACCGATTGGACAAGTGCACAGTATAAGGAAGAAAAGTCGTATCTCAAGGATATGCTGGATCAGAACCTTACTCCTGCAGAAGCTCTTGTGCCGGAGGGCGAGTGGACGGACGATTCTCACTTTAAGGTGTCTGATAAGTTCAAGGAGAGCGTTCAGACAATGCTCAAAGATACTGCACCGTCAGCAGCGGAGAAGTAAAAACGTAAAGGCTGAAATTTTAACAGGGGGCGATATAACGTGAAACTTCTGGTCATAATCCTTAATAAAACAGACGTGCTTGACTATTTGCTGGAGGGACTTTCAGCAGCAGGCATAAAGGTGCGACTATAATCGAGTCGTCAGGTATGGCAATGACCCTTTCAAGACTTGACAGCAGCTTTCTCAGCGCCTCTATCCGAGGACTTTTCAGCGGTGACGAGGATAACAGAACTATCCTCTCAGTAATAAAAAATAATCAGCTGGATACCGCACGAAAGATAGTTTATAATACTGTGGGCGATCTATCTCAGCCCAATACGGGAATAATGTTCACCGTTCCGCTGGATTTCGTCGAGGGAACAGTGAAGAAACCCGTGGATAAAGAAAAAGCAAAACCTAAGGATATCCCTGAGGAGAATGAAAAGAACGTCAGTTGACGAAATGTTTACAGACTATTAACATAATATTTAATTCTTTTCATTAAAAACTTTTGAATGTCCTTGCAAAAAAACTGTTTTGTGTGGTATAATAATCACAATAGGCTTTTAATGAAAGACTGGAAGTAGAAAAAGTAAGAGAGCTTGCACAGCCTATCGCAGACGAGCTTGGCTTTTTTCCTTTGGGACGTAAGGTTTGAAAAGGAGGGAGCAACGTGGTACCTCAGGGTGCTTATCGACAAGGACGGCGGCATAGATATGGACGATTGCGAGGCTTTCACAAGACCGATGAACAAGGTGCTTGACGAGGCAGACCCTATAGCTCAGAGCTATGTGCTGGAGTGCGGAAGTCCCGGACTTGGCAGAGAGCTTAGAAGACCCGAGCATTTTGAGGTCTGCATAGGCGACGTTATAAGAGTAAGGCTCATAAGACCTGACGAAAACGGTGAAAAAGAGTTCGTTGTGGGTCTTGTGGGATATGAACAAGGATAAGATACTTTGTCAGAAGCAATGGACGAGGATATGAACGGCGTGGAGAATGGAAAGAGTTCAAGCTTGCAGATTATTGAAAATAAAATCTTATGTAAAGCTATCACGATATCGGAAGGAGCAAATCGGCAGAGTTGCCGCTCAGAATGCAAAGCAGTCTATCAAGCACGATACAGATTTTGAAAGAGCAAGACTTATCGAGCAGGATCATGAGCCTGCCACAGTCCAGAAGGTACTCAGAACGCTATACTTACTATCGACAAGAACGAAGTTTATCTTGTAAGAAACGAGCAGATACCAGGCGAAACACTCAAGGCAGGAGATATCATCAAGGTATATGTTGTGGGTATCGCAAATCCTGACAGAAAGCCTTCTATCAAGATATCAAGAACTCACAGAGAGCTTGTTAAAAGACTTTTTGAGCTTGAAGTTCCTGAGATAGCAGACGGCACTGTTGAAGTAAAGGCTATTTCAAGAGTTGCAGGCGCAAGAAGCAAGATCGCGGTTTATTCAAAGGACCCTAATGTTGACGCCGTAGGCGCTTGTATCGGTCCTAGAAAGTCAAGAATAACTTCTGTTGTGAACGAGCTTAAGGGCGAGAAGATAGACGTTATCAATTGGTGCGAAGACCCTGCACAGTTTATCGCAAAGGCTCTTGCTCCGGCTGAGGTAATAAACGTTGTTCTCAGCGAAGAGGAGGGCGTAAGAGAGTGCCGTGTTACTGTTCCAGATAACCAGCTCTCACTTGCTATCGGTAATAAGGGTCAGAACGCAAAGCTTGCCGCAGGTCTGACAGGCTATAAAATAGATATCGTATCCGAAAGCTCTGCAAAGGCTGAGGCTGCTGATGATGAAAACTAAGAAGATACCAATGAGAATGTGTCTTGGGTGCGGTGAAATGAAACCCAAGAGAGAGCTTATCAGAGTGGTGAAGTCAAAAAGAGGGGGATATCTCCCTTGACCTCACAGGCAAAAAAATCAGGCAGAGGCGCTTATATATGCAAAAGCGTCGAATGCTTTGAAAAAGCAAGAAAAGCAAGAAAGTTTGAAAGAAGCTTTTCCTGCATGATAAGCGAGGATATATATAACAGCATGGAGGGCGAGCTTAGGGAAAATGAATAATAAAATAGGGCTTGTTACAATGTGCAGAAAAGCAGGAAAGCTTGTAATGGGTATGGATATGGTGAAGGACGCCTGCAATACAGGCAAAGCCTGTGCAGTGTTTGCGGCAACGGATTTTTCACCTAAATCTCTTAAAGAGATAAAGTTCAACTGCTACAAAAACGGGATAAAGCTTTACAGCCTTGGCATGACAATGGACGATATCCATTTTGGTCTTGGCAAAAGAACAGGCGTTATCGCTATTTGCGAGGGAGGCTTCGCAAAGGCTTGCGCCAAAGGGCTTGAGGAGATCCCTATAGACGAAAATGAGTTTTATAGCATTTAGCATTTATTGAGGAGGTATTTTATAGCCTATGAGTATGAAAACAACTAAATATAAGCTTAGCGATATGGCTAAGGATCTGAAAGTTACAAATAACGACCTTATCGAGTGTCTTGGCAAGCTCGGCGGAGAGCCAAAGAAAACCCTGAGGAGATCTCTTATGTTCTGGAGTATTATACACAGAACAATCAGGTGGACAGCTTTGATGCTTTCTATGCAAATAACGTAAAGCCTGTCAAGGAAGAAAAGAAGGCAGATAAGAAGCCTGTAAAGGCTGAGAAAAAGGAGAAAAAGGCTGAAAAGAAGCCTGAGCCTAAGCCGGCTCCAAAGGCGGAAGCAAAGCCTGAGCCTAAGGCAGAGCCAAAGGTGGAAAAGAAGCCGGAGGTCAAGGCCGAAACAAAACAGCCTGCACCTGAACAGAAGAAAAAGCAGCCAGCTCCACAGAAGTCTGCAAAGAAGAAAGAGCATGGCGTTCGTCAGCAGCTTGGCGGTTTTTCTGATAAGAAAGAAGCTTCAGGCGGATATACTATCTCTGAGGATAACGATTCGTTCGGCACACAGAGAACTATCGACACAAGAGGAAGCTATATAGAGCTTGATAAGTATAACGAGAAGTATGATAACCTTGCAAACTCAAAGCAGAACAAGAGCAAGGATAACTTCACAAAGAAGCAGAAGCTCACTCAGAAATCTCAGCAGAGAAAGAAACAGCAGTTCTCACATAAGAAGGAAACTGAGAGCGAAAAGCTCCGCAGACTGGAGCTTGAAAGAGCAAGAAAGCAGCAGCTCAAGGTCATGATACCTGACGAGATCGTTGTTTCAGAGCTTGCAAGCAGACTTAAAGTAACAGCTACCGAGGTCATCAAAAAGCTTATGGGTCTTGGCGTAATGGCTTCTATCAATGAGGTGGTCGACTTTGATACCGCCGCACTTGTTGCAGAAGAGCTTGGCGCAAAGGTTGAAAAGGAAGTACACGTTACAATAGAAGAAAGACTTATCGAAACTGACGAAGATCCAGAGGAGAGCCTGCAGGAAAGATGCCCTGTCGTTGTCGTTATGGGTCACGTTGAGCGAACGTTACAGATATCGCTATCCTCGTTGTTGCCGCTGATGACGGTATCATGCCGCAGACTATCGAGTCTATCAACCACGCAAAGGCAGCGGGCGTTTCTATAATCGTTGCTATCAATAAAATGGATAAAGAGGGTGCAGACCCTGACAGAGTTAAGCAGCAGCTCACAGAGCAGTCCCTCGTTGTTGAGGAATGGGGCGGCGATGTTATCGCAGTTCCTGTTTCCGCAAAGACCGGTATGGGTATCGACGAGCTTCTTGAAAACATTCTCCTCGTTGCAGAGGTCAAGGAGCTTAAAGCTAACCCTGACAGACTTGCAAGAGGTACTGTTGTCGAGGCCAGACTTGATAAGGGTAAAGGCCCTGTTGCTACACTTCTCGTTCAGAACGGTACTTTGAAGTCAGGCGACGTTATAATCGCAGGCACTTCTGTCGGACGTATAAGAACGATGACAAACGATAAGGGCAGAAGCATTAAGGAAGCCGGCCCGTCAACACCTGTTGAGATAACAGGTCTGGGCGAAGTTCCAAGTGCAGGCGACGTTTTCAACGCAGTTGCAGACGAAAAGCTTGCAAGAGAGCTTGTTGAGCAGAGAAAGCATGAAGCTAAGGAAGAACAGTTCCAGCAGCATCAGAAGGTAACTCTCGACAACCTGTTCAGCCAGATAGCTGAGGGAGAAATGAAAGAGCTTCCTATCATCGTCAAGGCTGATGTTCAAGGCTCAGTTGAAGCCGTTAAGCAGTCACTTGAAAAGCTTTCAAATGACGAGGTCAGAGTTAAGGTCATCCACGGCGGCGTAGGCGCTGTATCTGAAAGCGACGTTATGCTCGCAAACGCTTCAAACGCTATCATCGTTGGATTTAACGTTCGTCCTGACCCTGTTGCAAAGCAGAATGCAGAGCAGAGCGGCGTTGATATCAGACTTTACAGAATAATCTATGATGCAATAGAAGAAATAACAGACGCTATGAAGGGTATGCTTGCTCCTAAGTACAGAGAGGTGGAAACAGCCCGTATCGAAGTAAGACAGGTCTACAAGATATCCAATGTTGGTACTGTAGCAGGTTCTTACGTTCTTGACGGTAAGGTGGGCAGAAATAACGAGATAAGAGTCGTAAGAGACGGTATCGTTATCGCCGAGGATAAGATGTCAAGCCTTAAGAGATTTAAGGACGACGCCAAGGAAGTTGCCGCAGGCTTTGAGTGCGGTATCACTCTTGAAAAGTTCACCGATATCAAGGAGGGCGACATTTTCGAGGCGTTCTATATGGAAGAATACAGAGATTGATAATGATGCTTACGGGACGGACAGCCGCCCCGTAAGAGCATATTTAAGCAGGAGATAAAGATATTATGGCAGGTTACAGAGCAGGACGTATGTCCGAAGATATAAGAAGAATAATATCGGGCAAAATGAGAGACCTTAAAGACCCAAGGATACACGGAGGAGATATGCTCTATCGTCCGCTGCGACGTGGCAGGCGACGGCTCATTCTGTAAAGTGTATGTTTCAAGCTTTGAGGGCTATGAAAAGGCAAAGGAAGCAGTTAAGGGCTTTGAGTCGGCAACAGGATTTCTCAAAAGAGAGATATCAAACGTGCTGAAGCTGAAAAAATGCCCTGAGCTTAAATTTATCGCAGATAATTCTATCGAGCATTCAGCAAAGATAAACAAACTTCTTAAAGAAGTTCTGCCCGAAGAAGAAAAAAAAGAAGAGAAAGACGGCGAAGAGTAATAGAGGAGAAAGGATATTATGACATTTCAGGATATTCTTAAAATATTTGAAGAAAATGACAATTTTCTTATTTTAACTCATAAAAGCCCCGACGGCGATACGCTTGGTTCAGGCTTTGCCCTGTGCGCTTTTCTGAGAGATATGGGGAAAAAGGCTAACGTTGTAAATTCCGACAGCTTTCCCGAAAGATATGATCTTATCTATGAGAGCTATTACCCTCAGGAATTTGATGTGAAGTACGTTATCGCAGTGGATATCGCAGACACAAATCTTCTTGGCAGCAACCTTTCAAAGTATGCCGAGGAGGGTGCGATCGACCTTTGCATCGACCACCACATCTCAAACAAGTATTTTGCAAAGCAGTCATATGTAGAAGCAGACGCTTCTGCCGCAGCACTTATCATGTATAAGATATTCAAAGCTTCAGGCAGAAAGATATCACGTCAGATAGCGAGATGCCTTTATACAGGCATTGCAACGGATACAGGCTGCTTCAAGTATGAAAACACAACTCCGCAGGCTCATATCGCCTGTGCAGAGCTTATGTCATATGGCATAGATTTTGCTTATATCAACAGAAAAATGTTTGATGTAAAAAGCAAGGGCAGACTTATGGTGGAGCAGTCCGTTACAGCGAATATGGAGTATTACTGCGGTGGCAAATGCTCTATGATAGTGCTTACAAAAGAGCTTATGGAGAAAAGCGGCGTTGACGCTGCCGAGTTCGAGGGACTTGCTTCTATACCATTGTCCGTTGAGGGCGTGAAAATAGGCATAACAGTTAAGCAAAGACACGAGAACGTCTTTAAAATATCAGTAAGAAGCGACGATGAGATAGACGCTTCTGCATTCTGCCGTGAGTTTGGCGGCGGAGGACACATAAGAGCCGCAGGCTGTGAGATAACAGGAAGCCTTGAAGAAGTCAAGGCTAAGCTTCTCAAGCAAGCGGAAAAGGTCTTGGGCTGATGAGCTTGGATAACAGCAAGGATAATATCTGCGGCATTTTGCCTGTAAAAAGCCCGAGGGCTGGACTTCTTTTGACGTTATCGCAAAGCTCAGAGGAGTTCTAAGGATAAAAAGATTGGGTCATTCAGGGACCCTTGACCCCATGGCAACAGGCGTTCTGCCTGTTTTCGTGGGCAGAGCCACAAAAGCCTGCGATATTATCCCCGACAGACGAAAGGTCTATACCGCAGGCTTTCAGCTTGGGGTAAGCACCGATACCTTAGACAGCACAGGAAAGACGTTAAAAACAAGCGACAAGGCAGTTACCAGAGCCGACCTTGAATGTGCAAAAAGCAGTTTTGTAGGCGATATTATGCAGGTGCCGCCTATGTATTCTGCAATAAAAGTGAACGGCAAAAAGCTCTATGAGCTTGCAAGAGCAGGCAAAGAAATAGAGCGTGAGCCGAGAGCTGTCCATATCGACAGCATTGATATAATAGAATATGACGAAGCTTCACGCAGGGGCGTAATGAAAGTTGATTGCGAAAAAGGTACTTATATACGCTCCGTTATCAGCGACATAGGTGAAAAGCTTGGCTGCGGCGGAATGATGACTTCTCTTGAGCGTTCCTATTCAGGTGGCGTCGATATAAAGGATTGCTATACCATAGAGGAGATAGCCGAAATTTGTGAGCAGGATAAGCTGCCACAAATGCTTATCCCACTTGACAGAGCCTTTGAAAGCTACGAAAAAACTACCCTTGGACAGTGGGAAACAAAGCTTTATAGAAACGGAGTAAAGCTCAGACCTGAGCAGACAGGGATAAAAGATCTGTCAGAGGACAAGCTCTACCGTGTCTACGGCAGTGATAACAGCTTCCTCGGTATCGGCGCTTTTCATGAGGGCAGCTTCAGAAGCTTCAAAAATTTCTGATAATTTGTTTTATTCGGAGGGATATTTTGACGGATATAACAAACAGCGGGTTTATCCCCAAAAAAGGACAGTTTGCGCTCTTGGACTTTTTGACGGAGTCCACAGAGGACATCAGCTCATAATAACAACGGCTGTGAAAAAGGCTCAGAGCCTTGACGGACATTCGGCAGTTTTCTGTTTCAAGACCGACACAGTGACCTCAAAAGGTCATGACGGCAGGATAGAAATGCTTATGAGCGACGAGGAAAAGCATAAAAAAATGGCAGAGCTTGGGGTCGAGGTGCTTTTCTCACCTGATTTTGCAGAGTTCAAAGGAATGTCACCGGAGGATTTTGTGAAAAGGTGCTGAAAGAAAGGCTCAATTGCAGCGGCGCAGTGTGCGGAAACGATTTTACATTCGGCAAAGGCGCACAGGGCAAGGCTGTTGACCTTAAAAGGCTCGGTGAAAAAATATGATATAGATGTGGAAATAGTAAGTCCACTGCTCATGGGCGGTGAGGTCATAAGTTCCACTGAGATAAGACGATGCGTCCGTGAGGGCGAGATAGCCAAAGCAAATGAAATGCTGGGTTATCATTTTGGATTCTGCCTTGAAGTGGAACACGGTTTTCAACGTGGCAGAACGTGGGATTTCCCCACAATAAATCAGCAAATACCAAAGGGCAGGGTAATGCCGAAATTCGGCGTTTATTGCTCCGCTGTTGAAATAGACGGAAATAAGTATGCAGGCGTGACAAATATAGGCGTAAAGCCTACCGTCCATGTTGAAACAGCTCCCCTTGCAGAAACCTTCATCATGGATTATCATGGGGATCTTTACGGCAGAAAGCTAAAACTTGAACTGCATGAATTTCTCCGCCCCGAAAAAATGTTTGACAGCTTTGACAGCCTCCGTGAGGAGATAGCAAAAAACAAAGAGCAGGCGGTCAGATATTTTGAGGAAAATAAAATATGACAAGTGAAGATTTGCCAAGACGAAAGAAAATACGTCTTGAGGGTTATGATTATTCTGCGAACGGCTTGTATTTTGTGACGATATGTGTTACTAAAAAATACCAAGTCCTGTGGGAGAATGTAGGGGCGAACAGTGTTCGCCCGCTGACTGCAAATGAAATTCTGCACCCAAAACTTTCTGTTACAGGAAAACTTGTAAAGAGAAAACTCACAGAGATATCTGAGCACTATCCCGACGTTTTTGTAGAGATGTCTTGTATCATGCCTGACCATGTGCATATTATAATCAAAATTGAAAAACAGCCGAAAAACGGGCGAACACTGTTCGCCCCTACAAGTGAAACACCGACACTTTCAAGGGTCATAAAACATTTCAAAGAGGCTGTCACAAAAACTAGGTTATTCCATATGGCAAAAATCTTTTTTATGATACGATAATCAAAAACAGAAAGCAACACGCAGAAATAAGGCAGTATATTGCAAATAATCCTGCGAAATATGTAAAAATTGCATTTGATGAGCAGGATATGAAATAAGACTCTAATTTTGAAAGGAAGATATAAATGAACAAGGTAAGAACAAGATTTGCACCTTCACCAACAGGTTATATGCACATAGGTAACCTGAGAACAGCACTCTTTACCTATCTTATTGCAAAGCAGAACGGAGGAGACTTTATTCTCCGTATCGAGGATACAGACCAGGAGCGTTATGTTGACCTGTTGAGGTCGTTATGTTAAAGACGTTGGTCTTGTTGGGACGAGGTCTGATATCTATATAAGACGCAGGTGTTCCTTATGTTATCAGACAGAAAATACCTACAGAGGGCGAAGTTACTTTCCATGACGAGCTTTACGGCGATATCACTGTTGACTGCTCTACCCTCGACGACCAGATACTTATAAAGACAGACGGTATGCCTACCTATAACTTTGCAAACGTCGTTGACGACCACCTTATGGGTATCACCCACGTTGTAAGAGGTAACGAGTACCTTGCTTCTGCACCTAAGTATAACCTGCTCTATAAGGCTTCTTTTCACAGAGATACCTGAAATGGTAGACTTTATCGACGCTCTCCCTGAGTATGATATAGCTCTCTATACACATAAGAAGATGAAAACGAATCCTGAAAATTCTCTGGAATCTCTCAAAGAAGTTCTCCCTGTTCTCGAGGGCGTTGAGGACTGGACAGAGGAAAATATCCATGACGCACTCTTTGACCTTATCGGCAAGCTTGGCGTAAAGAACGGTATCGTTCTGTGGCCTCTTAGAGTTGCAGTTTCAGGTAAGGCGTTCACTCCGGGCGGCGGTGTTGAGATATCATATCTCATCGGCAAGGAAGATACTCTTGCAAGAATAAGAAAGGGCATTGAGAAGCTGTCATAATAAAAACTACGAAAATGTTGAACAATGTGTAGGGGCGAAATAATTTCCAAACAAGTGGGATGTCGGATCTCTGCAAAGCAGAAATTGCACCGCTCCCCTACAAATTACATAGATACATCGCTTTTAAACAGATAAATAATTCAACATGGCGGAGCATTTTGAGTATTTGCTACTTTAAATTTACTTAAAATGC